>Ga0209652_1000373_pt1 | contig 38492 bp, 32 predicted proteins | sample SaaInl74LU_5_DNA_FD_184641 | JGI IMG/M metagenome (GOLD analysis project Ga0209652, IMG submission 184641) | Marine microbial communities from expanding oxygen minimum zones in the Saanich Inlet - ESP_74LU_5_DNA (SPAdes) (version 2) | ecosystem: Environmental > Aquatic > Marine > Intertidal zone...
GGCTCTTCCTCGATGGCCAGCGGCACGGCCAGGGCAAGATCACCATGCCTGATGGCTTCAGCTATATCGGCGAATGGGAAGACGGCAAGATCAACGGGCGGGGCGTGGCCACCTATGCCAATGGCGATGTCTACGAAGGCGAGTTTCGTGACGGGCGGCGCCAGGGCGACGGCACCATGCGCTATGCCTCCGGGACCACCGCCTCCGGCGAATGGCAGGACGGCGCCCTGACAGAAGCGGCGGACAGCGCCGCAGCCCCGGCGACCGGACCAGAGGCCCCTGCCCCCGACCCAGCACCCGAAGTGCCAGACGCCAACTGACGGCAACCTCGAGGACGGATCAAACCGCCTCGCCCGCCTCCATCCGTGCCAGCCAGTTCGACGCCTCTGCGAGGATCAGGGCCTTCTTGCCCTCGTTCATCCGGTCCCAATTGGCATAGATTTGGCCCATCCGGGGATTGGCCCGGAACCGGTCACGATGCCGGTCGAGAAAGTACCAATACAGCAGGTTGAACGGACAGGCTCCCGCACCTGTCTTGTCCTTGACCTTGTAGTGGCAGGACCCGCAGTGGTCCGACATTCGGGCAATGTAGTTACCGCTTGAGACATAGGGCTTGGACGCCACGATGCCGCCATCGGCGAATTGGCTCATCCCGATGACATTCGGGGCCTCGACCCATTCATAGGCATCGGCATAGACCGCCAAAAACCATTCATGGACCTGCTTTGGATCAATGCCCGCAAGCAGGGCAAAATTGCCCGTCACCATCAGGCGTTGGATATGATGGGCGTAGGCCTCGGTCCGGGTCTGATCGACCACGGCGCCAACGCAGGCCATGCGGGTGGGAGCGCCCCAGAAGACAGCGGGCAGATCGCGGGTGTGGCCAAGGGTATTGCGGGTCACGTAATCGGGGCCTTCGTGAAAATAGATGCCGCGCACATATTCCCGCCAGCCGATGATCTGACGGATAAACCCCTCCACGGCGTTCAGGGGGGCGTCGCCCGCCCGCCAGGCGTTTTCCGCGGCCCGGCAGACCTCCAGCGGCCCCAGCAACCCGGCATTGAGATAGAGACCGATGACTGCATGATACAGAAACTGTTCATCGCGCAGCATCGCATCCTGGAAATCGCCAAACAGGGGCAGCCCCCCGGCAATCCAATGGTCCAGATGGGCCAGGGCCTGCTCTCGGTCGGTGGCAAACCAAAACGGGCGCAGATCGCCAAAATGGCCGGCAAAGCGGTCGGACACAAGGGTCAGCACCTCTTCCACAACCACATCTGGCGTGAATTTCAGAGGGCCGGCGTAGGCAATCTGCCCCGGCGCAGGCTTGCGGTTTTCAGCGTCAAAGTTCCACCGGCCGCCCGCCGGGTCATCCCCCTCCATCAGAAGGCCGGTCTTGCGGCGCATATCGCGGTAGAAATACTCCATCCGCAATTGTTTGCGGCCCTCGGCCCAGGTCGCGAACTCTGCCTGACTGGCCAGAAAGCGGTCGTCGGCAAACTGGTGAACCGGCAGCGGCAGATCCTCCAACGCGGAAATCAGGCGCCATTCGCCCGGTTGGGTCGCAATCACCTCCTGTGCGCCGAATTCCTCCGCCCGGCGCAAAAGCTCGGCCGGGATAGAACCCGCGTTTTCAGGATCATCGAGGCGGGTATAGGCGACGCGCCAGCCCTGCTCCAGCAGGTGGCAGGCAAACTTGCGCATCGCGGCCAGCACGAACGCAATCTTCTTGGGATGATGCGGCACATAAGACGCCTCGGCCCCGACTTCGGCCATCACCACCACGTCGCTTGCCTTGTCAGCCTCACGCAGGGCGGACAGACCATCCGACAGCTGGTCTCCCAGAACCAGGATCAGCTTCACCAGGGCACCTCGTCCCCTGCCCAGTCGTAGAACCCGCCCGTCTGATGGGCCCCCAACCCCTCGATCACGCTCAGCAGATTGGCCGCCGCCGCCTCGGGCGTCACCATACTGTGGCCGGAATAACTGGCGGTGAAAGGCGTTTGGACGGTCCCGGGATGCAAGGCGACACAAATCGCATGTTTATAAGTGCGCTTCATCTCGATGGCCGTACCATGCACGATCTGGTTCAGAGCAGCCTTCGAGGCCCGATAAGCGTGCCATCCACCGATCCGGTTGTCACCGATGGACCCTACGCGGGCCGACAGAACCGCCACGACGGCGCGACGGTCCTTTGGCACCAGCCGCAGAACATGCTTCAAGACCATGGCCGGACCAATGGCGTTGACAGCAAAGACCCCGGCCAGGGCCTCGGAGGCCAGGGCAGCAACACCCTTTTCAGGCGCCTGCCCGGGCAGGGCCAGCACGCCTACCGCGACGAACACCAAATCAAACGGCCCCTCAAGCGGCGCCATCAGCCGGGCAACCGAGGCCTCGTCAGTCACATCCAAGCCGTCCACAGCGCGGGACAGGCGCGTGACAGCTACCCCCCGCGCCTCAATAGCGTCGGCCACTGCCCGTCCTATGCCGCCCGAGGCCCCGATGATCAATGCGTGTTCCATGACCCCCACCTAGGCCGGGCAAAACGACAAACCACCCCCTCATCTCGCCAAAAATATCCCCGCCGGAGGCTTCCACACTTCCCAAGGGCAAAAACCTTTGTATAAGTGGCCTTATGAACATTCGCGCCCATATGACTGGCTTGCCCTTCGGGGATATGCGTTCTGGCGCCCTCCTTCTCCTTAGCCGCCTCTGAGCGTGCCCTGACGGCGCGACCGCTCAGAGGAGGATCAGCGCCGGATCAGCTAAGGAACCAAAGGACTTTCAAAATGACCAAAGACAAAGTGTTGATTTTCGACACCACCCTGCGTGACGGCGAACAGTCGCCCGGCGCCACCATGACCCATGACGAAAAACTCGAGATCGCCGAACTGCTGGACGACATGGGCGTCGACATCATCGAAGCGGGCTTTCCCATCGCCTCCGAAGGGGATTTCCGGGCGGTGTCCGAAATCTCGCGACTGGCGAGGACGGCGACGATCTGTGGCCTGGCGCGCGCCAACTACAAGGACATTGACCGCTGCTGGGACGCGGTCAAACATGCCAAGTCGCCGCGCATCCACACCTTCATCGGCACCTCGCCGCTGCACCGGGCCATTCCCAACCTCGATATGGACCAGATGGCCGAGCGGATCCACGATACCGTGACCCATGCTCGCAACCTGTGCGACAACGTCCAGTGGTCACCGATGGATGCCACAAGGACCGAGTGGGACTATCTCTGCCGGGTCGTCGAGATCGCGATCAAGGCCGGCGCCAGCACGATCAACATCCCCGATACCGTTGGCTACACAGCGCCGGTCGAAAGCGCGGATTTGATCCGGCGCCTGATCGCAACGGTCCCCGGCGCCGATGAGGTGATCTTTGCCACCCATTGCCACAATGACCTTGGCATGGCGACAGCCAACAGTCTGGCAGCCGTCGCGGGCGGTGCCCGGCAGATCGAATGCACGATCAACGGTCTGGGCGAACGCGCCGGCAATACCGCCCTGGAAGAGGTCGTGATGGCCATCAAGGTGCGCGGCGATATCATGCCCTACGAGACCGGGATTGATACCACCAAGATCATGAACATCTCGCGCCGGGTGGCCACCGTGTCGGGCTTTCCGGTTCAGTTCAACAAGGCCATCGTCGGCAAGAACGCCTTTGCCCATGAAAGCGGGATCCATCAAGACGGCATGCTCAAGAACTCGGAAACCTTTGAGATCATGCGCCCCGAGGATGTCGGCCTTTCGGGAACCTCCTTGCCGCTGGGCAAGCATTCAGGCCGGGCGGCCCTGCGCGCCAAGCTCAAGGAGCTGGGCTTTGAACTGGCCGACAACCAGCTCAACGATGTCTTCGTCCGGTTCAAGGATCTGGCCGACCGCAAGAAAGAGGTCTACGACGACGACCTGATCGCTTTGGTCCGCCAGAACGATGCCGCCGAAGACCGCCTGAGGCTAAAGCATCTGCGCGTGGTTTGCGGCACCGATGGCCCCCAGACCGCCGAGATGGTTCTTGAGATTGACGGAGAGGACAAGTCGATCACCGCCACAGGGGACGGTCCGGTCGACGCAAGCTTCAACGCGGTCAAGCAGCTGTTTACCCATTCGGCACGCCTGCAACTTTATCAGGTGAACGCAGTGACCGAGGGCACCGATGCCCAAGCCACCGTCAGCGTGCGGCTGGAAGAAGACGGCCGGATCGCCACCGGCCAATCCGCCGATACCGACACTGTCGTGGCCAGCGTAAAGGCATATGTCAACGCCCTCAATCGGCTGATCGTGCGCCGCGAAAAGACCGCCCCCGGTGTCGACACCAAAGGCGTCAGCTACAAGGATGCCGGCTGAGTTTGCGCCTCTGTGCCCTGCTGTCAGTGAACTGAGAGGGACGGGTCTGGACCCGTCCCTTTTCGTTTTACCGGGGCAGGATTCGGACGACCTCGCCGGTCAGGCCTACTCGGCAAGGGTGGCTCGGGCGACGCTACGCGCCTGCCGGCAACCGACGCGGCCAATCGCAAATGTTGAAATTATCCTAGCCGAAACCGCCCCAGCCGCCAAACTGGTCGTTCCTCCCCCTAACCGAAAGCAGCTTTGTGCTAGTTCTCCCGCCCCGGCAGAAACGCGCTGACAGCCTGTGTTTCAGGCCTTTCGCCAAAACCTGCTGCGGCCTATAAGATTATCTGGCTTTTGCGGGTTAGCTGCGGGCCGCTGGCATCGAAATGGAAAGATCTGCACATGTTTGGTTTGGGAGGCCTGTTTTCGTCTGACATGGCCATTGACCTCGGCACCGCGAACACCCTCGTCTACGTCAAGGGCCGGGGGATCGTTTTGTCAGAACCGTCCGTCGTCGCCTACCACGTCAAGGACGGGGTCAAGAAGGTTCTGGCTGTGGGGGAGGATGCCAAGCTGATGTTGGGTCGAACGCCCGGCTCGATCGAGGCGATCCGCCCGATGCGCGAGGGCGTCATTGCCGACTTTGACGTGGCCGAAGAGATGATCAAGTACTTCATCCGCAAGGTCCACAAGCGCACGACATTCTCCAAACCCAAGATCATCGTCTGTGTACCGCATGGCGCGACCCCCGTCGAAAAACGCGCGATCCGCAATTCGGTTCTTAGTGCCGGTGCCCGCCGGGCGGGCCTGATTGCCGAACCCATCGCAGCGGCAATCGGAGCGGGCATGCCCATCACCGATCCCACCGGGAACATGGTCGTCGACATCGGCGGCGGCACGACCGAGGTGGCCGTCCTGTCGCTGGGTGATATCGTCTACGCCCGTTCGGTCCGCGTTGGTGGCGACCGGATGGATGAGGCGATCATCTCTTACCTGCGCCGCCAGCATAACCTTTTGGTGGGCGAATCTACGGCCGAGCGGATCAAGACATCCATCGGCACAGCCCGCATGCCCGACGATGGCCGCGGCCAGTCGATGATGATCCGCGGCCGTGACCTTCTAAATGGCGTCCCGAAGGAAACCGAGATCAGCCAGGCCCAGGTGGCCGAGGCTCTTGCGGAACCTGTGCAGCAAATCTGCGAGGCAGTGATGACCGCACTGGAAGCCACGCCCCCCGATCTTGCGGCGGATATCGTGGACCGTGGCGTGATGCTGACCGGAGGCGGCGCCCTTCTGGGCGAGCTTGACCTGGCACTGCGCGAACAGACCGGTCTCGCGATTTCGGTCGCTGACGAGTCACTTAATTGTGTGGCCCTCGGGACAGGCAAGGCGCTGGAGTATGAAAAACAACTTCGTCACGTTATAGACTACGAAAGCTGAGCCCCGCCCGAGGGCGGTGTTCAGCCGACCGGGAGCGGAACAGGCCGTGGCACGAGACCGACAGAATGGCGAAGACTACGTTGGCCCGATCCGCAGATTGCTGATCGGGCTGATGATCCTTTGCCTGTTCGGGATTTTCCTGGTCTGGCGGATCGACAGCCCCCGGGTGGAGCGGTTCCGCGCAGCAGTTGTCGACAGCGTCGTTCCAAACCTTGATTGGGCGATGGCCCCGGTGACCGGGCTGGTCAATCTTGTCACCGATTTCCAAAGCTATCAGCGGATATACGAACAGAATCAGGATCTGCGGCGCGAATTGCAGCAGATGCGCGCGTGGCGCGAGGCCGCCCTTCAGCTTGAACAGGAGAATGCCAAGCTTCTGGACCTCAACAACGTGCGCCTCGACCCCAACCTGACGTATATCACCGGGGTGGTCATGGCCGATAGCGGCTCTCCGTTTCGTCAATCGGTGCTGCTGAATGTGGGCGCGCGTGACGGCATCCTGGACGGCTGGCCAGCGATGGACGGCATCGGTCTGGTCGGTCGCATCTCGGGCGTGGGCGAAAACACCAGCCGGACGATCCTGCTGACCGATACATCAAGCCGGATACCGGTGATCATCCAGCCTTCGGGCCAGCGGGCGATCCTGGTGGGCGACAATACCATCTATCCCCCGATCGAGTTTCTGGAAGACCCCGATGTCGTCCGCCCCGGCGACCGCGTCGTCAGTTCTGGCGATGGCGGCCTGTTTCCGGCCGATCTGCTTGTGGGCCAGGTCGCCCTTGGCAACGACAGGCGCCTTCGCGTCCGGTTGGCCGCCGATTATGAACGCCTGGAGTTTCTGCGCGTCCTGCGCAGCCGCCAGAGCGAACAGCTTAACGATCCGGGAAGCCTGATCGCCCCCGCCATTGCGCCGGTGTTGCCCGTGGCCGAGGACGTGACCGCCGCGACCGGAGCCGCCGATGGCTGAGGGGACGGGACGCACAGGCCCCTGGCTGGGCCGCCTGACCTGGTTGCTGATTTGCTTTGCGCTTATCTTCATCCAGCTTTTGCCATTGAACACACTTCCCCCCAGTTGGGCCGCCCCAGACTTCATGCTCGTGGTCACGCTGGCCTGGGTTGCGCGACGGCCCGACTACGCCCCGGCCATGATGATCGTCCCGGTGTTTCTGATTACCGATCTGCTGTTCGGACGACCGCCCGGCCTGCACACGGCCTTTGTCCTGATCCTGACCGAAGCCCTCCGCGCGCAGGCCAATTCGTTGCGCAACGTGCCCTTTCCGTTGGAGTGGGCGACGGTGGCCCTAGGGATCGTGGCGCTGGCGCTGACCAACCGCATCGTGTTGGCCGTAGTCGTGACGCCGCAGGCTCCGCTTCGCCTCACGATGATCGAGATGGCCTTGTCCTGCATGGTCTACCCGATGGTGGTGGCAACCGCCCATCTGGTCTTTGGCGTCAGCCGCCCCGCCCCGGGCGAGGTCGACGCCCTTGGCCACCGGGTGTAAGGAAGCAACATGAGACGTCCGCCAAAAGATACCGCAGACAGTGCCCGCCAGGTCAGCCGCCGCGCCCTTCTGCTCGGCGTCGCCCAATTCGGTCTTGTCGGAGCGTTGGGGTTCCGCATGCAATCCATGCAGGTCGAACAGGCGGATGAGTTTCGGCTTCTGGCGGAAGAGAACCGGATCAACATCCGCCTTTTGCCACCGGCGCGTGGCCTGATCTTCGATGTCAACGGTGTGCCCCTGGCCGTCAACGAACAGAACTACCGGATCGTCATGGTCCGCGAGGATGCCGGGAATGTGCAAGAGGTCCTCGACCGTCTGACCCGACTTGTCGCCATCCCGCCAGAGACCATCGAACGGGCCATCGAAGAGATGAACCGCCGCTCGCCCTTCGTGCCTGTGACCATTGTCGACCGTGTCGCCTGGGACGATATCGCCAAGGTCACGGTAAACGCCCCCGCCCTGCCCGGCATCATCGCCGAGGTCGGCCTGTCGCGCCATTACCCTATGGGTTCCGACACGGCCCACGTCATTGGCTACGTCGGCCCGGTCAGCGACTATGACCTGAGCCGCATCGACGATCAGGACCCCCTGCTGCAGATCCCCCGCTTTCAGATCGGCAAGACCGGGGTGGAAAACAAGATGGAGAGGACGCTGCGCGGGGTTGCCGGCAGCCGTCGCATCGAGGTCAACGCCCTTGGTCGGGTGATGCGGGAACTGGACCGGCAGGAAGGGGTCTCCGGGGCGGATATCCAGCTGACCATCGACTCGCGCCTGCAAAGCTATGTCGAGGCCCGGCTTGAAGGCGAAAGCGCCGCCGCCGTCGTGATTGACACGTTTACCGGCGATCTCAAGGCGGTTGCCTCAGCCCCAACCTTTGACCCCAACCTTTTTGTGCGCGGCATCTCGGTCGCCGCCTGGAACGGGCTCAACGAAGACATCTATCGTCCCCTGTCCGCCAAGTCTGTGCAAGGGACCTACCCCCCCGGATCGACCTTCAAGATGGTCACCGCCCTGGCCGCCCTCGAGTCCGAGGTACTGACCCCGGACGAAACGATCTATTGCAGCGGCTGGACCGAGGTTTCAGGCACCCGCTTTCACTGCTGGAAGGGTTCTGGTCACGGCAACATCAACCTTCACGAAAGCCTTAAGCAAAGCTGCGACTGCTATTACTACGAAGTCGCCCAGCGGGTCGGCATCGACGCGATTTCCGCCATGGCCCAAAGGCTGGGGATCGGCGTGCGCCACGACGTCCCAATGTCGGCGGTGGCGCAGGGCCTCGCCCCGAACCGCGAATGGAAGCGGTCGGTGCGGGGGCAGGACTGGCGGGTCGGGGACACGGTAAATGCCTCGATCGGTCAGGGCGATGTGCTCGCCTCTCCGCTGCAGCTTGCCATCATGACGGCCCGGCTTGCCACTGGCCGCAACATTGAACCCCGGCTCATCCATACGATCGACGGGATCGAACAGCCGATCACCGGAGGCGAGTCGCTTGGGTTGAACGAAAACTACTTGCGCCGCCTGCGTCAGTCGATGTTCGACGTATCCAACCACCAAAGGGGAACAGCCTATCGGTCCCGGATCACGCTGGACGAGGCACGGATGGCCGGCAAGACGGGAACCAGCCAGGTCCGGCGGATCACACCCGAAGAACGGGCCCGTGGGGTCACATCGAATGAGGACCTGCCCTGGGAACGGCGGGATCACGCCCTTTGGGTCAATTTCGCCCCCTTCGAGACGCCGCGCTATGCGGTGTCGGTCATCGTAGAGCATGGCGGCGGCGGGTCTGCCGCTGCTGCCCCGATCGGCAGGGACATCACCCTGCAGTCCCTTTACGATGGCCCTCCCCCGCTTGAGGCCTATCCGGCCGACGTCCGGGCGCGCATCGCCGATCAACAAGAGCGGATCCAGAACCGGGTTGCCGCCGGCGGCACTGCGAAGACGCGGGCCTGACGGGGAGGGGCGATGAGTTATCTTGAGTACAACACCCGCTATGTTCCGACAGGCTTGCGCAAGCTGCTTTACCTGAACTGGCCGATCATCATTCTACTGGCCGCGATCTCGGGCGCCGGTTTCCTGATGCTTTATTCTGTCGCCGGTGGGTCAGCTACCCCGTGGATGGAGCCGCAGATGAAGCGGTTTGCCGCTGGCATGGCGATGATGCTGGTGATCGCAATGGTGCCCATATGGTTCTGGCGGAACATGGCTGCGTTGGCCTACATGATCTCTTTGGCGCTTCTACTGGCGGTCGAGTTCTTCGGGGTCACCGGGATGGGGGCGCAGCGCTGGATCGACCTTGGATTCATGCGATTGCAGCCATCCGAGCTTATGAAAATCGGGCTCGTCATGATGCTGGCCGCCTATTACGACTGGCTTCCCCTCAAGAAGGTGTCACACCCTTTCTGGGTATTGGTGCCATTGGTGTTCATCGCCCTGCCGACGCTGCTCGTCCTGACCCAGCCCGATCTCGGGACATCGATCCTGCTGGTGGCGGGCGGCGGGGCCGTCATGTTCCTGGCAGGGGTCCATTGGGCCTATTTCGCAAGCGTTATCGTTGCAGGGGTCGCTACCGTGGTCGCAGTCTTCGAAAGCCGGGGGACAAGCTGGCAATTGATCAAGGACTATCAGTTCAGGCGGATCGACACTTTCATCGACCCGTCGAATGATCCGCTTGGTGCGGGCTACCACATCACACAGGCCAAGATCGCCCTTGGCTCGGGTGGCTGGACCGGCCGCGGCTTCATGCAAGGCACTCAAAGCCGGCTGAACTTCCTTCCCGAAAAGCATACCGACTTCATCTTCACCACCCTGGCCGAAGAGTTCGGGTTCATCGGCGCCTTCGCCTTGCTCGCCCTATACGCCCTGATCATCGTGTTCTGCGTTGCCTCGGCGATGACGAACAAGGACCGGTTCGCCGCCCTCCTCACGCTTGGCGTGGCGATGACGTTCTTCCTCTACTTCGCCGTCAACATGTCCATGGTGATGGGGCTCGCCCCCGTCGTAGGCGTGCCCTTGCCCTTGGTCAGCTATGGCGGCTCAGCCATGCTCGTCCTGCTCATCGCCTTTGGGCTGGTACAAAGCGCCCACGTCCATAAACCCCGCTAGGAATGCCCATGTCAGTCAATGTCCTCTTCGCAGGTTCCCCCTCCGCATGGGAGGCCTATCGGGCCGCCCTCAAGGCCGCCTGCGATCGCGCCGGGGTGGCCGCGCAGCTGGCCCCCAATCACCCGCCCGAAAAGACGGATTACATCGTCTATGGGACCGGGTGCGAGATCGAGGATTTCAGCCCCTTTGTCCGGACCAAGGCCGTCCTGCGCCTCTGGGCAGGCGTGGAAGGGATCGTCAAGAACCCGACCCTCACGCAACCGCTCGCACGTATGGTGGGGGGCGGCCTTGACGAAGGGATGGTCGAATGGGTGACAGGCCATGTGCTGCGCCACCACCTAAGTATGGATGCCCATATCCTGGGCCAGGACGGGGTCTGGCGGAACGAGATCTGCCCGCCATTGGCCCGCGACCGCAAGGTCACCCTCCTCGGGATCGGCGCATTGGGTGGGGCCTGCGCACGTGCCCTCGCAAGCCTCGGATTTCAGGTCACCGGCTGGAGCAGGTCGCAAAAGGACATTGCCGGTGTACGCTGCCTGTCGGGGGCTGAAGGCCTTGACCAGGCCCTTGAAGGCGCGGAAATCCTCGTGCTTCTGGTGCCGCTGACCGCCGAGACCGAGAACCTCATCGACGCCCGGACCCTGGGGCGGCTCGCACCGGGGGCCTTCTTGATCAACCCCGGCCGCGGCGCCCTGATCGACGACGCGGCTTTGCTGGCAGCCCTGGACGGCGGCCAGGTGGCCCATGCCACCTTGGATGTGTTCCGCACCGAACCCCTCCCCCCAGAGGATCCCTATTGGGCGCACCCAAAGGTCACGGTCACCCCCCATATCGCCTCCGAGACACGGGTCGCCGCCGCCGCCGAGGTTGTGGCCGAAAACATCCGGCGCGGCGAGGCCGGCGAACCCTTTCTGCACCTGGTGGATCGAACCCTGGGCTACTAGACACGTTCCTCATCTCGCCTCAAATATCCCGGGGGAGACGCCGAAGGCGGCGGGGGCAGCGCCCCCATGCCCCCTTACCGCAGGCGCGGGGGTCGGTCGGGGTCCATGCCCGGGGCGGCGGGGTCGGTTTCGGGGACCGCGCGCCGGGACAAATCAATCCTTTGGCCGACACGGGCGATCCGCTCGGCCATCGGGGTGCCGGACAGGACAAAGGTGACATCCATCGCTCCGGCCTCGATCCCCGAAAAGGTCAGGGCCTCATTGGCGGCAACGGCAAGTGCCGGCTGCGCGTCGTCCAGCGCATCGACAAAGGCCAGCAAATGGCCCCGGCTTCCGTCCTCATATCCAACTCCGGCCAGCCAGGCCGCGGCGGCAAGATCGCCCGTTCCGTCCAGCTTGCGCGCCAAAGCATTCAGCAACGACTGCGGCAACGCCCCCGGCGGGGTGACCTCAACCGGCCGCGCCGAGGTGACCGTGGGCGCATGGGCCAGCGTGCTGGCCAGCCAATCCACCGCCTCGGCCGGGATAAGTATGGCTGAGGGGGCCACTTCGGGGTTCAGTGCCAGGCCAATGCCCTGCCCCGCCATCAAATCGGCAAGGCCCCGCCCCGAAAGACCGGCAAAAGGGGACACGGTTCCGGTAAAGGAGGACAGCCTGTCCTCGCTGTCAAAGATCAGGACATAGCGTGCGCCGTCACTTTCGATGATCCGGGGGGTCACGCTGTCGGCGCCCGCCTCTTCGGTCAACAAGAGGAACACTTCCGCGTCCGCCAGCCGTTCGAAAAAGGCCAGACGCTGGGTGTCGTCCTCAGGATGGGCCATCATGGCCGCATAGGCCCTGTCGAGGGGGGTCATGTCAATCATCGGATGTCATCACTTCTTGCACACGGGCGCGCAAGACCGGCACAAGGTCGGCCTCGAACCAGGGGTTTGACTTCAACCATGCGGTATTGCGCCAGGACGGATGAGGCAAGGGAAAGACCCGCGGGGCATGGTCGCGCCAGGCTGCAACGGTACGGGTGACGGTCGCAGCACGGTCCAGATGCCAGCGCTGCGCTGCCCCTCCGACCAGCACTGTAAGGCGGATGTCGTCCAGCGCCTCCATCACCTGTCCGTGCCAGGTCTGGCTACAGATGGGCGGCGGCGGCAGGTCCGCGCCCTTGGCGTCATAGCCGGGAAAGCAAAATGCCATCGGCACGATTGCGACCCGCGACCGATCGTAGAATTCGGCCTCATCCAGCCCCAGCCAGTGTCGCAGCCGGTCCCCCGAGGGGTCGGTGAACGGCCGGCCGCTGGCATGCACCCGCGCACCCGGGGCCTGGCCCGCGATCAGGAGCCTTGCCCCAGGTCCAAACCAGACGACCGGCCGGGGCCGATGCCCAGTGACCGTCGCGGCGAACCGGTCGGCGCATGATCTGCAGGCAGCAATCTTGTTTTCCAGGTCATTCATAACTTTGAGCTACGATAGAACACCCCGACTTCCAAGTCTCGCGCCCGGTTGCGATGGAGGGCAGTTTGGTTTACCGCAAGGGCGCTCGAGGGCTGGAGAACATCGATGTATCGCGTCTGGAATTTCGTCACCAATTACTCACTGCTGTTGATCATCGGGGCGATCATCGCTCTGGGATGGGCCAACCTGAACCCGGACAGCTATCATCACTTTGTCGACTTTGTTCTGGTCGACCACTTTTTCGTAGGCCACGCCCATTACAATGAGGCCGGCATTGTCGAATATCGGACACTGACCCTCCACTACCTCGTCAACGACGTGCTGATGGCCTTCTTCTTTGCCATCGCCGCCAAGGAAGTCTGGGAAGCCGTCATTCTTGAGAACGGATCGCTGCGCGGGAAAAAGGCGGCGACGCCATTGGTTGCGACGCTTGGTGGCATGCTTGGCCCAATCGCAGTCTATCTTGGCCTTGCGGCCTTCCTGGGGTCTGACACCTATGACGCGGTGTCGCGTGGCTGGGCCATTCCGACGGCGACGGACATCGCGTTTTCCTACCTCGTCGGTCGCCTGGTGTTTGGCGCTGGCCATCCGGCTGTTCGTTTCCTGCTGCTGCTCGCGATAGCGGACGATGCCGCTGGCCTGATCATTTTGGCTATCTTCTATCCCTCGGGCGAACTTCAGCCAGTGTGGCTGCTCTTGTCCCTTGGGGCCGCGGTCGGCGTGTTTCTTTTGTTCAACCTGCTGCCCCGCCGGCTTGATCGAGGCAATGAAATGCGCCCGAATTCCACCTGGGTCCGCAACAAACTGTCGTTCATGCCTTATCTGATCGCCGGCGCGCTCAGCTGGTACGGGTTTCAAGAGGCCGGCATTCACCCCGCCCTTGGCCTGTTGCCGATTGTGCCCACAATTCCCCATGCCGACAGAGCCTTCGGCATCTTTTCCGAAGCCGAGCAATATCTGACCGACCTGCTCAACCACATTGAACATATTCTCAAACACCCCGTCGAAGTGGTCCTGTTCTTCTTCGGCCTGCTCAATGCGGGGGTCGAATTCAGTTCCATCGGATCGCCGACCTGGTTGGTGCTTGCAGGTCTGCTGATCGGTAAGCCCCTCGGTATCCTTCTCTTTGGCTGGATCGCTGCCCGGCCGATGGGGCTTGGCCTGCCAAAGGGAATGCGGATCATCGATCTTTTCGTGGTCGGCTGTGTCGCCGCGATCGGCTTTACCGTGTCGCTATTCATTGCCTCGGTCGCTTTCCCAGGCGGCACGATGCTGGGCGATATCGCGGTACAGGATGCGGCCAAGATGGGGGCGTTGTTCAGCTTTGTCGCCGCCATCATCGCCATCATTGCAGGCCGTCTGACCGGCGTGCAAAAGCAAACAGGCTGATCTCACTACGCCCAAGGGCGGATATGCTGCCAAAAAACTGCGTCGATCCTAGGTCAATGCACCTCAGGATCGGCGATTGTCCAAAAATTATGGTTTTAGGCACCATTTGGCCATAATGTCTCACTAGGAAAAACCGGAGCGGTCCGTACGAAGACGTCGATAAGGCGGGGCCAGTGCAGTACCGGAAAGTGAGCAATGCTCGAGTTTGTGAATGTCAGTAAGTCTTTTTGGACCGGCTCAAGAAGGAAGGTGATCCTTGATCAGGCCTCCTTCCGGGTTGAGCTTGGCAATTCTGTCGGCATTCTGGCGCCCAACGGTACCGGCAAAACCACCCTCATCAACATGATGGCTGGGCTTGAGAAGCCCGATGAAGGGCACATTATCCGGAAATCCCGGATTTCGTTTCCGCTTGGCTTCATGGGCGGCCTCGTCACCCGGCACACCGCCCGGGAAAACAGCCGCTACATCGCCCGTCTTTATGGCCTCGACCCCGATTACGTCGAAAGCTTTTGCCGCTGGCTTTGCAGTATTGGCGAATACTTCGACATGCCTGTTGGCACCTACAGCCAAGGGATGCGGGCAAGGCTGTCTTTTGCCCTGATGCTGGCGCTGGATTTCGACATCTACCTGATCGACGAGGGGATGCCTGCCACGACGGATCCCGAGTTCAATCGCAAGGCCGGACAGCTGTTGCGCGAGCGGCTTGAAACAACAACCGTTATCATCGTCTCCCATTTGCCCGGCACACTCGAGCGGTTTGCCCGCTCTGCCGCAGTCCTGCGCGATGGACGTATTCACATGTTCGACACACTGGAAGAGGCCAAGCAGCTCTATGACTACGAAGCCTAAAGCCCGCAAATTTCGCATTCGCCGGAACGAATCCCTAACAACAGGCATGTCGTCCCAGGCTGCATCGGTCGACGAGACCGAGATGCCCGAGGCTCACGAGATGGCGATGGTCGTCAACCAATCGGACCTGCGGCAGCGCGCAGTTGGGGACGTTTTCACGGCGCCACAGGACCCTGCCCCAGTCCTACTTGAGTCACCGATCGACGTGTCGTCACCGCAGACCGTTGCGGCCGAACAGGACATCGACAGCCTGCGTTGGGAAGGTCTGACCGGCCGTCAACTTCGTATGGCACGCCGTATCGCCCAAAAGCACGGGCTCGCCGTCACGTCGGACTTTGACGCGGTGCGTCAGTTGCGCGCCCGGGGCATTGATCCGTTCAAACGCGCCAACGTGCTGGAACTGGTCGTCCCGACCGATGAGGCGCACGCAGCAGATGCAGAGGGGGCGAACAAGGTCCAGCTTCCGCAAACGATGAAGATGGGCAAGTCCAACCTTCCCTCGACCGAGAGGATGGCCCCGGCCGACCGCCGCGCGAACGAGATCATGCAGATCCAACGCGACATGGCAAAGCGGCGGCGTCAAAAGTCTATGATGCTGCTCACCCGGCTGGCATTCTTCGTGATGCTGCCGACAATTCTGGTTGGCTACTACTTCAACTATGTCGCGACCCCAATGTACGCGACAAAGTCGGAATTCGTCATACAGCAGGCCGAATCCGCAGCGGCGGCGGGCCTTGGCGGGCTGTTCGCGGGCACCTCGATGGCAACCCAGCAAGACAGTATTACGGTGCAGTCCTACCTTACTTCGCGCGCGGCCCTTGCGCGACTGGATGAGGAACATCAGTTCAAGGCCGCGTTCAGCGATCCCCAGATCGATCCGGTCCAGCGGCTGCCAGCAGATGCCACGAACGAGGCGGCCTACGGACTTTATCAGGACCATGTCCGCATAAGCTATGACCCGACAGAGGGCATCCTCAAGATGGAGGTCATCGCCCCGGATCCTGCCCTAAGCGAACAATTTTCCAATGCGTTGATCGGCTATGCCGAAGAGCAGGTCGACCAACTGACGCAGCGCCTGCGCGAAGACCAGATGTCAGGCGCCCGCGCCAGCTATGAAGCGGCGGAACGGCGTCGCGCGGAAGCGCTGGCAGCCTGGCTGCAAATCCAGCAAGACGTTCAGCAAATCGATCCAGTCGGTGAAACCGCTGCCCGTACGCAACAGATTTCAACGCTCGAATCACAGCGTCAGCAGTTGCAGCTTGAACTTCAGACGCGGCTCAATGTGTCCCGCCCGGTAGAGGCGCAGGTCAATGCCCTTCGCGCCCAGATCACAGGGATCGAGACACTGATTGGGGACCTGCGGAACGAAATGACCATGGCCAACGCGACCGGCGATTCGCTTGCGGCCAAGAACACCGAATTGCGGCTGGCCGAAGAGAACTACACATTCCAGACCGTCCTGGTCCAACAGGCCCTGCAACAGATGGAAGCGGCCCAGATCGAGGCGAACCGGCAGGTCCGCTACCTGTCCTTGGGTGTGGTGCCAACGGCGCCTGACGAAGCGACATATCCACGGGCCTTCGAAAACACAGTGGTGGCCTTTCTCATTTTTGCGGGCATCTACCTGATGCTGTCGATCACCGCCTCGATCCTGAGGGAACAGGTCAACTCCTGATGCGGACCAACACGATATAGCACTTGGCGCTGGACAGCGCCGGGGACTAGGATCGCTTTGAAATCAGTCCCAAGATGGCGTGCCCATGTCCCTTGTCCGGCTAATCTTTCTGATCATCGCCGTGTCGATTGCCGGACCCGGCGCCTCTCAGGAAGGCACCACCGGAACCAACGGCACGATCAAGGCCATCAGTGACGCCGCCACGGATGCCGCAATCGCCGTCCGCATCCGTGAGATCCTGGCAGAACTTGGCGGCTACGAGGATGTAACCGTCACCGTCGCCGAAGGGATTGTAACCCTACGTGGCACCACCGCTTCGGCAACCGAGGCGAGCGGATTGACCAGCCTTGTCACCCGCATCGAAAACGTCGTTGCGATCAAGAACGAGGTGACCGAGACCACCGACATCGTTCGCCGCCTGAACCCGGCCATCGACAGGTTCCAGGCGCGGCTTGACCAGTTGATAACGATCCTGCCGCTCATGCTGATTTCTGCGGCCGTGTTCGTGTCCATCTCCTCGGTCGGGTGGCTTATTTCAAGTCGCCGCCAACCTTGGAACCGGATCGCCCCGAACCTATTCATTGCTGACCTTTACAGGCAGATTATCATGATCGTCTTTGTGGTCATTGCCATGGTCGTCGCCCTCGACATTCTCAACGCCTCGGCGCTTTTGGGAACCATTCTGGGTGCCGCCGGGATCGTCGGGCTGGCTTTTGGCTTTGCAGTGCGGGACACGGTCGAAAATTACATCGCCTCGATCATGCTTTCCATCCGACAGCCCTTTGGCCCCAATGACACCATCGAAATAAACGGAGACGAGGGCAAGGTTATCCGGCTGACCAGCCGGGCCACCATTTTGATGAGCTTTGACGGGAACCAGATTCGCATCCCCAACTCGACCGTGTTCAAAAGCCGTATCGTCAACTACTCGCAAAACGCGGAACGGCGGTTCAAGTTCACCATCACCATCCCGATGGAGGCCGACCTGAGCTTTGTCAGGGATCTGGCGGCCAGGACCGTTCAGGATTTGCCCTTTGTCCTTGATGCCCCGGCCGCGGTGACCTGGATCTCGGACTTTAACGATGCCGGGATAGAACTGATCGTGACCGGATGGATCGACCAGAACGCGACCTCCATGGTGCTCGCCCGCGGCGAGGCGCTGCGTGCCGTGAAGCTGGCCATCGAGGGCACGGGCCTCGCCCTGCCCGAAAAAAGCTACCGACTGAACCTGTCCGGCGATCCCCCCGAAGCCTCGCGCAAACCGACCAGTGCCCCCCTGCGTCCACAGTCCGAACCAGCAGCTTCGGCCAATGTCGCCGACAATATAGAATCCGAACTCGACAAGATCATCGAAGCCGAAAGAGCCTCAGAAACCAACGAGGATCTGCTGCGCCCAGACGCGCCGAATGAGTAGCTGTCTTTTTTGGCATTGCAGGGCTTGATCACCCCGATCAACCCAAGTATTCAGCCGCTCACTGCTGGGGCGTGGCCAAGTGGTAAGGCATCGGTTTTTGGTACCGTGTACCGTAGGTTCGAATCCTACCGCCCCAGCCAGTGTTCCTTTGGGAACCAGACGATCCATCTTGTTTGCCGACTTCTGTCGAAGTCTCAAGCGGTTGTGGTGCGCCTTCGGGCGCATTCACGCACCGCGCCTTGGGACGAGACCCGTCGCCATCCCAAAGTTCAGACAGGGCACCAGCTTTGGTGCAAAGGTTCCAGGGCCGGGTGGCCACCACGATCCGCGCAAATCGAATTTCAAATGTGGCCAGAGGCGCTGGCGGTGATCTTCCTCACGGACTTGGACGGACTCTGGCCCGAACGCCGGATCGATCCTGAAAAGATGTTACGCGAGACTGCGACGGCGATTGGTTTCGAGGTGCTCGAGGCTATGCTGGGGCCGAGCCAGCGGCCCGCCGCTGCCCACCGTCGCGAACGGGCACGCCTCTAGTCGAGGTAGGCGTCGGCCCTCTGCCCGGCCCGTTCATGGTGAATAGGCAGGGTGCGCCCGTAGAGTTGCAGGGTCCGCTCTGGCGCGCCGACCATGTTCGCCTCTTCGACATAGGAAAAGATGGCGACGTAGCGCGGCCGCGCTCCCACAAGCGGAGCGACCCGATGCAGCGAATAACGCCCTCGGAAAATCTGAAGATCCCCAGGTTCGAGGTTGAGCACCTTTATCAGGTCCGAAGTCCCGTCCAGCACGCGTGCAACCTCGGCAAAATTCTCGTCACCCTTTCTGATGTGGGGGGCATATTCAAATGCACCACCCGCCTCCGCATTCTGGATGGCGATGGTCACGGTGAAGTTGTTGGTATCGAAATGCCAGGGAAAGCCGTTGCCTTCTTCGGCTAGGTTCACGATCACATCGGCAAGAGGATCAGCGTATCGATGAAACTTGGTTTCCTCAAGGCAGTCCTGGATAAATCCGTCAAATCCCATGCTGTCATGGATCGTCCGAAGCGGACCACCTTTGCGGAAATTGTCCGCGGGCACAAAGGCATTGGACCGATCAAAGAATTGGCGCCTTGGATCGCTTGCCGGCAGGCTCGGATCGTCTTTCGTAAAATAGGCGTTGGTCCGGTTAAAGCTACGGTGCCCCTTGGGCGCGACGCCATCGGCCTCGGACACAAGCGCCGCAACACCCTGAGCGGTCAGAAAGCGCTTGAGAACGGCGCAACCGTCGTCGGCAAGGTCAGCACGGACCCGCTCAATTAAAGCGTCGCGTCCGGGTCCTGGCCGGTTGATGGGATAACGATCGTAGTCGATCAGATCTGAACTGATGTAATCCATTCTCGTTCTCCCATTTGGTGATGGCAGTCTGAGGTCGTGGGCCAGGAGGTTCTTGCCCGTTTTCGACAGCAAATGGGCGCATTCCAGCATTTCGGCAGGCCAAAATGGGACCGCTCAGGATAGTCGTGACCCACCGCTACGATGCGTAACCAGCCGCCCCTAGGAGGATCACAATCTGCGAGAGCCTGCTAAAGTTCTTTCACAATGCCGCCAGACGCTTTAGGAATCGGCAGATTTGCTATGGCGGGACACAGCATGGCGCAGAATTCCACGATCTACAAAGTTGAGATTTCGGTCTCGGACATGGATCGTCATTACTATGAGACCCACAAACTGACTGTGGCCAAACATCCCTCTGAGACGGATGAACGCTTGATGGTGCGCGTTCTGGCCTTTGCGCTGAATGCGCATGAGCATCTCGAAATGACCCGGGGCCTTTCAACGGACGACGAGCCGGACATCTGGCAGAAAAGTCTGAGTGGAGAGCTTGATTTATGGATTGCGCTCGGGCTTCCGAGTGAAAAAGTCCTTCGCCAGTCCTGCGGCAAATCCAAGGAAGTGATCATCTATGCCTACGGAGGCAGGACGGCTGACATTTGGTGGGACAAGATAAAGAACAGCACCACCCGGTTCGACAACCTTCAGGTCTTTGGACTTTCCGATGGGGAAACCACTGAATTGGGCAAACTTGCAAGCCGCGCGATGAAGTTGCAGGTCAACATTCAGGACGGCGATGTCATGGTCAGTGTCGGCGAAGAAATCGTTTACGTGACCCCGGTCAATTGGAAAGGCGCTGATCGGTGATCGTTGGCCCACCTTGAAAGGGGCCAACCTTCGGCGGCGACGTTTTAAGTGGGCTCGCTTGTTGATTGCGAAACGCTGGGAAGGGGATGCGGCGAATGCCCATCAAATCGCCCGGAGCGCCAGCTTGCATTGAGCCACCAACAGCCAGATGAAACACCCGCGACTGCCCTACCCGCCGGCCATATAGGGCATAAGGATGACCTCGCTGTCTGGTCCGATTTTGGTGAACCAGGCCTCGCGGTAGATCCGTCCATCGAGCGCGAGGGAAACCCCACGCTCGATCTGTGGTTTCAGACCGGGATACTCTTCCACAAGCCGGTCCAGAAGCTCTTTGAAATTGGTGGCGTCCACGTCAACGGGTGACTTGCCGTCGGTAAACCGGCGCAAGGACCCCCAGATCGTAACCGCCACCATGTTCTCACCCTTTGCTCAGCGCTTTGAGGATGCGGGGCGGCGACATCGGCAGGCTGCTCATCCGCGTGCCGATGGCGCGCGAGACAGCGTTCGACAAGGCGGCCAGCGGCGGCACGATCGGCGTCTCGCCAACCCCGCGCACGCCGTAGGGGTGGCCCGGGTTCGGGATCTCAAGGATCACCGTCTCGATGGGGGGCAGGTCAGAGGCGACGGGGACCCGGTAGTCAAGGAAACCGGGGTTCTGAAGCCGTCCATCCTCGCCGTAGATATACTCCTCGTTCAAGGCCCAGCCGATGCCCTGCACCGCCCCGCCCTGCATCTGGCCCTCAACGTAGGACGGGTGCACCGCCTTGCCGGCGTCCTGGAACACGGTGTAGCGCAGCACCTTGGTTGCGCCCGTTTCCTTGTCCACCTCCACATCGACTAGGTGGACACCAAAGCTTACCCCGGCCCCATCGGCGTTGAATTCGTGATGGCCCGCGATGGGCCCGCCGGTGTTGAAGGACACGGCGGCAATCTCGGCCAGTGACATAGGCGGGAATTTCCCCGCGTTGGGGCCGGCGGGTTCGGCCGCGCCGTCTTTCCAGACGACCGCTTCTTCGTCGATGCCCCATATCTGGGCCGCGCGGCTGCACATCCTGGCAATCGCGTCCTGAGCCGCCTTGATCGTCGCCAGACCGACCGAGAAGGTCACCCGGCTGCCGTCTGTCACGTCATTATGGCCCAGCGCACTGGTGTCCGCGATGATGGTCCGGATCTTGTCGTAGGGAATGCCAAGCTCTTCCGCCGCCATCTGGCTGATCGCAGCCCTAGAGCCGCCAATATCGGGATTGCCCTCGGTCACGCCCACCGTGCCGTCGGTATTGACGTTCAACGTCACGCAAGTGTTGCCGCCAAAGTTGAACCAGAAGCCTGCTGACAGCCCCCGGCCCTGCCCTTCGGCCAAGGGGGCCGAATAGTGGGGGTGGGCCTTTGCGGCCTCTAACGTGGCGACAAGGCCGATATCCTCAAAGGTCGGACCGTAGGACGACCGTGTCCCCTTGCGGGCGGCGTTCTTCAACCGCACCTCCAGCGGATCAAGGCCAAGCTGTTGGCATAGCTCGTCCACCACGCTCTCAACTGCATAGATCGCTTGCGGCGCGCCCGGCGCCCGGTAGGCCGCCTCCTTGGGGCGGTTGGTCAGGGCATTCCAGCCAAGAGTGCGAACCGCCTGAAGGTCGTAGGCCGCAAAGGCCGCCTGTGCACCCATGTCGACGGTTCCGCAGGGAAAGGCCCCGCCGGAATAGCGCAGATGGGCTTCGCCTGCCGTGATCCGCCCGTCGCGGGTCATCCCGATCTTGACGTCGATGGACGACGAGACTGTCGGGCCGGTCGCCCGAAACACCTCGTCCCGCGACATCACGATCTTGACCGGGCGGCCCGCCTTGCACGACAGGGCGAGGGCGACGGGTTCGATGAACACGGTCGTCTTGCCGCCAAAGCCGCCCCCGATCTCGGACGCGGTGACACGCAGCTGGCTCCCCTCGATGCCCAGCGCGGCAGAGCATAGGTCGCGGACGTTGTATTGCCCTTGGGTGCAGCACCAAAGATCCGCCTTGCCGTCCGCCGTCATAGAGGCGAGGCAGGCGTGCGGCTCAATATAGCCTTGGTGGGTGGCCGCTGTGGTAAAGCTGCGCTCGACCACGACATCGGCCTTTTTGAACCCCGCCTCCAGATCGCCATGACCAAACTCGCAATGGCTGGTGACGTTCTGGGACATGCCTTCGGGCACCGTTTCAAGGCTACGGCCCTCTTGCACCACCGGGGCGTCCAGCGTCATCGCCGCGTCCACGTCGGTCACATGCGGCAGGGCCTTGTAGGTCACCTTGATCAGCTTCAACGCCGCCTTGGCAATGGCAGAGGTTGTCGCTGCAACGGCAACGACAGCTTGGCCGTCATAGAGCACCTTGTGCCGGGCCATGCAGTTGTCGAGGACGTCCATAAGAAAGTCGTCATCCTGCGGGGCAAAGTCCTTGGCCGTGACAATGGCCTTGACGCCTGGCAAGGCCTCGGCTGCCGACGTGTCGATCGAAACGATTTCGGCATGAGCGTGCGGGCTGCGCAGGATATGGGCGGTCAGCATACCAGGGGCAGAAACATCGGCGCCATAAAGCGCACGTCCCGTCACCTTGTCGATCCCGTCCGGGCGCGGGGGCCGGGTTCCGACCACCTTGAAGACACGCTTGGGGGTGTTGTCCAACGCCATGTTATGCGCTCCTCATCTTTTGGGCTGCGTCCTGAACAGCGTGAATGATCTTGTCATACCCGGTGCAGCGGCAAAGGTTTCCGGCCAGCCAATAGCGGACCTCGGTATCGGTCGGGTCCGGGTTCTTTTCCAACAGCGCCTTGGCCGCGACGAGGATGCCGGGCGTGCAGATACCGCATTGCAGGGCCGCATGATCAATAAAGCTTTGTTGCAGCTGGTGGAGGGCATCTCCCTTGGCAAGCCCCTCGATTGTGCCGACTTCGGCCCCCTCGGCCTCTGCCCCAAGGACGAGGCAAGAACAGACCAGGCGTCCGTTCAGCGTGACGCTGCAGGCACCGCAATCGCCGGTGCCGCAGCCCTCTTTCGCCCCGGTCAAGCCAAGGCGATTGCGCAGGACGTCCAGCAGCGACTCGTCGGGTTCACAAATAAACTCGACCGCGTCGCCATTGACGGTGGTAGATACGTGAACGGATTTCATGCCGTGCCTCCTGCGCGGGAATAGGCGATCAGGGCGGCGCGTTTGGCCAGAACGCCCGCCACCTGGGTGCGGAATTCGATGGTGCCGCGTTTGTCATCAATCGGGTTACAGGCCGCCGATGCGGCCGCCATCAGTGACGCTATCGCAGCATCGTCCAGCTTGGTCCCAAGGATCGTATCGGCCGCTGCCGGGACAAGCCGGACGGTGGGCGCCACGGCCCCAAGGGCCACGCGGGCGGCGGTGACAATGCCCACCGCATCCAGCGTCAGGCTGACTGCAGCGGAGGCAACGGCAATGTCCATCTCGGTGCGAGGGATAAAGCGCAGATAAGCGTCTCCCGAACGGTCTGGCCGGGCGGGTAGAAAGATCGAGGTCAGGAATTCGCCCTTGGCCAATGTCGTCTTGCCAGGGCCTGCCGGGATATCGGCAACCGGGCAATCGCGCGCGCCGTCCGGTCCCATGATCCGGGCAATGGCGTTTGCCGCCACCAGACCCGGCACCGCATCGGCGGCGGGCGATCCGTTGCACAGGTTGCCCGCCATGGTGGCGCGGCCCTGCACCTGGGTAGAGCCGATAAGCTCGACCCCTTCGACGACGCCAGGCCACAACGCCCGAACACCCTCATGCTCGCCCAACTCTGCGCCGGAAACCGCCGCGCCGATGCGAAAGCCGCCGTCCTCGGGCGTGATCGTCCGAAGCCCGGGAATATGTTTGATGTCGACGATCAAGGCAGGTTGGACCAGGCCGGACTTTAGCTGAACCATGACGTCGGTGCCCCCGGACAGGATGCGGGTCAGGCCCGATTCCTGTGCCATCAGCCCCGCGGCTTCCTCTGTCGTTCTGGGTTGTGCAAAGCGCATGAATTCACCTCCGTTTCCCGGTGCCATCCGGGTCTGTCCACCTGAATGGAATTGGCCCCACTTTGGTAGGGCCTTCTTCAATGCTAGTATAGGGCGGTCCGCAGTTCCATCTTTCAACGAAGTGTTAGAGGTCGAAGCATTGCTTCCTGAAAGTTGGTTCGGTCCGGTCCGCCTCTCCCGGATCCTAGAAGGGCCCAGCCGGGATAGGCGTGATGTCAGACGATGTGGGGGTACAGGCGTGGGCCCGCCGCCCAAAGGGTTGCAAAAAGGTTCTTGAGCATCGGGCCACTCCGCCGCATCGCAACATCGCCAAACCGCTCCCGGCTTTTGCCTGTGTCCCAAGGCATCATTCTTGCGTTGCTTTGGATGCCTCCCGAGAGGGGTCAGACCCGCCCGGATTTACCGGATTGTCCGGCATGCAAGACAGCCTGGGAAATTGCACCTGCCATCGCCCGCGTTCCCGCCCTGCCACCCAGATCGGGGGTGCGGGTGGCGGGATCCTTCAGGCTTGACCGCACCGCCTGTTCGATCGCCCGGGCCGCTGCTGCAAAACCATCGCCATGAGCCTTTTCACCAAGCCAGTCGAGAAGCATCGCAGCCGACAGGATCAGGGAGGCCGGGTTGGCAAGGTCGCGCCCTGCCAGATCGGGGGCCGACCCATGCTGGGCCTGTGCCATCGCATGATCCGTTCCGGCATTAAGCGAGGCCGCCAACCCAAGGCTGCCCGAAAGCTCTGCCGCGAGATCGGACAGGATATCCCCGAACATATTGGTCGTGACGATCACATCGTAGCGGTCCGGGCTTCGCACCAGCAGCGCGGCCATCGCATCAACCAGAACCTCGTCATAGGTGACATCCGGATATCCGGCGGCCACCCGGCGCACCTCTTCCAGGAAAAGCCCGTCGGACTCGCGCAGCACATTCGCCTTGTGCACGGAGGTCAAATGCCGCGCAGGGCGGGTTGCGGCGTGGGCAAAGGCGGCTCGCGCGATGCGGGCCGACGCCTTGCGGGTAACCTTGCGCAGGGCCAGCACCATATCGGGATCGGGCCGAACCTCGCCGGTGCCCGTCGCCATGTTGCGGTCGGCGTAGAACCCTTCAGTATTCTCGCGAAAGATCACCAGATCAAAGGGCTGACCGCAAGGCGGGGGATAGCCTTCAAGGGTCCGCGCAGGCCGGATATTGGCATAAAGGTCCAGTGTCTTGCGCAACAGGCCCGAGGGGTTCAGCCCGCCTTCGCTGACCGGCGGATAGGCATTGTGCGACACCGGGCCTAGGACGATACCGTCCGCCGCACGCGCCTTGTCGATCACCGCATCGGGGATGGTAGAGCCTTCGGTGGCCAAGGCATCAAACCCGATCACGGCGGTCTCGAACCGCAACCCAAGGCCAAAACCATCGTCGGCGGCCTTCAGGACCGCACGCGTTGCCGCGACCAGCTCCGGCCCGATCCCGTCCCCGCCCAGCAACAGCAGTCGCGTCACAGGCGCACCTGTGCGTCGCGGATCAGGGCGGCGAGCCGGTAGAAACCGTGGACCATCTTGGAATAGGGCGTGGTCAGAAAGAACGTCAGAACCGTCCCCAGATGGATGGCCAAGAGCGGGCCAACCAACGCCGTGTCGGTCGCGGCATAAAGCGCAAGTCCCGTCAGCCCCGTCAGCCCCAGCAAAAGGACAAAGGCCACCTCGCCCCCCCAGGCACTCGCCGCGCCCAGATCACGGTCCGATTTCAGCTTGAGCCGGATCAGCCAGCCCGCCCCGATGGTCAGCAACAGACCCCCCGGAACTCCCAGCAGCTTGGGCAGCGAAAACAGGCCGTAAGGTGCCTCCAGCCCAAAGCCGTAGTGCAGAACCGTCCCGCTGGATGTAGAAGCAAAGCACAGCAGGAAACCGTACATCACCAGTTGATGGGCCACCCGCCGTCGGTTGGAGTAGCGGTCGCCTTCCTCAAAATTGCAGCCCTGCCCTTGCCCGCCGCCAAGATTGCGCATGTTGGCCGTCGCGGCCACAGCATCGCGCAGGTGGGCAAACGTGATGCGCTGGCCCCCAACCTCGGCCCAGTAGCGGCGCAGGCCGATCCCGATGGCTACCAGAGGCAGCAGGAAGGCGGGGGCAAAGATGGCCACCATGCCGCCGTGCGACAGGTAGGCGTAGAACCCTTCCCCGGAGGCGGGCCGCAAGGCCGTCAGCGCCAGGAACAACAGGGCCAGCCCGACGATCAAGGCCAGTGCGATGGGGGTTCCCTTGCGCTGGAAGGCTCCGGCAAAGGCCCCCGGCCAGGCATAGCGATGCCAGCTGTCCTGACGCACCTCGGCCAGAATGCCGGGCAGGTTCAGATCAAACTCATGTGGGGCGGTATATTGGCAGGCGTAGTAGCAGCCCCGGCAGTTGTGGCAGAGGTTGGCCAACTGGGTGATATCGCCATCCGCAAAGGCGCGTTGTTTGGTGATGGCCGGAAAGACGGCGCAGTAACCTTCGCAATAGCGGCAGGCGTTGCAGATCTCGACCTGCCGCCGCGCCTCTTCGGTCGGGGTGCGATCGGTGAGGTTGAGGATATCAAGCGACATATGCGGCGGCCTCCCTGCCAGCGATCCGGCCAAAAACGGTGCCGATGGTCATGCCAAATCCAGCAAGGTAGCCTTGGCCAAGGATTGACCCAGCCATGATCTCTCCGGCGGCCCAGACGTTGGACATGCGTCCCCCTTCCCCGGTCACACGGGCGGTGTCATCGACCTTGAGGCCGAGGTAGGTGAACGTCACACCGGGGCGCAGCTCATAGCCATAAAACGGCGGCTCTGTGATCGGCCGCGCCCAGTTTGTCTTGGGCGGCTCGATCCCGTCGGTCGCCAGACCGTCCAGCTCGTTGCCCTTGAAGACGCCGGGGCGGCAGGCGTCGTTGAACCTCTCCACCGTCTCTTTCAGAACGCTGCCCGAGATTCCTAGCTGCTGGCCCAGCCCCTCGATCGTATCCGCCTGAATCGGTGGAAAGACCGAGGGCATGAAGGCGTCGATGCTTTTGGAATCGATGATCGAATAGGCCACCTGATCGGGCTGGGCGGCGACAAGACGTCCCCAGATCGCATAACGCTTGGGCCAGACATCTTCGCCCTCGTCATAGAACCGCTGGCCATGGCGATTGACGACCACCGAGAAGGGCACGCAATCCAGCCGGGTCACGATCCCACCGTCATACTTTGGCGCGCGGCCGTCGATGGCGACGGCGTGGCATTGGGTGGGGTCCCCCACGCTTTCTGCGCCTTGGTCGAGCATATCCTTGAGGACAACGCCCCTATTGTAAGGCGTTCCCCGGATCAGAAAGTTTTTGGCCGCTGGACCCCATGCCCGGGCAAGCCAATCCAGATCGGCCTGAAACCCGCCTGACGCCAAAACAACGGCCTTGCCATTGATCCGGGTGGGCTGTCCGGCAATCTCGCAATCGACGCCGGCAAAGACGCCGTCCTGAATATCGACGTGTTTGACCTGTGCCTCATAGCGGACAGCGACGCCAAGGTCGGCGGCGCGGTTGTAGTAGGCATTCACCAGCGCCTTGCCGCCCCCCAGAAAGAACGCGTTGGTGCGCGACAGCGACAACGTGCCCGAGAGCGAAGGTTGAAAGCGAACACCCTGCTTTTCCATCCAGGGCAGGCAGGTCTCAGACGTGCGGATCGTCATGCGGGCCAGATGTTCGTCCGTCTCGCCCTTGGTCACCCGCAGAAGATCGTCGAAGTATTCGTCCTCTTCATAGCGGTCCGTCAGGACCGACAGGGGGCCGGCGTGCATGCAGCGAAAGTTGCGGGTGTGGCGCGAGTTGCCGCCCCGATACTCCAGCGGCGCGCCTTCCAGGATGATGACGCTCGCGCCCGTCTCGGCGGCTTCGATCGCGGCGCAAAGGGCGGCGTTCCCGCCACCGACAATCACCACGTCCCAGGTCGTTGCATTGTCCGTCATGGCAACTGCTCCCCGCTGTCGTCGGACCGGAATTGCCGCAGCCGGATGCGATGGGCGGCGCGGATGTGATGGCGCATCAGGGCCTCGGCAGCCTCGGCGTCGCGGTTGTGCAGGGCGGCCAGAAGGGCCTCATGCTCTGTCTGGGCCTCGGCCGCGCGGGCGCTGTCTTCCATCGTCGAGGGGCCAAGGATCAGCATGGTCTTTTCCAGCCCCGCGACCGCGTCGATCAGAAACCTGTTGCGGGCGGCGTTCAGCAGGGTGCGGTGAAACTGGCGGTTCAACTCATAGAGCCGAAGGTCATCGGCCTGCGCCTCTGCCATCTCGTGCGAAATCGTATCCAGCTCGGCCAGTTCGACTTCGGACGCCATCCGGGCCGCAAGCCGGGCCGCGGTGCCTTCCAGCACCATCCGCATCTCATAAAGCTCGGTCACTTCGGAATAGCCAAGCCTGCGAATGCTGGCCCCGACGCGCGGGATATGGACGACCAGACCGTCCGCTTCCAGCGCCCGGATCGCCTCGCGCACCGGCGTGCGGCTGATCCCCAGCCGCATGGCCAGGTCGGTTTCCGTCAGCCTGTCGCCGGGGCGCAGGGAACCCGCGCGGATCTGGGCGATCAGGCGCTGATAGGCGTCCTGACCCTGGCTGATATCGCGGACCGAGGTGGCTGTTGCCGTCACCATGACACTCCGTCATTGCATTTTGTATCCCGGTGGATACAGTTGGATGCAATACGTGTCAACGAAAGCTGCTTGATGTCGGGCCCTGCAAAACTGCCACCGATGGCCCGAACCGCCGGAACGCTGGTCCTTGCCGCCGTAGGCACGGCGGCCTTCGCGGCGACGGGCCTCCCCTTGCCGTTCCTGTTTGGCCCGATGCTGGCCTGCCTTGTCGCGGCCCTTCTGGGCGCACCGCTGCGCGGGACCGGGCAAGTGGCGGTTGCGGCGCGAACGGTCCTTGGGGTCGCAGTGGGCGCTTCGATCACGCCCGACCTTATCGGGGTGCTGCCACAAATGGCGCTGTCGGTGGCGCTGATCCCGCTGTACATCCTGTGCATCGGCGTTGTGGGGGTGCCCTTCTTTCGGCGGGTCTGCGGCTTTGATCCTGTCACCTCCTATTATGCCGCAATGCCCGGCGGGTTGCAGGACATGGTCATCTTCGGGACCGAAGCGGGGGGCGACCCTCGGGCCCTGTCGCTGATCCACGCCACAAGGGTGCTGATCGTCGTGACCGTTGCACCGATCCTGCTGACCCAGGTTTTCGACACCCCCCTGACCCAACCGATCGGAGCGCCGATCGGCGATGTTCCCTACATTGAACTGGTCTTGATGATCGTGGCCGCCCTTGTTGGCTGGAAGGGAGGCGAGCGGATAGGGCTGTTCGGTGCCTCGATCCTTGGGCCGATGATCGTCACGGCAGCGCTGTCGCTATCGGGACTGATCCACGTCCGCCCCCCGGCAGAAGCCATCCTCGCCTCTCAGTACTTCATCGGGATCGGCATCGGGGTTGGATATGTCGGAGTGACCCTGACCGAATTGCGCAAGGACGTGCTTGCCGGGATGGCCTATGTGGTTCTGCTGGCGCTTCTGGCCATCGGTTTTACAGAGATCGTGGTGATCAGCGGGCTGGCCGCACCGGTCGAAGGGTTCCTTGCATTCGCCCCCGGCGGGCAGGCCGAGATGACGGTGCTGGCCATCGTGGCCGGAGCCGACCTTGGCTTCGTCATCGTACACCACCTGACCCGGATCGTGCTGGTGATCACCGCTGCGCCGATTGTCGCCCGGATGATGAAACTGAATCAAAAACAACGCGAAGGTGCCCCATGACGTTCACTACCAGACCCGAACTCAAGGGCACCTATGGCATGGTTGCATCCACCCACTGGATGGCCAGCGCGGTTGGCATGCGACTGCTGGAGCGTGGCGGAAACGCCTATGATGCCGCCGCTGCCATGGGGTTCGTGCTGCATGTGGTGGAGCCGCATCTGAACGGGCCTTTCGGCGATATGCCCGCGCTGATCCGCCTGGCCGGTGCCACCGAACCTACCGTCGTTTGCGGACAAGGTACCGCACCAGCCGGTGCCACCATCGCCCATTACAAGGCCGAAGGGCTGGACCTTATCCCCGGCTCAGGCCTTTTGGCGACGGTGATTCCAGGCGCGTTCGATGCCTGGATGCTGATCCTGCGCGATCACGGTCAATTGCCTTTGCGCGACGTTCTGGAACCCGCAATCCACTATGCCCGATCCGGCCACCCGATGCTGCCGCGCGTGGCGGCAACCATCGCGGGACTTGCTGATTTCTTTCGGACAGAATGGCCCACATCTGCTGCGACATGGCTGCCTGGCGACTCGGTTCCCGCCGCCGACGCCCTGTTCTGCAACCCCGCCCTTGCCGACATGTGGGAACGGGTGCTGAAAGAGGCCGAGGTTGAGGCATCCCGCCCTGCCCAGATCGACGCCGCGCGGCGCGCCTTTTCCCAAGGGTTCATTGCCGAGGCCATCGACACCTACCTGCAAACCGCCTGCGTCATGGATGCCGCTGGCGGACGGCGCAAAGGCGTATTGACCGGTGAGGATATGGCAGGCTGGCAAGCCACCTACGAGGCCCCCCTGTCCACGACGACCAACGGCATGACTGTGTGGAAGGCGGGCGCCTGGACGCAAGGCCCCAGCCTTTTGCAATCCCTGAACGTTCTTGACGGTCTGGACATTGACCCAAGGGACACTGCCAACTTTGCACATATGGTGACCGAGACGATCAAACTGTCGATGGCCGACCGCGAAGCCTACTATGGCGATCCAAAGTTTCACGATCTGCCGATCGAACGCCTCTTGTCCAAGGACTATGCCGACCTGCGCCGTGCCCAGATTACCGGGGAGGCCAGCCTTACCCTGCACCCCGGTGACCTGCCGGGCTACGAGGCCTGGGCGGACGCCGCTGTGGCACGCTCGCTCAAGACCAACATTCCGGGGCCGTCAATCGGCGCGGGCGAGCCGACCATGGCCCATCTGACCGAACGGCGCGGCGACACGGTTCATATCGACGTAGTCGACCGGTGGGGCAACATGATCTCGGCCACGCCCTCGGGCGGATGGCTGCAATCCTCGCCCGTCATTCCGGGGCTTGGAGTGCCGCTGAACTCAAGGGCGCAGATGTTCTGGCTGCAAGACGGGCTGGCCACCTCGCTGGCACCGGGCCATCGGCCCCGCACGACACTTTCGCCTTCCATGGCGGAATTCGAGGACGGCACCCGGATGGCGTTTGGCACGCCGGGCGGCGATCAACAGGACCAATGGCAAGTGATCTTCCTGATGCGGCTCTTGCATCAGGGGCTGGACCTGCAGGCGGCCATCGACGCGCCGCTGTTCCATACCGGGCATCTTCAGGCATCGTTCTATCCGCGCAACCTGCGGGCCGGGCATCTGACAATCGAACCGTCAGCCGGTGCGGATGCAATCGAGGCCTTGCGCGGGCGCGGGCATCAGGTCGAGGTGTCTGAACCTTGGGCCATTGGCCGTTTAACGGCGGTCACCCGGTCCCGGTCCGGCCTGATGCGCGGCGCGGCAACACCGCGCCTGATGCAGGCCTATGCCATCGGCCGCTAAAGTTTCATGCAAGAGATTCACTAATCCGTCAAAAAATAGCGTTTGCCGAAGCTGCGGCATCGTGCCACCGTCGAGTACTGTCGGACGTGCTCGACCGACCGGGGGGAGGAAACGTGCGGTTCTTTGACCGCCGCGATCCCGGTTGGACGAGGCCGCGTCCTCGTTTTGATAGGGAGAGAGAAATGTCCATGAAATTGAAAGCGCTTGGCATGATTGCCGGCGCGGTGGCCGCAGCGACCGCCAGCATGGGTCAGGCACAGGACCTGGCCGGCGAGACCGTTGAATTTGTTATTCCGTTTTCGGAATCCGGCGGCTCGGCTCGTTGGGCCAACTTTTATGCCCCGCTGCTAAGCGAGGCCCTGCCCGGCAATCCCACGGTCGTGGTCCGCTATCGTCCGGGTGCCGGTTCCACCGAAGGCGCCAACTGGTTCCAGGAACAGACGACCGACGATGGTACCCTTGTGTTCGGCACCTCGGGCTCGACCCAGTTCCCCTACCTGCTGGGCGATCCGCGCGTGCGCTACGAGTATAGCGACTGGCAGCCGGTTCTGGCCTCGGGCACAGGCGGCGTCGTGTTCCTGCCGCCAGATCTGGGCGCACGTTTCGACGGCGACTTTGACGACCTTGGCGACGAATTCTTCCTCTATGGCTCGCAGGGTGCGACCACGCTTGACCTCGTCCCGCTCTTGTCCTTCCAAATGCTTGGCCTTCAGGTTGACCCCGTCTTCGGCATCGAAGGCCGTGGCGATGGCCGCCTGATGTTCGAGCGTGGCGAAGCCAATATCGACTATCAGACCTCTTCTGCCTACCTGCGCAGCGTTGTGCCGCTGGTCGAGCAGGGTCTTGCCGTGCCTGCCTTCAGCTTTGGCGCGCTGGACGAGAATGGGCAGATCGTGCGCGATCCCACCTTCCCCGACCTCCCGAGCTTCAAAGAGGTTTGCGAGGCCACCGCAGCCTGCGAAACCGAAGGGCTGGCCTGGGACGCCTGGAAAGCCTTCTTCATCTCGGGCTTTGCTGCCCAGAAGATGGTCTACCTGCCCGGCACGGCATCCCCCGAGTTGGTCGCGATGTACGAACAGGCGTTCCGCGACATCCTCGCCCGGCCCGACTTTGCCGAGCTGGCAGCTGCCGAGCTTGGCGTCTACCCGCAGCTGACCGGCGATGGTGGCCGCAGTGCCAGCGATCAGGCCACGAAGGTTTCCGACGAAGCACGCGGTTTTGTCCTGAACTGGCTGAACGAGGCCTACGGCGTCTCGCTGCAGTAATGCAAAGCACCTTGCCCGGCGCGTAGCCGGGCAAGGTCCCCTTGAACGACCGCGACGTCAGGATCAGCCCAATGGATATGTTCGCCACAGCCCTGCCCGCCCTTGGCGAGGCGGTCACGCTCATCTTTCATCCCCAGCAATTGATGTTTCTGGTGGCCGGCGTGCTTCTGGGTCTGTCGATCGGCGTTCTCCCCGGCCTGGGCGGCATTGCCGGCCTTAGCCTTGTTCTGCCCTTCATGTTCGGAATGGAACCGGTTTCCGGCCTAGCGTTGATGGTCGGCCTGATCGCGGTCATCCCTACATCCGATACATTCTCATCCGTCTTGCTGGGCATTCCGGGATCGTCAGCCTCGCAGGCGACTGTGCTTGACGGCTTTCCCCTTGCCAAAAAGGGACAGGCCGCCCGCGCCTTGGCGGCGGCCTTCATGTCGTCGCTTTATGGCGGGCTTCTGGGCGCTGTAGTGCTGACCTGCTTTATCTTTATAGCCCGCCCCCTGATCCTTGCATTTGGTCTGCCAGAGATGCTGATGATCACCGTACTTGGTCTGTCGATGGTGGCAATCCTTGCAGGGCGTGTGCCTTTGAAGGGTGTGATCGCCGCCGGCATGGGCCTGATGGCTGGCACCATCGGTGCCGCTGGCGCAGGCGGGTCCTTGCGGATGTCGACCTATGACATTCCCTACCTTGTCGACGGGCTTCAGCTCGTCATCGTGGGCCTTGGCATTTACGCGATCCCCGAAATCGTCTCGCTTTTGCGGCAGGACAAACCCATCGCAACCTCTGGCCAGCTTGGCCTAGGCTGGCTGCAGGGGATCAAGGATTGGTGGAAGAATATCTGGCTTTCCACCCGCTCGGCGTTCATTGGGGTGACGGTCGGGATCATCCCAGGCCTCGGCGGATCGGTGGTCGACTGGATCGCCTACGGCTTTGCCGTGCAGACCGCCAAGAACAAGGAAAACTTTGGCCAGGGCGACATCCGGGGCGTTATTGCACCGGAATCGTCCAACAATGCCAAGGAAGGCGGCGGGCTGATCCCCACCCTGATCTTCGGCATTCCCGGGTCGGGGTCGATGGCGGTGTTTCTGGGCGGCCTTGCCCTGCTGGGCCTGTCGCCCGGCCCCCATATGGTGCGGCAGGACCTGTCGACGACCTACACCATCGTCTGGTCGCTGGCGCTGGCCAATGTGATCGGGGCGGGCCTGTGCATCGTCTTGTCGAAATACATCGCCAAGCTGACCACCATCCGCTTTACCCTGCTGGCCCCCTACCTTTTTATGATCATCGCCTTTGCGGCGTTCCAGTCGCGGCAGTCGATCGGAGACCTTGTGGCCCTGATCGGAATCGGGTTTCTGGGCATCCTGCTGCGCCGGTTCGACTATTCGCGCCCGGCCTTCCTGATTGGCTTTGTGCTGTCGGCACAGGCGGAGGGTTTTGCCAACATGGCCAACCAGATCGCGGCCTCGCGGTTCCGGCGCAGCTGGGAAGCCGGTTTCGACTATATCTTTACCCCCTTGTCCATCGGCATCTTGGTCCTGACGGTCCTGTCGATCTGGGTCGGAATCAAGCAATCCAAAAACATTCGCGAAAACATCGACGCCCCGACGGGCGCCAAGCGGGCGCCGGTCATCTTCCTGCTGTGCATCACCGCCTATATCGCGGTTTCCGTCTGGGACGCGTCGACCATCACCCGCTTTGGCGACAAGATCTTTCCGCTGGTCGTGGGCATCGTGACGCTGGCAGGCTGTCTTGCCCTGTTGATCCGGATGCGCCTTTCACCAGAGACAGATGAAGCCTTCATCGACCTCGAGGCCGGCGGATCGGACGCCGAAGCGCCGCAAGGGCTTTGGTGGACGCTGTCGTGGTTCCTTGGCCTTCTGGTGATGACGTTCATCTTTGGCCTCGTCATCGCGCTGTGCCTGTTCCTTTTGTTCTTCTTCCGCATTCGCGGCGGTCTGAGCTGGGTGGCAAGCACGCTTTACATGGCGGGCGGCGTGGCCTTCATCCTGTTCCTGGCAGGCGTTCTGGGACGGGATTTCCCCCCCGGCCTGCTGCAGGCCTACTTTGACCTTCCCTGGCCCCTGACATGAGCACGTCCATGACCCAAATCGGCATCCCATTCCTCTTTTTGCGCGGAGGATCCTCACGCGGTCCCTACTTTCGACGCGCGGATCTGCCCGCCGACCTGGAGACCCTGTCCAAGGTTCTGATCGAGGTAGTGGGTGCGGGCCACCCCAACAACATCGACGGCCTTGGCGGCGGAACCGCCGTCACAACCAAGGTGGCGATGCTGTCGGTGTCCGAAGAGGATGGCATCGACATCGACTACTTCTTTGGGCAGGTCGGTGTGTCGGAACGTGAGGTCGACTATGGCCCTACCTGCGGCAATATTCTGGTTGGCGTTGGACCGGCCGCCATTGAAATGGGGTTGTTCCCGGCCACGGGCGACGAGACGACCCTGACCATCCGGGCCGTCAACACCGGTGCGATCGTCAAGGCCGTGGTGCAGACCCCCGGCGGACAGGTCACCTATTCGGGCGAGACCGAGATTGCCGGCGTTCTGGGCACCGCCGCCCCGGTGGGCGTGAACTTTCTTGGGGTTGTCGGCACGAGCTGCGGGGCCATGCTACCCAGCGGCAACCTGCGGGACACGATCGACGGTGTCGAGGTGACCCTGATGGACGTGGCGATGCCGATGATGATCGCCCGCGCCGACGCCTTTGGGCTGACGGGCTACGAGACCGCCGCCGAACTCGACGCCAACGAGGCGTTGTTCAAGCGGATGGAAGCGATCCGGCTACAGGCGGGCAAGATGATGGGCCTGGGCGACGTCACCCGCTCGGTCACGCCAAAGATCGGTCTGCTGGCCGCGCCGAAGGATGGCGGCAGTATCTGCGTGCGGTACTTCATGCCGTGGAAGACCCACCCGTCGATGGCCGTCACCGGGTCCCAATGCGTCGCCGCCTGCGCCCTGACGCCCGGCACCGTGGCTGACGGGCTGGCCAACCTTCCGACAGGCACACCCGCCAAGATCTCGGTCGAGCATCCGCAGGGGATGATGGAGGTCACGGTGGACTATTCCCAGGGGCCCGAGGGCACGACGATACATGCCGCTGGCCTGATCCGGACCGCCCGCCTGATCGCGCGGGGCGAGGTGATGGTCCCGGCTGCCCTGCTGGCGGATGCGGCCTCCTGATGCCAAGGGTCTATGACGCCCTCGCTGCGGCATTTCTGAACGAAGGGGTTGACACCTGCTTTTCGCTTCTTGGGGATGCCAATATGAACTGGGCCACCCGGATGGCCGATGGCGGCTGCCGGATGATCTATGTCCGGCACGAACATTGCGCCGTGGCCGCGGCGATGGCCTATGCCCGCAAGACAGGGTCCGTCGGGGTGGCCAGCACCACCTGCGGGCCGGGCCTGACGCAGGTCCTGACCGCATTGCCTGCTGCCGTGCGCGCCCACTTGCCGGTCGTTGTCTTTGCGGGCGAGGCGCCTTTGGGCAAAGGTTGGTACAATCAGGGGATCGACCAGGGGCCAATCATCACGGCCACAGGGGCGGCCTATCATTCCCTTCACGATGTAGCACGGATGCCAACACAGATCCGGGATGCCTTTGTCCAGGCCCGGCAAGAGCAACGCCCGGTGGTCATCGGCGTGCCCTTTGATCTGCAAGACAAGGTCTGGGACGGGCCTGTCGTCCCGCCAACACCGTCCCTCGACATGCTGCCCAAGGTCGGCCCGATCCCACCCCATCCAGCCAATATCGCGCAGGCAGCAGAACGGATCACCAAATCCAAGCGCATTGTCGTCATGGCAGGCCTTGGTGCCGTGCATGCGGCGGATGAGATCCGCCTGCTGGCCGCCAAGCTGGACGCAATGCTGGCCACCACCCTGCCCGCCCGCGGCCTGTTTGCCGGGGATGCGTTCAGCCTAGGCGTCGCTGGCGGATTTTCGACCGATATGGCCCGCGATCTTCTGGGCCAGGCCGACCTCGTCATCGCGGTCGGGTGCAGCCTCGCCCATCACAATGCCGACGGGGGCAAGCTGTTCGGTCAGGCCCATGTTTTACAGATCGACACGCAGCCCACAGTACAGTCGCAGGGGCGCGTGGCTGCCGACAGCCATATTCGCGCCGACGCCGCCCTTGGAGTTGCGGCACTCGCAGATGCGGTGACCGACAGACCAGCGGACTGGCGGACCGACGCCCTTGCCAACCGGATCGCCACCACACCCGCTGACGCAAGCCCCCGCCACCCGGAGCCAGAGGTTCATGACCCCCGCGACGTGGTCGCGGCACTTGAGGCAGCACTTCCGCCGGATTGGGAGATGGTGAATTCCTCGGGCCACTGCTCGTTCTATTTCACCCAGATGCCATCCCGCCCCTACGCGCAGTTTGTGACCATCCGAGAGTTCGGGGCCATCGGAAATGGCATCGCCTTTGCCATCGGCGTGGCCGCCGCCCGGCCAGACAAGACGGTCGTCCTGTTCGACGGGGACGGCAGCATACTGATGCATATCCAGGAACTTGAGACCATGGTGCGCCACGGCCTCAGGATCGTGATCTGCGTCCTGAACGACGGGGCCTACGGGTCGGAGATCCACAAGTTGCGGGCCGAGGGCCTGAGCGACGCGGGCGCCGTCTTCGGACGGACCGACCTTGCCGCCATCACCCGCGGATTTGGGGCCACGGGGCACCGGGTCGACGATCTGGACAGGGTGCCTGATCTGGTCAACGAGGTCGCCGGGGTGACCCTTTGGGATTTCCCGATCTCTGACAAAGTGGCGTCACCGGTCATGCAACGCGCGCATCCGCACAAGGGATAAGGGCCATTAGGGTACACATCCTGGCGGATTGGTCGGACACACTTGGCGCAGGGCTATCCTTGTCTGGATCGGCCCCTTGCGAAACCATGCCCATCTTGCCCGATCAGCTGCCGACCCAAGCCGATCAACGCCAAATGAGGGTGCGACCGACAGTGCCGACCCACGCGACCGGCCAAACCGGCAGCGGCCAGATGGATCGCCCCGTGTCAGTCGTCGTCTCTGTCTATTACGGCCATGATCTGATCCAACAGCGCCTGTGCGGGATCGGACAGGGGCGCGCCGCGCCGCTTGAGGATGCCAAGGGTGCGGAACATGTCGACATCGGCAAAGGGCAATCCGACAAGACGCCCGACGCTCATCTTGGCGGTGAGGCTGGGCAGGACGGTGACCGCCGCCCCTTGCTGGACCATGGCCATGGCCATCGTGGCGTTCTGCACCTCGTATCGCCAGTCGATCGTATCGGCGACGGGTCCCAAAAAATCGTCAACCATCTGACGGTTCGTCGACTGGGTGTTGATCCGCACGAAAGGCTCGCTTGCCAGGTCGTCGCGAACAACGGTCTTTTGCCCGGCCAGACGGT
>Ga0209652_1000375_pt1 | contig 38427 bp, 38 predicted proteins | sample SaaInl74LU_5_DNA_FD_184641 | JGI IMG/M metagenome (GOLD analysis project Ga0209652, IMG submission 184641) | Marine microbial communities from expanding oxygen minimum zones in the Saanich Inlet - ESP_74LU_5_DNA (SPAdes) (version 2) | ecosystem: Environmental > Aquatic > Marine > Intertidal zone...
GCAACCGTAAAGAGTGAAGTAGGTTTCATATTAACGACCCTCCCTCAGACTGGTTGAAGATGAACGGCTGTTAACCTCCTGAATGACCTGATCGGTGATCTGGCGCAGGCTGTTATCATCCAGTCGGATGTTGCGGTTAGTGCTGTTAGTAGCCGGACTGCGCTCCATGAGCTTATCAAGTGGCAGGTACATCATGTTATTACCATTACCATCGTTATCGATCATGACCTTCGGCGTATTGGCGTAGACCTGCTGCAGCGTCTCAATGTAGAGACGTTCGCGAGTTACGTCTGGTGCAAGCTGGTAAGCGTCCAACAACGCGATGAAGCGTTCTGCCTCACCGGTCGCCCTGGCTACCACCTCCTCACGGTAAGCATTCGCCTCTTCCATCACGCGCTGCGCTGTACCACGCGCTTCCGGAACTATTCCGTTAGCGTAAGACTCAGCCTGGTTTTTAACACGCTGCTCATCCTCACGTGCCTTTATCACGTCATCGAAAGCATCCTGTACCTGACTAGGTGCAGTCGCGTTCTTAATGTTCACGCGGGAGATCGCCAGACCTGTGCCATAAACCTCCATATAGCGCTGCAGACGGGCTTGTACTTCAACAGCCAATGTATCACGACCCTCGGTTAAGATTGAGTCCATGATCGTAGCGCCCACGGTATGACGCAGAGACGATTCAGATGCATGGCCCAAGCTCACTTCAGGATCACGTACATTGAGCACGTAGTTCTTCGGATCAGAAACGACGTACTGGATGGTCATATCCACATCAACGATGTTTTCATCCTTAGTCAACATGAGTGAACGGTGATCGTAGGTACGCACGCGCGTCACGTTGAGGATGGTCACGTCATCGATAAGTGGCGGGTTCCACTGCAGACCCGGCTGCACAGTCTCGGTAAATTTACCCAGACGCAGAATCACACCACGCTCCTGCTGGTCGACGGTGTAAAAACCCATACCAGCCCACACCACGACCGCTAGCAGCGCCAGCACACCGATAAAACCTAAGCCAGGCCCCGCCTGACCACCGGTGCTACCACCACCCGAACCACCGCTCTTTTTGCCGGCACCGAGTAGTGAATTGATCTTGTCCATGAACTTTTGCAGCGCTTCATCAAGATCTGGTGGACCCTGATCATCGCTATTTGGACGGCGACCACCACGGTCGTTACCGCCACTGCTCCAAGGGTCGTTCTTATCGTCACGACCGCCCGGTTCATTCCAAGCCATAAGTGCTCTCCACTTGCGTTAGCTAATTAAAAAAACGTTTAAAACTCTTCGCTTTACCACTCCGGCTCTTCGGCCGGAATGTAGGTCTCTGCGGGGATATTCAGTCGACTGAGGGTGCGCCGCAACTCTTTGGTTTGCATACGTACCTCAAGTTCGATTCGACCATCCTCACTGACCGACTCATTCAATACTGCATTCTGCGCATAGAGTTGCGCACGAAGCTGGCCCTGTTCAGGCCCAAGTTCCATATATTGATGGAACATATCCACAGCAAGACGTTCACGGAGCGCCTGCAAAAGAAGCTCGACGCCCTCTCCGGTTTGCGCCGACAACCATACCCGAACGGCGCCGCCAGTGTCATCGCGATCAATATGTGCTTCAACGCCTTCCATACCGTCAATCTTGTTGTAGACCTCCAGTACCGGTATCTCATCCGCACCGATCTCGTGCAGCACATTATTTACCTGAAAAATGTGCTCACGCCGCTCCTCATCACCCGCGTCAATTACATGCAACAACAGTGCCGCTTCAACGGTCTCCTGTAGGGTCGCTCGAAAGGACTCGACTAGTTTATGGGGGAGGTCTCGGATAAATCCAACCGTATCGGCCAAAATAGCTGGGCCGATATCGTCTAGCTCTACTCGACGCAGCGTTGGATCCAGGGTCGCAAACAGCTGATCAGCGGCATACACATCCGCTTCAGTAATGCAGTTAAACAGCGTCGATTTGCCAGCGTTTGTATACCCTACCAGTGAGAGTGTAGGTATCTCAGCCCGCGAGCGCGCGCGCCTGCCCTGCTCACGCTGTTTGCGGACCTTCTCGAGGCGCCCAGTAATCGCCTTGATACGTGCGCGCAATAAACGGCGGTCAGTCTCTAGCTGGGTCTCACCCGGCCCCCGCAGGCCGATGCCACCCTTTTGACGCTCAAGGTGGGTCCAACCTCTGACAAGGCGGGTCGACATATGCTCTAGCTGCGCCAGTTCAACCTGCAACTTACCCTCATGGGTTCGCGCACGCTGGGCAAAGATATCGAGTATCAGTCCAGTACGATCAAGCACGCGACACTGAATCTCGCGTTCAATATTGCGCTCTTGTGCCGGAGATAGTGAGTGGTTAAATATAACAACTTCAGCTTCGTGCAGTCGCACGAGATCGGCCAGCTCTTCGATCTTCCCCTTACCAAGGAAGAATTTAGGACTGGGATCAGATCGGCTACCCGTCAGCCATTCGACCGGATCTGCTCCGGCCGAGAGGGCTAATTCTTCGAGCTCTCTGGGGTTGTCATTGGCATCAGGTGAAGCGAAATCAACGTGGACGAGAATCGCCTTCTCGCCCGACTCAGGGCGCTCAAAAAACAATTAGCTTCAGACCTCTGGTATTACTCTTCAGTTGCTGGAAGCTTAACTGGACGAGATGGTACAACCGTAGAGATTGCGTGTTTATAAACCATCTGGCTCACAGTGTTCTTCAGCAGAATCACGAACTGATCGAACGATTCAATCTGTCCCTGCAGCTTGATGCCGTTAACGAGGAAAATAGAAACCGGAACGCGCTCTTTACGCAGTACGTTCAAGTAAGGGTCTTGTAGTGTCTGCCCTTTTGACATGGTCCTCTCCTTATAGATGGAGGTTGTAATAGTAGTTTAGATGCTGCCCTTGGCTCAATCGGGTCAATACCCTCTCGCCGAATCCGTTCCGGAACAAAATCTCACCAAGGTTCAATAGTATATAGGGGCTAATTATATTTGTCTCAAGGTTTGTGCCACAAGATCTTGTGATTTATCCAACGGATCCACACAAATAGCGCCATCCCAGCCGCGTAGCCAGGTCATTTGACGCTTGGCCAACTGACGTGTCGCCACAACGGCTTTGTCTACCATCTCAGACTCTGTCAGCTCGCCATCCAAATGGCGCCACATCTGGCGATAACCGACACAGCGCATCGATGGCATACCCAGATGCAGATCACCGCGCGCACGCAGTGTCTCTACCTCGGCTTTGAATCCCTGCTCTAACATCAAGTCGTAACGTAGAGCGATACGACGATGCAGCTCCGCTCTGTCCATTGGCATTAAAGCCAGCGGCAAAAGATCCCAAGGCAGCACTTTTTCAGCCTGCTCTTGCCAGAAGCTCTCGATCGAACGCCCCGTTAGTAGCACAACTTCTAGTGCGCGTTGAATACGTTGTGAATCAAGCGGTTTGAGTCGAGTTCCCGAAAGTGGATCGAGTTCAGCGAGCTTAGCGTGCATAGCTGGCCAACCTTTCTCAGCCGCTTCGGCTTCAAGTTGAGCACGTAGCTCTGGATTAGCCTCAGGCAGCTTAGCCAAACCCTCCGCTAGTGCCTTGAAATACAGAATAGTACCGCCAACGAGTACTGGCAGCTTGTTCTGCTCCAGCGCATTTTCGATCTCGCGCGTGGCATCTTCAACAAAGTCTGCTGCAGAGTAGGCCTCAGTCGGATCAAGGATATCGATCAGCGCATGGGGATACTGCCTTAGCGTTTGCGCGTCCGGTTTCGCTGTTCCTATATCCATCTGCCTGTAGATCAGGGCCGAGTCGACGCTAATCAGCGCAACATCGCGATGAGCAGCCAGACGCAGCCCCAGATCGGTTTTACCCGACGCAGTAGGGCCCATGATGAAGAGAACGCGCGGTTTGGCCACTCACTGCCCTCGCAGGAAGAGCTTATCCAGCTCTGAGATTGTAAGTTGCACCCAGGTCGGGCGACCGTGGTTACACTGCCCCGAACGCTCTGTAGCTTCCATATCACGCAGCAGCGCATTCATCTCTGGAATGGTCAGCTGTCGATTTGCGCGTACCGAGCCATGACAGGCCATAGTCGCCAACAACTCGTTGATGCTCTCCTCAATCCGGCGGCTACTACCGTAGGTGCGCATATCGGCCAGTACATCGCGCACCAGCAAGCTGACATCAGACTTAGCCAGAGCCACCGGGACCTCGCGAATACTCAGACTCTCCTGCCCGAGTCGCTCCACCGCAAAACCTAGACGGGAAAACGTCTCAGCCTGCTCCACGGCAATCTCTGCTTCAGATTCACTGACATTGAGCGAAACCGGCACTAGCAGCGGTTGGCTGCGGATACCTTCAGACTCCCATGAACTTTTCATGCGCTCATAAACAATCCGTTCGTGCGCAGCATGCATATCAACCAGCGCCATACCCTGAGCATTCTGCGCCAGAATATAGATCCCATGCAGCTGAGCCAGAGCAAAGCCCATCGGAGGTAGATCCTCTTTGGGAAGATTGGAGAAATCAGGAGCGCTGGGCTCAGCTGTAGCCGCTTGCGGATGCAACTGACCATAAGCCTGCACCTGATCTTGCACAGCACCTGCTGAGAAGCTCGGCGTGGCGCGCTGCACATAGGACCCAAAACCGTTCGCACTGGGCGCACCACTCGAGGCGCTGCCACCGATAAAACCTGCCGCTTGGGCCTGTGGCAGTGACATACGCTGCTGATCAAAACTCTGATCTTGCGGCTGAACGGCCGAGCTCAGGGGCATCGCGGCACCCGTACCAGCCGGATTATCCTGCGGACGCTGATCAGCAATCACGCGATGCAGTGTACGGAAGATGAAATCATGAACTAGACGCCCCTCGCGAAAGCGCACCTCATGTTTGGTCGGATGCACGTTGACGTCGACTAGGGCAGGATCGAGCTCGAGGTAGAGCACATAACACGGATGGCGGCCGCTGAAGAGCACGTCAGCGTAGGCCTGACGAATAGCGTGCGTGACCAATTTATCTCGAATCACACGACCGTTAACAAAGAAGTACTGTTGATCAGCCTGACTGCGCGAGTAGGTCGGCAGACCTATCCACCCCCAGAGCCGCAAGCCTGAGGCCTCGGCACTGATATCCAGATGGATCGACTGCTCGATAAAACCGGAGCCGAGCAGAGAGCCGATCCGCCGCTCACGCATCGCTTCAGTGTCAGCCGGTTTGAGCTGATGCACGACGCGGTTGTTATTGCTCAACTGAAAATGCAGATCAAAGCGACTCAGAGCCAGACGCTTTACGACCTCTTCTAGGTGACGATACTCAGTCTGTTCAGTCTTTAAAAACTTGCGACGCGCAGGCGTGTTAAAGAAGAGGTCGCGCATCTCAACGGTAGTCCCCTGCGGATGCGCTGCAGGCGATAGCTCCGCCTCCATATCACGCCCTTCAGCTTTAACCTGCCAAGCGCTCTCTTGCCCCTGTGCACGCGAGGTCAGCGTCAAACGTGATACTGACGAGATCGAAGCGAGCGCCTCGCCACGAAAACCGAGACTGACTACCGCCTCGAGGTCGTCTAAAATTTTGATCTTTGAAGTGGCATGACGACTGAGCGCAAGCGCTAAGTCGTCCCTGTCGATACCAGAGCCATCATCACGGATGCGAATCAGCTTAACGCCGCCCTGCTCTACATCCACCTGTACCTTGGAGGCACCAGCGTCGATGGCGTTCTCTAATAGCTCTTTAACAACGGATGCGGGGCGCTCTACCACCTCACCCGCAGCGATCTGGTTCGCCAGTTGGGGCGAGAGTAACTCAATTCGACTCATAAAAATTTAACCTGCAGGTATACGCAGCACCTGACCCACGCGAATACGGTCAGATTTAAGCTTATTGGCGGAGCGCAGCGCGCCCAGACTCACCCCATTGCGCTGGGCAATACGCGAGAGACTGTCGCCAGCAACAACCTTGTACTCGCGCTCCATCCCTTTGGGTAACTGACCGCTCTCTTTGAGTTTAGCGACCAATGTGCCCGGCGGAGGCCGAGTCCAGAAGTGCTCCAACAGACCCTCGGCTATGGCCTTGGCCATACGCTTTTGATAGGCCGGGTCACGTAGTTTTTTCGCCTCACCCGGATTTGAGATAAATCCGGTCTCAACGAGGATCGATGGTATGTCAGGTGACTTCAGCACCACGAAGGCGGCCTTCTCGATATGTTTCTTGTGCATCTTGGCGAACTTCGCAATCTTATTGTGCACCAACTGTGCGACATCAACACTGCTGGTACGCGCATAGTTCATCGACATATCCAAGAGCACACTCGCCAAAGCCTCGTCCTTATCCTCAAGGCTTACGCTACCGACACCGCCAATGAGGTCAGCAGAGTTCTCTTTTTGCGCCAGCCAGCGACCCATCTCACTGGAAGCACCACGGTTAGAGAGCACCCAAACCGATGCGCCCCGCGCTTTGGAGTTACGTGCAGCATCCGCGTGAATAGAGACGAAGAGGTCGGCATTGGCTTTGCGCGCCTTGGAGGTACGCCCGCGCAAGCTGATGTAGTAGTCTCCGGTGCGCACTAACTCTGCTCTGAACCCGGGCTCAGCATCAATACGGCGTTTCACCTCTTTGGCAATCGCCAGTACTACGCGCTTTTCATAGAGGCGATTCGGCCCGATAGCACCCGGATCTTCACCACCGTGACCTGCATCGATGGCAATAATGATATCGCGTTGTGTATCAGGAATGACAAGTGGCTCTGCCGCAGGTTTCAGCGCCTGCTGGGCGCTGGTTGCAAGGTCAACAACCAAGCGATGTCCATACTGATCATTCGGCGGCAGGGTAAAACTGCTCGGCTGTGCTTTTTGCGCTAGATCCAATACCAGCCGTAAACCGTCATCGCGCTTGCCGGAACGCAATTTGCTGATCGGGCTCCCAGCCACATCTAGCTTACTCAAATCGGTATTGAGCGAAGCACTCTCCAGATCTATCACTACGCGCGACGGGTTCTCCAGTGTAAACAAGCTATGCTCTACTGGGCCGTTGAGATCAAAAACCAGACGCGTATTGTCCGGTGCCAGCCAGATACGCAGATTATCGATCTGCGTATTGGCCTGCACCAGCGTGGCACTGATAAGCAGCAATAGACCGATTAACCTGCGAACGGCTAACATTCACCGACTCCCTGCAGACGACCAACCGCTGGATCGGCACTCATCGCTGCCAACTGCTGCGTACCACGTTGCGTGTTTGCGATAGCTGAGAGCTTTCGGCCCGGAAGGTCTGCCTCTAGGTAGATTTCGATATCTGGCGTCGGCAGAAAACCCTCGCCTTTTTCAGGCCACTCAATCAGACAGAGCGATTCGCCGTCGAAGTAGTCGCGTACCCCTAGGTACTCGAGCTCTTCGGGGTCAGCCAATCGGTACAGGTCGAAGTGGTATACTCGACGCCCAAGGTCGAGCTCATAGGGCTCTACCAGCGTATAGGTAGGGCTTTTGACACCCCCCTGATGCCCCAGTGCGTGCAAAACACCGCGACTGAGAGTGGTTTTACCCATCCCCAAATTGCCGTGTAGAAACACCACAGAACCAGCGCTGTGAGCCGCCAGTATCGCACCGGCAGCTAAAGTGTCGCTCTCATCGAGCAGACGCCAATCAAGCTGTGAAGCCATCGGTTGTTAAACCCCAATGTCGATCTCGTTATCATTCACCGCACCTCGGATCTGAGCCAACAGATCAGAGGCCAGCAGCCCACGCTCCCCCCGAGCAGCTGCCAAGTCGCCTGCGCGAGCGTGAATCCACACTCCACAGCGAGCGGCGTCGGCCAGAGTTAAACCCTGTGCCAGTAGTGCGCCTATGATACCAGAAAGTATGTCTCCCATGCCTGCTGTCGCCATACCGGCATTACCTAGGTCACACACCTCTATTTGACCCTGTGAACAGGTCAGAGTTCCCGGTCCTTTTAACACCTGGACACCGCCATATTTGCGTTCTAAATTGAGCACGGCTGAGATCCGGTCTTGCTGCACATCTCTCGCAGAGGTACCCAGCAGGCGTGCGGCCTCACCTGGGTGAGGTGTACAGACCGTATGCCCTCCCGCCCTAAGATCACCTTTGGCCAACATATTAAGCGCATCCGCGTCAAATACCCGCGGCCCATCAAAGCTCTCCGCTAGCGCTAACATACCCTGCGCCCAGCTATCCTGCCCAAGCCCCGGTCCCACCACCAACGCACTGCTCTGCTCGACGAACTTAGTAAATTCAGACGGTGTCTCAACCCCGTGAACCATGACCTCTGGCACTCTCGCCAGACAGGGCGCCACATGTGCGGGCCGTGTCAGCAGAATCACCCGTCCAGCTCCAGCACGAAGAGCAGCCTCAGCCGCCAGAATCACGGCACCTCCCATGCCCAAGTTGCCACCCAAAATTGTGACCACTCCAAAGTCACCCTTGTGAGCTGAACGGGCACGGCGCGGTAACTGAGATCTGACACACTCTTGCTGCGTCAAATAAGCGAAGGGCTCAACAGTCTCGAACAGCGTTTGCGGAATGCCCAGGCTAGCCCAGTAACGCTCACCCGAATAGGCGGAGCCTTCGGCGGTTAACCAACCCAACTTATTAGCTATAAACGTTAGGGTTACATCAGCTCTCACCGCTGTGCCGAGCGGTACACCGAGGTCGGTATCAAGCCCGGACGGCTGATCCAAGGCCAAAACGGGTAGTTGGCTAGCATTAATAGCAGCGATCATTGCCGCGGTAGGCTCTCGCACTTCACCTCTGAGGCCAATACCCAGCAGTGCGTCAACGACAAGACCAGCGTCGACTTCTAGATTCTCTGCAAAAATCTGAGTCTTTATCGAGCTGGGCAGATCACCCCAGGCAGAGGCAGCCTCGTGAGTTGCACGTTCTCGAACAGATGCGTCAGCGAATACCAGTTGAACTGGCCATCCGAGCTCATCAGCCAGCCGCGCGAGCACTACACCATCACCGCCATTGTTGCCGCCACCAACCCAAATCGACAGGCTGCGCACCTGCGGCCAACGCTGACGGATCAGCGCCAAAGATGCTTGAGCCGCGCGCTGCATAAGCGCATAGCCAGCGATACCTAAAGTCTCAATCGCGCGGCGGTCCAACGCCTTACACTGCGCGGCGCTGAAAACGGCGCGTGGCAACTCCCGACTTATCATCTAACCTCCAATCCCAAAACGAGCGAACCCTACTTTTAAGCTCAGTTTTAAGTATAGTGGCGTTCAACATAGCAAGTTTAGATGTGGCGTAGAATGCCCCGCCTCAATGACAAGAACCTGAATCCGGATCTGCAGCAATTAACGCTAAGGCTCAAGGCCGAGGCGCGAGCGCTAGGTTTTGACGCCTGTGCTATTACGCTCCCCGACGCCAGCTCAGAGAGAGAGTATTTAAAAGCCTGGCTTGAGAAGGGTTACCAGGGCGATATGAGCTACTTGGAGAACCACTTCGACAAGCGCATCGACCCGAGTCAGCTGGTCGCAGGCACAGTGCGCATCGTCATGCTACGCATGAACTACCTGCCCGAAGATACCCGCATTACCGAGGTTCTGCGGGATAAACGTAAAGCCTATATCGCGCGCTATACACTTGGACGCGACTATCACAAACTGGTGCGCTCGCGCCTAAAGCAGCTCGGACAGTGGCTAAGCGAACAGGTAGAAGAGACCGTCTCGTACAGACCCTTCGTTGACAGCGCTCCCGTACTAGAACGTCCTTTAGCACGCCAGGCTGGTCTTGGCTGGATTGGGAAACACACACTGCTGCTAAATCGAGAGGCCGGCTCTTGGTTCTTTCTCGGCTCACTGTTTACCAACATTCCGCTACCCATTGATGCTGCTGAAGAGGATGAGCACTGCGGTCGTTGCACAGCTTGCATGGACGTTTGCCCAACCAACGCTTTCCCTGAGCCCTATGTGCTTGATGCGCGCAAGTGTATCTCTTACTTAACCATTGAGCAGAACGGCTCAATCCCTATGGAGCTGCGCCCCTTGATGGGCAACCGCGTCTTTGGTTGTGATGACTGCCAACTGATCTGCCCCTGGAACCGTTTTGCCCAGCGCAGCCAAGAAGATGACTTCAAGCCGCGTCACGGGCTAGATAACGCCGAGTTAGTGGCGCTATTTCAGTGGAGCGAGGAGGAGTTCCTTCAGAAAACAGAGGGCTCCGCGATTCGACGGACCGGCTACCAGGGCTGGATGCGCAACCTAGCCGTCGCACTGGGTAATGGCCCAACGAGCAACACAGCAATTGAGGCGCTGCAATCAAAACTTGGCGTGGTATCGGACCTTGTTGATGAGCATATTCATTGGGCCTTGGACGAGCTTGCCAACAAAGAAGCACTGCTGACCGAACCGCTGTTCATTCACGCAGGTTCCAAGCGATTGCCGGAGTAGGTGAAATTACTTTACGCAGGGTGCAAGCGAGGCGTAATGCCCCACTCCGTAGGCGTGTCAATGTCGTGAAATAGCGCTTTGCGCGATACGGCCATTGCCGGCCGTTATGCAGCTAGTGCTAGAGCCATTGGCGTACATCGCTCCCACCCATCAAGCCGGCCTGTCAGCCTTAAGGAAATGCTCACGGTAGTAGCGCATCTCATCGATCGAATCGCGAATATCGTCCAGCGCTAGATGTGTACCTTTTTTAGTCAAACCCGCCATCAGATCAGGGCGCCAGCGGCGTACCAGCTCTTTGAGCGTGCTGACATCCAGATTTCGGTAGTGAAAGTGGTCTTCGAGCGCTGGCATGTAGCGGTTTAGGAAACGACGATCCTGATGCACTGAGTTGCCGCACATGGGCGATGTGCCCGCATCGGTATGTTGTCGCAAAAACTCGAGCATCTGCAGTTCGGCTTCAGCTTCAGACAAAGACGAGGCTTTGACTCGATCCACCAGCCCCGAGCCACCATGCTGTTTGGTGTTCCACTCATCCATTGCGTCCAGAATACTATCAGGCTGGTTCACAACCAGCACTGGACTCTCCGCTAGCGTGTTAAGGTCGGCATCTGTGACGATGATCGCCATCTCAATTATGCGCTCGCGCACGGGATCAAGACCGGTCATCTCAAGGTCGATCCAGATTAAGCGGGTATCTCGGGACATTCTTATCTCCTTTACATGCTCTAAGGATAAGCCTTCAGATCGACCCGCTCCACCCTTACGAGTATCATATTGCTATTAATTCTGCTGATGGACACCGCCTGCGCGGTCTAATGAATGGCAAAACGTAAAGTCAACCGCCGCCAAGCTTGGCGCATAGAGAAAATACAAGCTGAACGCAAAGCGCGCGCCGAGCGCAAAGATGCGCAGATTGATGCCCAGCTCGAGGGTGGTGATCTTGGCCCTGAGCAGCACGGCATCATCATCTCTCACTATGGCAAACTCGTTGATGTTGAGGCGGTTGATGGCAGCGAAGCGGGTGAAATTATCCGTTGCCATATGCGCACCCACCTTGGTCAGTTGGTTACCGGGGACCGTGTAATCTGGCGCCAGTCGCCTGATGCAGGTGTCGTTGTTGCACTTGAGGATCGCAGCTCTGAGCTTAAACGCCCCAATAGCCATGGTGAGCTCAAACCGGTTGCAGCCAATATCGATGCCATTCTGATCGTTGTGGCAGTAGAGCCCCGAGCACACGCAAGTCTGATTGATCGCTACCTGGTTGCGGCCGAACTCTCAGATATAGAACCTGTCATCGTGCTCAACAAGACCGATCTGATCAACGAAGAGAATGCCGAGTGGATTCTGCCGATGATCGATACCTATATCCAAATCGGCTACAAGATTATCTATGCATCAACCAGCACAAATCACGGTTTGGACGAGTTGAATGAGTTCCTCAGCGGCCGTACAACCGTTTTTGTCGGCCAGTCGGGGGTTGGTAAATCTTCGCTAGTGAATGCGCTGCTTCCAGGCGTCGATATGAAAGTCGGTGCGCTCTCCGAAACCCATAAAAAGGGTAAGCACACCACAACTACCGCGCGACTCTTCCACATCCCTGGCGGCGGCGATCTGATCGACTCCCCTGGGATTCGTGAATTTGGCCTCTGGCATATAGATCCCGAGCGCCTGTTAGATGGATTTCGAGAGTTTCGCCCGTACATTGGACACTGCAAGTTCCGCGACTGTGCGCATGAAGAGGAGCCCGGTTGTGCCTTTGATGAAGCACTCGAGAGCGGCGCTGTATCCGAACAGCGCTTTACCAGCTATAAACAGATCCTACTTTCGATGCTGGACTCTGACTTCAGCCCCAGAAACTAGTATTATCGAGCCAAACGATTGACCACCGCTGCAAGGAGCCCCGGTTGAAAACTACGCTGTTTATTCTGTTTCAGCAGATCGTACCCCAACACCTACTCTCACGCCTTGTCGGTCTGCTGGCTGAGTGCACTCAACCCTGGCTAAAGAACTGGCTAATTAAACGTTTTATTGCTCATTTCAATGTGGATATGAGTGAAGCGAAAAATCCAGAACCCGAGGCCTACGAGAACTTCAACGCCTTCTTTACGCGCGAACTCAAAGAGGGCGCCCGCAACGTCACAATCGACGAGCATCTACTGATCTCTCCGGCTGATGGCGCTATCTCCGAGATCGGCAATATCGAGCATGGGCGGATTCTTCAGGCCAAAGGTCGCGGCTACTCGTTAACCGCTCTAGTCGGAGGCGACGAGAAACGCGCGGAGCCCTTTATCGGCGGTCGCTTCGCAACTATCTATCTGTCACCTAAGGACTACCACCGTGTGCATATGCCGGCGGGTGCGGTTCTGAAGGAGTCAATCTACGTACCGGGTGACCTCTACTCGGTTAATCAGACCACAGCCGAAAACGTCGACGCTCTATTTGCACGCAATGAGCGACTGGTATCGGTATTCGAGACCGAACATGGCCCAATGGCGATGATTCTGGTGGGTGCCATGATCGTGGCGGGTATTGAAACTGTATGGAGCGGGCAGGTTGCTCCACCACCGAAGAGCGCACGTAAGATCTTCAGCACAGATGCCGACACAGCTCTTATACTGGAACAGGGTGCAGAGATGGGTCGGTTTAAATTGGGCTCAACCGTGATTCTGCTTTTCCCGGATCAGGCGGTAGAGTGGATCGACTCGCTCCGAGCCGGTACTCCCGTTCGCCTGGGCGAAGTGATTGGCGAATTTACTCAACTTTTAGAAAGCAGCGACAACAGCGAAGAGGCTTAAATCTTGAACCAGAGCTACGACAGACTCGCTCAACATCTCGACAGCAACGCGCCACTCTGCACCGCACTGAGCAGCTACCGTATTATTGAGGTCAGCGGCGTCGACTCTGAAAAGTTTCTGCAGGGCCAGTTGAGCTGCGATATGCGCAAGCTCGCTGAGGTGGGCCACATCCCTGGCTCACACTGCAATATCAAAGGCCATATGATCAGCCTGTTTCGCCTCTTCTACCTGGATCCCCAAAAGATCTGGTTGCGGGTGCACGAATCGATTGCACAGAGCGCCTTCGACAACCTGAAAAAGTACAGTATCTTCTCGAAAGTCACCTTGAGATTTGCAGATGAGCTTAGCGGCGTCGCGGTTGATGCAACTAACAGCCGCAAGCTCTGTGTAGGCTTCGAGATTAACCCCGATCACAAACCGCTCTATGTTAAAGATGATGGCGTGGTTGCGGTCTACGACGAAGCACTCTACGAAATCTGGGCTGAGGACAACATCTTATCAACGTGTCTGGAAGCAGGAAAGCTAAAAGGAACCCCGGAGTCACACTGGAATCTAGCTAACATTGAGCGCGGATTAGTCGATTTATGCGCTGAAACTCAAGAGCACTTCATTCCGCAGATGACTAACCTTCAGGCTGTGGACGGTGTCAGCTTTAATAAGGGCTGCTACACAGGGCAAGAGATCGTTACACGCCTGCAGCACCGCGGCATTCTGAAGAAAGCGATGTACCGTTTTAGCGCGGCAGTGGTTGAGGATGTAGAGCCCGGTAGCGAGCTGGTGAATAGCGACGGCGCCTCTGTCGGTGAAGTTGTACTCGCCGCATCTACTGAGTCAGAGACTCACCTACTGGCAGTCGTACAGCAAGCGCAGATTGATGCCGGCGAAACGCTCAAACTAGCCTCTGGCACAGAGCTGAGCTTCAGTGGCCTCCCGTATGAGCTTGACCCTATGCTTTTCGAGAAAAAGCGCTAGACCGCAGCTGTAGGAGCCTCCCCGGCGGAGCGGCGACCACGTAGAATCGCAGTCGGCGCTCACTCCTACCCGATCTCCACCCGTCCAGCGGGTACATCCAGCGTATATCCCCGCCCTGACACATGACGTAGCAGCAGTTCGCTCACCAGTTGGTTTCCCAGCTGGTCACGTAAGCGCTTAATCCGGACCGCCCCAGCAGCCTCTTCGCACTGAGATTCGGTTTTACCTGAGACAATCGCTTCGAGCGAGGCACCACTCAGATACTCATCATCCAGACGCGCCTCCAACAACACAGCTAACGTTTCTAGATTAGAAGCGGTCAGTTTGAATCGCTGATCGTTGATCTGCACAAAGCTCTCAGCACGATTGAGTCGAATCTGGTTAACGCTGAGAGTTCGCGCCTGTGCCTCACGATTGCGCGCTCGAAGATCCAGATTGAGTATCAGTAGCCCCAAGGCGACGAGAAGCAGCGCAAAACAGAGTATAAGCAGTGCGGTAATGATCTGAGTGTAGAGGCCCATCGACTCTTCAAACAGCGAACCGGATGCAGCAAGCACTTCAAGCAGTTTAATCTCGGCCTGAGAGCTCAGATCGGTCTCGACGAAGATCCGTTCAACGTTGGCATTAAATACTTGCGGATCAGGTAGACGCAGCAGCACCCAGGCAAACAGGCCAATAACCAAAGCGACTAATAGCAGCGCCAGCCGTTTAATCAGAACCAGCGGCTTAGTAACGGAGGAAATAGTCACCGGCCGTCTCCTTGTACTGATTCAGTTTACGACTATCGACCCGCTCCAGCAGCAGCAACAGCGACCAACCGTTAGCGGCGAGGCGAGCGCTCGCCTCTTGTTTTGCCGCAGAGGCACTGCACTCACCTTGGATAGCTATTACACCGTAGTGCAGCTGCAACGGATTATCGCGTTTGGCCTTGTACGCGAAGAGGCAGTCAGCGGCAGAGACCTCTGCCACTGTAAACATAAACACCAACCCCAGCAGGGGTAAAAACTTTGATATTTTCATCTTTTCAATAAAGCATTCGCACCTCTGTTATGCAATAACAAAGCGCTAGATAGCTCGCGTTATCTGATAACAACCTACTGTTTTTGAATAACTTTCTGACTAAAACCATTCTGAGGTTGAACGCAACAGAAGGAGTTCAACCGATGAAAAATCTAGCCCTAACTCTGCTGCTGAGCAGCTCGATTATTGCAACGCCGGTAATTGCAGGCCCCTCTAACAAGAGCGACAAAGTAATTACCGGGATCATTGTTGGCGCCACAGCTGCCGCACTCATCACGGCACTGACTAACGCCGATGAAGTAAAGGTCTATTCAAAACCGCCAGCACACCACAAGACGCCTAAACCCTACTACAAGCACAAGGCCGCACCCCACTACTACAACCAACCACCGCGTCATTGGAAACGCGATGGCTGGCACCGCAAACATTGGCACGCTGATCAGTGGCACGACCGCGGTAGATTTGAGCGCCGTCGTTACTGGCAGCACTAATATAAACTAGAATAATACCGGCGCCCTAAGACTCAGCGGGGCGCCCAACTTCAACTCACCAGATCCGAGCCAAAGATGCAGAAACAGAGTTTACTGATCGCACTCACCCTAACCCTGACAGCCTGTGCCACAGCGGAATATCGCCGCACCTACGATCAGTGCTCCATTGAGGCCTACGACCGCTACCCTGCTCGTATCGAACTAATGCAATCCGAGTGTTCGCGAGAGGTGGAAGTTGATACCGGAAAGGTTGAGTGCGTAACAACCTATGAGGCGAACAGTGAACGCACTGTCTGCGGCCCGCTCTATGAAACGGTGACCGAGACCTATGCCTGTGAAGTTGAGCGTGATCTCAATCGCGATGCACGCTCTCTGTTCGCACGTCAGTGTGCCGCCAACCAATGCTTACAGGAGTACGGCAACGAGGATTGCGAAACCGAGTAAATCAAGTCATTCGCTGCTGCAGCCAACGGCTAATATCCATGATTTGAGGCATGCAGACTTCGTGATCCATTGGGTAGGTTCTGTATTCCGAGCTCCAACCACCAGCCTCTAATCTTCCCTGCGCCTGACGCCCGAGAGACTCGGGCACAACCGAATCGGCAGTGCCGTGTTGGATCAGAATGGGTAGCTGGGCATTCACCTCAGTCTGCTTACACAGCTCAGGCGTTGCGAAGTAGGTCGACATCGCCATCAATCCACCCAAAGGCTTCGGGTAGGTCAGCGCCGCTTGATAGGCGACCGCTCCACCCTGAGAGAATCCTGCCAGCACAATATTTTCACTGGCAACACCGCGCTCAATTTCAGCGTCAATAAATCGATGCACCGCAGCTGCCGAAGCAAGAATCTGCTCTTCATCAATTTCGCGTTCCAACTCCATGCTGAAGATATCGTACCAAGAGGGCATGATGTAGCCGCCATTGACTGTCACCGGACGCTCGGGCGCGTGCGGAAAGATAAAGCGAACGTCGCAGCTAACAGGCAGTTTTAGCTCTGGTACGATCGGTACAAAATCATGGCCAGAAGCACCCAAGCCATGCATCCAGATTACGCTATAGCTAGGGTTGGGATTGGGGCCTGTATCAACGACTTCATGGGGTAACAGATTCATAAGCTCTACTCTTAAAACCCTTTCTCGGGTGGCAACTGCCAGTCAATTGTTCCGCGCCCTCGTGCTTCAAGCCAGCTATTTGCCTGAGAGAAAGGCCGGCTGCCAAAGAATCCGCGATGTGCTGAGAGCGGCGACGGATGTGGCGAGTTGATCACAAGATGGCGGTTGGTATCGACCTTAGCCCCCTTCTTCTGAGCATAGCTGCCCCAGAGCACAAACACAGCGCCCGCAGAGTACTGGTTCACGAGCTCGATAATACGATCGGTGAACGCCTCCCAACCCTTGCCCTGATGTGCATTGGCGCTGCTATCTTCAACAGTAAGAACCGCATTGAGTAGCAGTACACCCTGCTTCGCCCAGCTCTCTAGGTAACCGTGGCCAGGCGCCTTGATACCTAAATCGGACTCGAGCTCTTTGTAGATATTACGTAGCGACGGCGGGATCTTGACCCCGGGCATCACCGAGAAACTCAGCCCATGTGCCTGACCGGGCTGGTGGTAAGGGTCCTGCCCCAAAATAACAACACGCACCTGATCCAGCGGCGTCGCATCTAGCGCATGAAACCAGTTTGACGAGTGCGGATAGATTTTCACCTGCTCGGCTTTGCGTTCAGCCAAAAACGCTTTAAGCGCCTGCATGTACGGCTGATCGAACTCACTCTGAAGATGCGCTGCCCAGCTTGGGGCTTTTTCTAGTGCCATATCTCGAACCCTCCTGCGCGTGCGCCGCTCAAAGCCCACTGAGCTCTCTATATTTCGCAGAACTACTCGCATTCAACCTGCTAAACGGCAGGTAATATCGGACCTTGGCCGGCGCATGTGAGAAGTAACCGGCAAGCAGGATAATGGTAAAGAAGCCCTCAACTCGCCAGTTTGGGTCGAACAGAATCCAGCCAAAGATCGCTAACTTCAACAGCACAGCAAAGCCACGCATCTGCAGCAGAAAGATACCGTCCGCCCAGGTCTCTAGCAGCAGCATTAGCACGCCACTCACCAGCGCTAGTAGCCCAAGATGCAGCCACTGCTCACTCGCTAAGCCAAAAAGAAAAAAGCCTGCATAGCCACTGACACCCATTAGGTGCAGTGTGCGCAGGCTTATCATCAGGTGGCGCTTGCCTGCGAACTCTCGTTTCTCAATCGGAAAAAACCAAGTGTTCACACGCGCGCTCCTTAATAGTCGCTCTGGGCCAGCCTTATACGCGTGGGCGCATCGCCGGGAAGAGGATAACGTCACGGATCGACGGTGAATCGGTAAACAGCATCACCAGACGGTCGATACCGATGCCCTCACCCGCTGTTGGCGGCAGACCATACTCCAGAGCGTTAACGAAGTCGGCATCGTAGTGCATCGCTTCATCATCACCAGCATCTTTCTCCTCCACCTGTTTGCGGAAGCGCTCAGCCTGATCCTCAGCATCGTTAAGCTCGGAGAAGCCGTTTGCCAGCTCGCGACCACCGACGAAGAACTCGAAACGGTCGGTAACAAACGGATTGTCATCGCTGCGACGCGCCAGTGGCGAGACCTCAGTCGGGTACTCAGTGATGAAGGTTGGCTGCTGCAGACGGTGCTCAGCAGTCTCTTCGAAGATCTCGATCTGAATCTTACCCAGCCCCCAACCATCTTTAACATCGATATCCAGACGCTCTGCGATCTGACGTGCAGCGTGTTCGTTCGACAGCGCTTCAGCGGTAATATCAGGATTAAAGTGCAGAATCGCATCAAACACGGACATACGCTGGAATGGCTTAGAGAGATCGTATTCAAAGCTCTCCAGCACCTCGCCCTCTTCGTTGCGCACAGTATTAACGATAGTGGTCGTGCCCAGCACCTGCTGCGCCACAGTGCGCAGCATATCCTCAGTCAGGTCCATCAGGTCCTTGTAATCAGCGTAGGCCTGGTAGAACTCGATCATAGTGAACTCAGGGTTGTGACGCGTCGACAGACCTTCGTTACGGAAGTTACGGTTGATCTCAAAGACGCGCTCAAAACCACCCACAACCAGACGCTTAAGGTAGAGCTCTGGTGCTATACGCAGGTACATCTCGATATCCAGCGCGTTGTGGTGAGTCACGAAGGGACGCGCCGTCGCACCGCCCGGAATCGCCTGCAGCATTGGCGTTTCAACTTCGAGGAAACGCTTCTCTGCTAGGTAGTTACGGATTGCCGCAATGATCTGGAAACGCTTCTCGAACACCTCGCGCGACGGCTGATTAGTGATCAGGTCGACGTAGCGCTGACGGTAACGGATCTCAGTATCCTGCAAGCCTTTATGCTTATCCGGCAGCGGACGCAGACTCTTGGTCAGCAGTTCGAACTCTTCCATATCAACGTAGAGGTCGCCCTTGCCTGACTTATGCACAGCACCGGTAATACCAATGATGTCGCCCAGATCCAACTGCTTAGCGAACGGACGTGCATCCTTGTTAACGTACGCCTGAATACGACCGCTCATATCCTGCAGCACCATAAAGGCACCTCGGTTCAGCATCACACGACCAGCGATGGATACGCGAATGTTGGCCGCTTCCAGCTCTTCCTTAGACTTGTCAGCATGCGCATCCTGCAAATCCTGCGCGTAGCTATCGCGACGGAATTTGTTGGGAAATGCGTTGCCCGCTGCACGCAGTGCTGCCAACTTTTCGCGGCGCTCTGCAATCAAACGGTTCTCATCTTGCGGCGCAGTGTTATCAGACATCGTGTTCTATCCTGATTAAAAATTTAGAGGCCAGCTTTGAGGCTAGCTTCGATAAACATGTCGAGATCGCCGTCGAGTACGCGATCACAGTTGGAGGTCTGCACACCGGTACGCAGATCCTTAATACGCTGGTCATCGAGCACGTACGAGCGGATCTGACTTCCCCAACCGATATCGGCCTTGGTGTCCTCAACCTCTTGAGCTGCTTCACGACGCTTGAGCATCTCCATCTCATAGAGCTTGGCACGCAGCTGCTTCATACAGGTGTCGCGGTTCTGGTGCTGCGAACGGGCAGCCTGACTCTGAACCACAATACCCGAGGGCTCATGCGTGATACGCACCGCTGACTCAGTACGGTTAACGTGCTGACCACCGGCACCGGAAGCTCGGTATACATCGACACGGAGGTCGGCTGGATTAATCTCGATCTCAACGTTGTCATCAATCTCTGGCGAGACAAACACTGAACAGAAAGAGGTGTGACGACGACCGCCAGAGTCGAACGGAGACTTACGGACCAGACGATGCACGCCCGTCTCAGTGCGCAGCCAGCCGAAGGCGTACTCACCCTCAAACCGAATAGTGGCGGACTTGATACCGGCTACCTCACCTGCAGAGACTTCCAGCAGCTCAGTTTTGAATCCTTTGGACTCACCCCAACGCAAGAACATGCGTAACGTCATGTTGGCCCAATCCTGAGCCTCAGTGCCGCCGGAACCCGACTGAATATCGACAAAGGCGTTATTTGCATCGGCTTCGCCAGAGAACATGCGACGGAACTCGAGCTTAGCGAGGATCTCACCGAGGCGATCCACCTCGATTTCAACCTCATGTAGGGTATCCTCGTCATCCTCTTCCACTGCCATATCTAGCAGTTCGCGACAGTCCTCGACACCGGAGGTGAGTTCATCGATGCTCTTAACGATCATCTCCAGTGCTGAGCGCTCTTTACCGAGCTTCTGCGCATTGGCAGGATCGTTCCAAACAGTTGGATCTTCCAGTTCGCGCTCCACCTCTTCAAGGCGTTCAGCAGTGACGTCGTATTCGAGATAACCGCGCAGCAACTCGGTGCGTTCAGCAAAGTCTTTCAGGCGGTTTAGAATCGGATTGATTTCCATAGGACGCTTAGATTTCCGGTCTATCAAAATGGCGGCATATATTACAGGATTCGGGCTGCAGATTGAATGCGCCAACCAACTTTATTGCACTGCACCCAACATTGAGCTAGCGTGAGATCAGATACGGGCTGCGAGACAGAGACATTGATCGATTTCACCACCTCGGGTTACGGCCTACTTGCGCTGGCGATCTTTGCCATTAGCTACTTTTTTGTCATTGCCGAAGATCGTATTCATCTGAGCAAATCCAAACCGGTCATGGTGGGTGCTGGGTTTATTTGGATCCTTGTTGGCATCGCCTACGCATCCACTGGCGACCACGAAACTGCCGGGCTAGCCCTGCGTGAAGCGATTCTCGAATACGCCGAACTATTTCTCTTTTTGCTCTCGGCAATGACCTTCGTCCACATGATGGAAGAGCGCCACCTCTTCCTCGCGCTGCGCTCTTGGCTGATAGCCCGCGACTTCTCGCTGCGCAAAGTGTTTTGGGTAACCGGGTCAGCCACATTCATTCTCTCGCCCGTCGTCGATAACCTCTCGGCAGCACTGCTGATGGGTTCAGTGGTGATGGCCGTGGGTGGCCGCACACCCGAGTTTGTCGCCCTTGGCTGTCTCAATGTCGTGGTTGCTGCCAACGCCGGGGGCGTCTTCTCACCCTTCGGCGATATCACTTCGTTGATGGTATGGCAGGCGGGACACCTGAACTTTTCGGATTTCATCTATCTACTGCCCGCGGCACTGAGCAACTGGTTGGTGCCAGCCCTGATTATCAGCCTCAAGGTACCGGATGGGCCGCCACAAGCAGCGCATCTGCGCCAACGGATGAAACAGGGTGCACTGATCGTCACCGGACTATTTGTTGCCACCGCCGCGCTCTCTGTGGTCGTACACACCCAGCTTGGCCTCCCCCCGGTTCTCGGGATGATGACGGGACTTGGTGTGCTGAAACTCTATGGCTTCTACCTCAGTCATCACGACCCCATGCTGCGCGAAATGGAGCTGCGCCAGCACCACGCCGATACCCTCGCCAACACACGAGAGACCAAAGGTGATCATGTTCAAGTCGTTCGCCGATTCGATATCTTTCGTGTCGTTGAGCGCGCCAGCTGGGATACGCTGATGTTTTTCTATGGCGTTGTGCTCTGTGTCGGCGGACTGGCTACGCTCGGTTATCTACAGCTTGTCTCTACCGGGCTATATGGCCACTTAGGTTCAACCTGGGCCAACCTGAGCCTCGGCCTCGCCTCCTCGCTAGTCGACAATATTCCGATCATGTACGCCGTTCTATCGATGGATCAGACCATGCCGCTGGCGGAGTGGCTGCTGCTCACCTTGGTAATCGGCACAGGCGGCTCACTGCTGGCGATCGGCTCGGCGGCTGGCGTGGCCTTAATGGGACAAGCCTCAGGAATCTATACCTTCCGCAGCCATCTGAAGTGGAGCTGGGCGATTCTTCTGGGCTATCTGCTAAGCTCAGGCGTACAGATCATTGTTGCGCGTTCGCTAGGAGTAAGTTGATGCGATCAGAAGTGAAAGTTTGGGATATCTGGGTTCGCCTATTTCACTGGTTACTTGTGGGCTTGATCCTGTTTAGCTGGCTCTCCGCCGAGCTCGGTGGCAACTGGATGATCTGGCACACCCAAGCGGGTTTTATCACCGCGGGATTGATTATCTTTCGACTGATTTGGGGGTTCTGGGGCAGCTGGAGCGCCAGATTCAGCGCCTTTGTTAAGACACCCAAGCAGGTACTGCGTTATATCAAAGGCGAAGATTCCAACGAATACCTTAGCCACAACCCTCTGGGAGCACTGGGCGTTATTGGATTGATAGCACTGGTCTCAGCCCAAGTACTAACGGGGCTGTTCAGCAACGACGATATCTTTATCGAAGGACCTCTGGCATCGCTTGTCAGTTACGACACCTCACTGGCGATTACTGAGATTCATGAAACCCTGTTCAACCTACTCGTCGCAGCAGTTTGCGTTCACTTAGCGGGCGTGCTGTTCCATCAGAAATTCAAAAAAGAGCCCCTGATTCAAGCGATGCTGCATGGCCGCAAACCAAAACCAGTCGACACGCAAGCGCAGACGCCGGAACTAAAAACGCCGACGCTTGCACTCTTGATAGCGCTCGCAGCCGGCGTCGGTCTGTCGCTCTGGCTCTTCACCATCTAGCTCAAGAGCCTTATTCGGGGATTACTCCTCTTTGTAGTTGTCGTGGCACCCTTTACAGTTCTTAGCCACGGCACCAAAAGCGGGACGCACATCGTCGAGCGAACCGCCGCTGACAGCCAACAGTGCATCTGCATCGCTGATCAGCTTATCAAAGCGTGCGTTGACGTCGTCAAGGTTCTCCCACAGCTCACCTTTGGCGGCTGTATCACCAAAATCCGAGCCCTCAATAAAGCCTTCGCGCGGCATACGAGTTAGCGCGGCGAGTTGCGTCGCATGATGCGCAAACTGCTCTGCGTTGTAATCTACCTTGCCACGCACCATTGCGCCCATCGCACCAAAGTGCCAACGAAAGGCAGTAAAGACACCCTGACGATATTTGATCGCATCCTCAGCTTTGTCCGCATAAACCGGAGCACTCATTGAAGCCCCAATAATTGTGGCACTGAGAACACCTGCAAGAAGTTTAGATTTCATAGACACCTCGTTCGGTTAACTGAATTCCAATTGAACCTGTTTGAGCCAGACTTCGAGTCGCTCATCCGTGGCCCAAGCTTGGCTATCCTCATCTAAGGCTAGACCAACAAACTGATCTTCACCTTCCATCAGCGCCAGTGAGGCCTCGAACTTGTATCCTTGGTTCGGCCAAGGCGCTACCAACACACCGCCCGCCTTGCGGACCTGATTGGCAATTAACCCCAGCGAATCCTGGAACCACTCTGGGTAACCCAGCTGATCGCCGACACCGAAAAGCGCAACACGCATACCGCTGAGGTCGAGTTGGCAAAAACTCTCCCACTCGTCAGCCCAGTCCTGCTGTAGCTCGCCAAAGTCCCAGGTGGGCGCGCCGATGATCAGGGTCTCGTACTCTATAACCGGAGTTACGCCGTCGACCCCAATATCGATTAGCTCAATCGGTTCGCTGCCAGTCCACCGCTCGGCGATACGCTCAGCAACGCCCGCAGTATTCCCAGTTGTGCTGCCATAAAGCAGCGGAACTCCCTTTCCCACAAGCTCTGTCTCTACACTGTTAGCTGTTCATCACTGGTTGGACGGATTCATCGCCTTGAGCGTCAGCTCCTGAATCGCTTGCTGCGCCTGCTGCAGCGATTTCATGTTCTGCTGACTGGCGTGGTTCACCATCTCTTCCAACTTTTTGGTGTACTCCAGCTGTAGTTGCGTCAGCTCTTGCGGGTTAGTAACTTTCTGCAGCTCCATCGCTTGTTGAATAGTCGCTTGCATACAAGCTTGAGTACACTCGATCTGTTGCTGAGAGAGTCGCTCGAGCATCTCTGTCTGCACTTCGATCATCTTCTTATACGGCGCTAGCGAGCCCTGCATCATCTCGTCAAGATTCTGAAACATGGTGTTCTCCATTTACGATTTCAATCTTAGTTTAGCTTGAGCCACCCGAAAAAAAACAGCCGCGCTAGATCAGTTTCAGCCGGGTCCTGGGTACAAATTGCGATTTCGCACTGCCGTTCATCAGCGTTAGCCGCTAGAATAGCGCCCAATTTTTGAGCAGTTTTGTACAGGAGACTCTCCGTTGAACGGTCTAGTGAAACAATTTGGCCCCCTTGTCGCAGCCACACTTATAGCACTGAGCTTTAATGCGCAGGCCGCTTCGATCCTCGCAGCTGAGCGCGCAGTTGAGCAAAAGAACTACAGCGCAGCGCTAGAAGAGCTTAAACCACTGGTGCGCGATGGTGATGCCGAAGCACTCTACCTTCTTGGCGTGTTGACTCGGGACGGACTGGGGAAAACAGCAGACAAAGCCGAAGCGATGAGACTGTTCGAATCTGCGGCTCGCCAAGGTCACCTCGAATCTGTAAATGCGCTTCGTGCCATCAAAAATGAAGAGTACAAAGTAGAGTTTGATAGCCTGCTAGCGGATGCAGAGGGCGGGCAGGCCCGAGCACAGAACCGTATCGGCGAGATGTATGAGTATGGACAGGGTGTTGAACGCAACCTCGAGAACGCTTTCGAGTGGTACAGCAAAGCTGCGAAACAAGGTCTGCTAGCAGCCGTGCACAATCTTGCTCGCGCATACAATTTTGGTACAGGTACTGAGATTGACTACCAGCAAGCTGAAGTCCTTTACCGTGAAGCCGCTGCACAGGGTTATGCCGACTCTATGTTCTTCCTTGGCACACTCTACGCAACGAAGAATGGCAATGAGAAACAGACTGATCCTGACCAGCTCGCCTACGCCTGGATGAACGCTGCCTCTGAACGCGGCAACCAGACTGCTGGTGTGATCAAGCAGCGCCTCCTGATGAAGCTGGATGATACCGGCCGCTCAGAAGCTGAATCGCTAGCCGCTGAGTTTGTTGCAACTTATGTAACCCCGTTTAAGTGATAACCGACCTCATATAGCACCACTAGATCTATATCAGAACATTTTAATAACCAAAAGAAATTAAAATGTTCTGATTCATTCTTGGATACTTTTAATCGCTTTACCTAAACTGCGCTGATTCAAATTGGAGATTCGAATGAGCGCAGCATCTAATTCTAATCAGTCTGTAGTTGGCCTATCCTATTCCGCCGGTAAGAGTGCCTGGCTCGCCCTCGCGGCTCTGCTGGCTACAGCATCTCTCTATTATGTCTGGTCTGAACAGAGCAGCTTTGAGGCGCAACTCTTGCTTCTGGGTATGGGCCTCGGACTCTGCCTCTATCATGCCTCATTCGGTTTCTCTACAGCATGGCGCCGGCTTGTAGTCGATCGCGATGCCACTGGCTTGCGTGCACAGCTTGTATTGCTCTCTTTGAGCGTACTGCTATTTTTCCCTGTCTTCGCCTCCGGTGAACTTTTCGGCAATTCCGTCAGCGGCCTCGTCCGCCCGCTTGGCCTGTCGGTTATTTTCGGAGCATTTATTTTCGGTTTTGGGATGCAGATTGCGAACGGCTGTGGTTCGGGCAACCTGTACCACCTCGGCGGTGGTCAAATCAGGGCGATACCCGTAATTGTAGGGTTTGCTGGCGGTGCGCTCTGGGCCACCTTGGACTACGAGTGGTGGACCAGCCTACCGCAGCTCGCACCAGTAAACATTATAGAGCTGCTGGGCGTGGTTCCTGCGATCGCGGCAAACCTAGCGGTGTTCGGCGCGATCTACCTAGCCACACGCTCATTCAAGGGCAGCGCAAAATTCAGTAGTGATACCAATGCACCTCTGTTAGCACGTCTCGTTCAGGGTCCTTGGCCTATGATATGGGGTGCGGTCGGTTTAGCCCTGCTTAATTTCGTCACCCTCGCCATGATCGGACGTCCCTGGTCAGTGGCACTGGCCTACCCACTCTGGGGCGCCAAAGTGGCTGAAATGTTTGCGCTTGATCTAGAGCTCGATTTCACAACCTACTGGATGCAGCCTGGCCGCGATACCGCCTTGATGGACTCGGTACTCGCTGATGCGGGTTCACTGATGAACATTGGCGTAGTTATCGGTGCCTTGGTAGCGGCAGCGCTCGCGGGACGTCTGGTGCTAAACCTTAAATTGACCTTCCGTCAGCTGGTTGGCGGGCTTTTGGGCGGTGTAATGCTGGGCTACGGCGCCACGATCGCCTTCGGCTGTAACATCGGTGCCTTTATCGGCGGCGTAGTCTCTGGCAGCTTGCATGGCTGGTTGTGGATTGCCTGCGCCTTCGCTGGCAGCTACCTGGGCACCAAACTACGCCCGCTGTTCGGCCAATCCTAAATCGTACCATCCTCGTAATTGTTCCATTGCTAACCTTTGAGCCCGCACCAGCGGGCTTTTTTCTGCCTGTTCAGGACGCCTTGGCGCTCTGTTGTTTAGTCAGGACTCTGGTAAACTAGCGCCGCACTTGAGGAGCCTTATATGCCACGTGATTTCACTGCAGATCTGTCTGAAGTAAAGCCTGCAACACTCATCCGACGCTTGCTGGCGATCGTCTACGATACGCTTCTAGTTGTTGCTATCTCAATGGTGGTGGTACTGATCGCGGTTGGACTCAACGGTGGTGAGGCGATTGATACACCGCTGGGCAAGGCGGCACTTCAGTCGGCACTACTGTGCATCAACTTCCTCTTCTTCGGCTACTGCTGGATCAAAGCGGGACGCACGCTCGGCATGCTCGCCTGGCATCTGCGCGTACAGAATCATGACGGACGCAAACTGAGCTGGACCCAGGCGCTCATCCGCTTCTTCGGCGGGGCCTTCTCACTGCTCTGCTTTGGTCTCGGCTTTTTCTTCATCCTTTTGAGTGATGAGAAACTCGCCTGGCACGATCGCTGGTCAAACTCAGTCGTCGTCAGAACACCAAAACCCAAGCGCAAGTAGCGATCTACATCAGATCATCTAACGAACTCGGGCGAGCATATACAGAGCGAAGGCGAGACTCACCAGTATAGGTATGAGCGCAGCCCAAAAGGCGGCAAACCCCAGCACCTGACTCGCGGGCGCTAGCAGATCCTGGCTGAATTTAAATACTAGCCCAACGATAACACCGGTCAAAATTCGCTGTCCCACAGTCACACTGCGAAGCGGTCCAAAGATAAAGGCAGTGCCAACGAGTACTAGCGCAATGATCGACAGCGGCTGCAGCATCTTATTCCAGTAGGCCAGGTCGTAGCGTTTCGGGTCTACGCCCTGCTGACGCAGATAACTGGAGTACTCGCCTAGATCGGAAACGGGTAGGTAACGCGGCTCAACCAGCACCACACTGAGCAATTCAGGGGTCAGTTCCGTCTTCCAGTGTAGCGCGGGCAGCGACTCTATATTCATCGCAGAGCTATCATCGGCAAAGGTGACCCGCTGTACATCTGCAAGCGTCCAACTAGCACCATCATACTGCGCGGACTTCGCACTCAGACGCTCTAAAAGACGACTATCTGCATCAAACCGGTGCTGCGTAACACCGATCAGCTCTCCGCTTGGCAAAATCGCATCGACATGAATAAAGGCGTCTCGTTCACGGTACCAGGCACCTGCCTGACGCTCTGCCGCAGCCCGCGCGCCCTGACGTTCAATTTTAAAGCCCTCAGCGCTCTGCTGTGCCACCGGCACGGCAAACTCCGTTAACAACAGAGCAGCCGCAGCTAAGAGCAAAACAGGTTTAATCACGGTGAGAATAAGGCGGTTCAACGACAGACCCGAGGCGCGCATAACCGTTAGCTCCGAACTACTTGCCAAGATTCCCAACCCAACCAGCGTCGCCGTCAACGCCCCCAGTGGAAGCAGTTGGTAGGCCATCGCCGGGAGGCTCAGCAGCACATAGTAGAGTGCTGCACTGAGCGGATAGCGATCATTCACATCACCCAGCTCATCAAGCACCATAGAGATACCCATCAACCCCAACAGCACGAGCATCACAACGAAGAAGGCGCCAAGAATATGGCTACCTACATAACGATCAAGGCGGGACAACAACATCATGACCTAGCCCCCTTTGTTCGCAGCTTTGGCAGGCGCGGCAGGTAGTGCAACACCAAAAGCCAAAGGCGCTCGAAACGGGTAAAACTCAAAGCCAACAACAGTGCGACAAGATGTACCAGCCAGATCATCCAGGGCCCCGAGTCACCCTGTTCCACTGAAGAGCGAGCGCCGGTGAGGGCAGCAATATAGAGTTGGTATATGAGTATGGAGGGGATGAGTTTGGCATAGCGCCCGCGACGCGGACTGGTTTTCGCCAAGGGCACGGCCAAAAACACCACAACGATCGCGAGAAACGGCAGTGATAGGCGCCAATGCAGGCGACTGACGCGCGGTGCATCCGTAGCACTCAGTAGTTCTGTGGTCGGAATTGCATCGAGATGGCGGATCGGCGCGCTTAGCTGAGGATCAGGGAGGCGCACACCGTACTCACCAAAACCGAGCTCTTCAACTACCTGTTCACCTGGCTGCCCCTGGTAACGGTAGCCGTTCTCCAAAATAAGAAACCGCCCCTGCCAATCTATAAAGCGCTGGACACCGGTGGGGGCACTGAGCACAAAAGGCTCACCTGTGCGGGTGCGGCCATTAATGAACAGATCAACCAAACGCCCCTGCTCATCGATCTCTCGGGCGTAGGTCACCTGGCCCGACTTGGAGGTTTGGAAGGCTCCAGGTATGACCATATCCAGCTCGGTACGATTCTGCTGCTCCGCCACAATCGTCTTGGCTTTAAACATGCCCGCGGGCGTCAGATAGAGACTGACGAAGGCGACAATGATCGCCAGCAACAGGCCGGGACCTAGGGTATAGCCGAGCAGGCGCCAATTACTCATGCCGCAGGCCTGCAAAACCACCATCTCAGAGTCGAGATAGAGTCGCCCATGAGAGATCAGTATTCCCAGAAACAGTCCGAGGGGCAGTAGCAGTTCGAGAAAGAGCGGGATGCGATTGAAAACCAGTTGCAGCACAACCGACGTAGCAATTTCACCGGCTGCGGCATCAGCGAGATAACCGATTAGGTGGGTACTTGTGATAATCAACAGCAGAACACTGGTCACGGCGAGCGCGGTTTGCAGCACTTCGCGTGAGAGGTATCGAAAGATAATCAACCCGGTGTCCTTATCCCTGCTGATGGTTTACATTGAAACCAGTTGGCCTATGATTGCCGCATTATTGCGCAAAGCTCTGCCTATGTCTCGCGCAGAGACTTTAAAAGTGTCTTACTAAGGAAACCTAATGGACTTCGAAATTATCACCGCTTCGCCCGCTGAGATTGAAACGGAATGCCTCGTCATCGGCGTTGGTGCCGATGCTGAATTTACCCCAACCGCTGATGCCATCGATGCAGCAAGCAACGGCTACATCCGAGCGCTAATTGAGGCTGGTGATTTCAGCGGTAAAAACGGCGAGTCTCAGCTGTTACGTGCCCTACCGGGTGTAGCAGCTAAGCGCGTGATGCTCCTAGGTCTAGGCAAAGATGGTGAGCGCACACTGCCTAAACAGCAGACACTGATCACCAGCACCACCAGCGCCATTACTAAACTCGGTGTCAGCTCCGTTGTTTTTGCGCTTGATTGCGCCTCATCTGATGACGACGACATCTACCGCGACACCCGTCATATCGCCGAGTGGAGCTCAGCGGCGCTATACAGCTACGACGCAACTAAGAGCAAAAAAGCCGAACCTATCAAACTCGAGCATATCCACATTCTGACTCAAGAGGAGCAGGTTGAGGTGGCCGAGGGCGCGCTACTGGACGGTGTTGCTATCGCCAATGGTGTTAGCAGTGCACGTGAACTGGGCAACCTGCCGGGCAACATCTGTACCCCACTCTACCTTGCTGAGCACGCTAAGAATCTGGCGTCTGAATTTGAATCGATCAGCGTCGAAGTTCTCGATGAAAACCAGATGACCGAACTGGGTATGGGTGCGCTGATGGCTGTGGGTAAAGGCAGCGCGGTGCCCCCTCGCCTGCTGGTTCTCAGGTACACCGGCGCTGATGAGTCCGAGAAGCCACACGCACTGGTCGGCAAAGGCATCACTTTTGATACCGGCGGCATCAGCCTCAAACCGGGCGCAGAGATGGACGAGATGAAGTTCGATATGTGTGGCGCAGCCAGCGTGCTCGGTACTATCGAAGCGATCGCCGAGATGGCCCTGCCCATCAACTTGGTTGTACTGGTTGCAGCGGCAGAGAATATGCCAAGCGATCGCGCGACCAAGCCAGGCGACGTGGTCACAACCCTGTCAGGTCAGACGGTTGAGATCCTCAACACCGATGCCGAAGGCCGCTTGGTTCTGTGTGACGCACTCACCTATGTTGAGCGCTTCGAGCCACAGAGCGTTATCGATGTCGCAACCCTCACAGGCGCTTGTATCATCGCGCTGGGCAACCAGGCAACGGGCCTGATGTCCAACAACCAGGAGCTCGCAGACAAAATTCTGGACGCTGGCCAGTACGCCGGTGACCGCGCATGGCAGCTACCACTCTGGGATGAGTACCAGCAGCAACTGGACTCAAACTTCGCTGATATCGCCAATATTGGCGGCCGCCCTGCAGGCACCATCACTGCCGCCTGCTTCCTGTCACGCTTCGCTAAGAAGTTTGCCTGGGCGCACCTCGATATCGCAGGTGTTGCATGGAACTCAGGTAAAGCTAAAGGTGCAACCGGCCGCTGTGTACCGCTGCTGTGCCAATACCTACTTGATATTGCAGAAGAGAAAGAGTCTTAAGTGCCACGCGCGGACTACTACGTTCTGCCACAGAGCGACTACGACAGCCGCGAGCTGTTCGTCTGTCGTCTCTGTGACAAACTCACCAAGGATCGGATGACAATCCACATCCATCTGCCCTCAGAAGCTGATCTAACTCAATTAGATCAAAGACTTTGGTCATTTAAGCCGGAAGCTTTCCTGCCACATACTATACTGGGACAAGAGCTCAAAGCGCCGATAACGCTGAGTACTGATGCCGAGGCTGATATCGAGGCGGATCTACTGATCAATCTCGCTATCACGCAGCCAGCGTTGGCCACTCGCTTTAAACGCGTTGCTGAGATCGTGATTCAAGATCCTGAAATCCTTGCGGCCAGCCGTGAGAGTTTCAAACAACGAAGAGACGCCGGCTGGGAGGTGCATAACCACAGAATGCCCAGCTAATTAGCACCTCTAAAAATGGGTCTACACTAGGGACCCGTTAGAATGAAAGGAAGCATGCTGTGCGTACAACCTGGTTAGCCCTTCTTGCGGTGATCATCGCTGCCGCTTGGTGGCAGTTCAAACCCACGCCACCACAAACTGTTCAATTACAACGGGTCGACACTGGTCTGGTTGAGCGTATCTCCGCTAACAGTCGCGCCGGTACCGTATATGCTTGCCAAAGCTCAGACCTCTCACTTGCGGTCGGCGGACGTGTGGCGAAACTCTATGTTGACGAGGGTGACGCCGTTAAATCTGAGCAACTGCTATTAGAGCTCGACAACAGCGCTGAAGAGGCTCGACTTGCCCTCGCCTCAGCCGACCTTCTAGCAGCACAGATTGAGCAACAGCGCAGCTGTGACGCCGCCGCCTTGGCACGCCGTGAGGCGGACCGAGCGGAATCACTGCTCAACCAGAAACTGGTCTCCAGCGAGCGCCTAGATCAGCTAAAGACCGATGCCAAACTCAAAGGACTGAGTTGTAGCCAGAGCGAGGCGATGCGCCAGCATGCTGAGGCGGCGGAACAACTGGCCCAAATTCAACTCAACAATACCCGACTTTATGCACCCTTTAGCGGCACGATCGCCGCAGTTAATGGGGAGATAGGCGAAATCGCCACCCCCTCACCGCCAGGAATTCAGACGCCTCCCGCCATCGAACTGATCGATGATAGCTGTCTCTATATCGAGGCACCGATTGATGAGGTTGAAGCCTCTCGCGTGGAGGTTGGCCAGCCGACGCGTGTAACGCTGGATGCCTTTCGTGGTCAAATATTCAACGGCGCAGTAAGCCGCACCGGTACACGCGTGTCAGCGCTGGAGAAGCAGGCTCGGACCCTCGATATCGAGGTGATACTTGTTAATCCACCGGAAGAGGTCAAGCTCCTAGTTGGCTACAGCGCGGATGTAGAAATTGTTACCGGCCATGCAGACCCAGTGGTGCGCGTCCCTACGGAAGCACTTCTCGGGGGCAATCAGATTGTGCGCTTCAATTCACAGAGCTCGCGCCTTGAGAAGGTCGCGGTTGAAGTGGGTTTGAGTAACTGGAGCTGGAGCGAAATTCGTTCGGGTATCCAAGCCGGTGACCAAATACTTGTGCGTCTAGAGAGACTCGATGAACTGCTCGACACTGAGGTGAATCCACAGTGATTGAGCTCCAAGCACTCAGCCGTCACTATCAGCTTGGCGGTGAAGAGGTCAAAGCGCTCGACCAGTTCAGCCTGAGTATCGCTGCCGGCGACTACATAAGCGTCATGGGCCCTTCGGGTTCTGGAAAGTCAACGCTGCTCAACCAGCTCGGTCTGCTCGACACGCCAACCAGCGGCAGCTTCCGCTTCGACGGTATCGAAACCACAACGTTAAGTGAGGCGCAGCGTGCAAGCCTTCGAAATGAGCAGATCGGTTTCGTCTTCCAGGCCTATCATCTAATTGACCGGCTAACCGCGATAGAAAACGTGGAGTTACCCCTGACCCTGGCCGGTGTTGACCCCAGCCTGCGGCGCGAACGCGCCAGCGAACTCCTGACAAAACTGGGGCTCGAACGTTTCCTACACCAACGTCCACAGCAGCTATCGGGAGGTCAGCGCCAACGCATTACCATCGCGCGTGCGGTCATAACCCAACCTCGCCTTCTGCTTGCTGATGAGCCAACCGGCAACCTCGACTCGCATTCCGGCGCGAGCGTGGTCGAGCTGCTCGAACAACTTAACCGCGACGGCATCACCTTGGTGGTTGTTACGCATGATGCTGAGCTAGGCGCACGGGCCAAGCGCCAGTTGCTGATGGTCGACGGACAGCTGCGCACGGAGACTCAATTTGGCCAGATACACGACGAACTCAATGATGCGCCTCTCTGACCAGCTCAGCTTTAGCCTACAACTTTTCCTGCGACAGAAGTTCCGCACGCTGATGGCACTGCTCGCTGTCAGCATCGGTGTCATGTCTGTGCTGCTGTTGACGGGGTTGTCTGAGGGTGCGCGCCAGTTCGTGCTACAGGAGTTCTCGCTGCTCGGCAAAGACACACTGATAATGCTACCCGGACGCAAAGAGACCCAGGGGGGTCTGCCCCCCTTAACCGGCGAGTCCTCCCGCGACCTGACACTAGAAGACGCTGCCGCGCTCAATCGAATGGCAGAGGTCGAATACACCGTACCGTTGATCGCAGGTCTGAGTGAGGCTTATGTCGGCGGTTTCAATCGCGAGCTTATCGTGCTCGGCAGTAATGAGCGGCTTCTAGAACTGCGCGGAATCCGTCTGCAGCTGGGGCGTAATCTACCGGCCAATTCGGAGCAAACCAACACACCGGTAGCGATTATCGGAGCGGAGGTCGCACAGGCGCTCTTTCCGACATCAAGCCCGCTTGGAGAGTGGATCCGCTTGGGTGATCGCCGTTTTCGTATCACAGGCGTGCTAGAGCCCTCCGGCGTCTCGCTCGGCACCGATATGAGTAACGCGGTGATCATTCCAATTCAGGCATCGCAACAGCTGTTTAACTCACCGGGGCTGTTTCGACTACTGATCAAACTCTACTCGGAGGATAAGCTGAAAACAGTGCAACCAGCCATGCTGAAACTTATTGCCAGTCGTCATGCGGGTGAGCCCGACGTAACACTCATCACCCAGGACGCCCTGCTCGCCACCTTCGACCAGATACTGGGCGTACTAACAGCGGCCGTTGTCGGCATCGCATCAATTAGCCTGCTAGTTGCCGGGGTACTGATTATGAACATCACGCTGATTAGCGTGACCCAGCGCACGGCAGAGATTGGACTGCTAAAGGCTCTGGGTGCGCCCCAGCGCACGGTCTTAGGGCTGTTTTTGCTCGAAGCCGCGATTTTGGCACTCATGGGCGCACTACTGGGAGTGATTCTAGCAGTCTTCCTTCTCACACTAGCCCATCTTAACTGGCCATCTATGCCACTAGAGATGCCGCTCTGGGCACTGATCAGTGCAGTCAGTGTGGCTGTCAGCGTTGCGCTATTGTTTGCCTGGCTGCCGGCGCGTAAAGCATCGCGCATGGACCCGGTGGACGCGTTACGAGGGGTAGCCAATGCGCACTAGCGATCTGATTCAGTTCACCCTGCGAAGCATCCGCGCCAACCCCATGCGCTCCGCACTAACGATGCTCGGTATCTCAATCGGCATTCTCTCGGTTGTTTTGCTCACCAGCCTGGGTCAGGGGGTGCAGCAGTATGTTGTGCAGACCTTCTCACAGTTCGGCACACGCATCATCGCCATCAATCCTGGACGCACACAGACTGGCGGCGCTGGCGCGCTCTTAGCCAGTACGCGTCCACTGACCCTAGACGATGCCGATTCACTCCAGCGCCTGCCGGGTGTAGAGACTGTGATTCCTGTGGTACAGGGCACCGGAGCCGTGGAGTACAACAATCGCGTGCGCTACACCGACATCCTCGGCGTTAACCACCAGATGCCAGAGGCCTGGCAGTTCGAACTGGCTCAGGGTCAATTCCTACCCGATAGCAGCGGCAGCTATCCTCAGCCCTTTGCCGTGATCGGCGCCAAGGTCTGGCGTGAGCTCTTTCGGGGTCAGGAAGCCTTGGGGCAGTTTCTTCGCGTCGGTGGCGAGCGCTACCGGGTTATCGGCGTGCTCGCTGAAAAAGGGCAGATGCTCGGCTATGACCTAGACGACATCGTCTATATAGATACCGAGCGTGCACTATCACTATTTAACCGACCCGGACTCATGGAGATCGATGTCACCTACAGCGCTGCTTACACGGCTGATGCCATTGCAGTACAACTGACTGAGCGTCTCATTCGCCGACACGGCAACGAGGACTTTTCGCTCATGACTCAAGATCAGATGATGAGCACGCTTGGGCGTATCCTAGACATTCTGAAACTGAGCGTCGCCGGTCTTGGAGCTATTTCACTGTTGGTGGGTAGTATCGGTATTTTGACGATCATGGTGACGGCCGTGCATGAGCGCCGCTCAGAAATTGGACTGATTCGTGCACTCGGGGCCTCCCGCAGAACCCTAAGCCTGATCTTTCTGGCCGAATCGACACTGCTGTCGCTGATCGGTGGTTTCATTGGACTGGTTCTGGCGTTGGCACTGCTCGCAATTACCCAACTGCTAGCCCCCTCTCTACCCGTCGAACTTGTCCCGGGTTACCTCCTTCTTGCGCTTGGCATAGCTTTTGTTACCGGGCTTCTCAGCGGCATCATTCCCGCCCGCCAGGCGGGCGCACTCGATCCGATTACTGCGCTGCAATCTGAATAGCGCCCTCTGTCAAAACGATTGAACTGAACCCTCCCCGCGGCTGTATAACCGACGCCAGTACAGGTATAATCTGGCCCCTTTAGAAATCAGTGTTTGCAACGAAGAGACAACGCGACCTCATGGATAAGACCTACCAGCCGCAGGCGATAGAACAGAAGTGGTACCAAGACTGGGAAGATAAGGGCTACTTCGCCCCATCTGGCGAGGGCGAAGGCTACTCGATCATGATCCCACCACCGAACGTCACCGGTAGCCTGCACATGGGCCACGCCTTCCAGCACACCTTGATGGATACGCTGATTCGCTACCGTCGTATGCAGGGTCGCAACACCCTCTGGCAGGTCGGCACTGACCACGCCGGTATCGCCACTCAGATGGTGGTTGAGCGCAAACTGGCCGCTGAAACTGGCGAGAGCCGCTACGACCTTGGCCGTGACGCGTTTATTGAGAAGGTGTGGGAGTGGAAAGCGGAATCAGGCGGTACCATTACCCGTCAGATGCGTCGCCTGGGTAACTCTGTTGACTGGCCGACTGAACGCTTCACCATGGACTCAGGTTTCTACCACGCGGTACAGGAAGTGTTTGTACGTCTCTACGATGACGGCCTGATCTACCGCGGTAAGCGTCTGGTTAACTGGGACCCTAAACTGCACACTGCGATCTCTGACCTTGAGGTTGAGAACCGCGAGGTTAACGGCAAGATGTGGTACATCCGCTACCCACTGGCTGACGGCGTCACCACCAAAGATGGCAAAGATCATATCGTTGTCGGTACTACGCGCCCTGAAACCCTGCTGGGCGATACCGGTGTTGCGGTAAACCCAGAGGATGAGCGTTTTGACAGCATCGTCGGTAAAGAGATTGTTCTGCCGCTCGTTGGCCGACGCATCCCGATCGTTGCCGATGAGCACGCCAATATGGAGAAGGGTACCGGCTGTGTGAAGATCACCCCGGCACACGACTTCAACGACTACCAGGTGGGTCAGCGTCAGAAGCTTCCAATGGTCAACGTGTTGACCCTCAACGCTGATATCCGCGATGAGGCACAGACCTTCAACTTCGACGGTAGCGTGAATAACGACCTCGACCCCACCCTGCCCGAGAAGTACCGCGGGATGGAGCGCTTCGCCGCGCGTCGTGCCATCGTTGCAGAGCTTGAAGAGCTCGGCCTGCTGGTGAAGATTGAAGAGAACGCGATGACCGTGCCCTACGGCGACCGTGGCGGTGTAGTTATCGAGCCTATGCTTACAGACCAGTGGTTCTGTGATGCTAAGACTCTGGCCAAGCCGGCTATCAAAGCGGTTGAAGATGGCGATATCAAATTTGTACCTAAGCAGTACGAGAACATGTACTTCGCTTGGATGCGCGATATCCAAGATTGGTGTATTTCCCGTCAGCTCTGGTGGGGCCATCGTATCCCTGCCTTCTACGACGATGCAGGCAATGTCTATGTCGCCAACTCGGCTGAAGCCGCACGCGAAAAGTACAACCTGGATCCAGAACTGGCACTGCGTCAGGACGACGACGTCCTCGATACCTGGTTCAGCTCGGCACTCTGGACCTTCGGCACACTCGGCTGGCCTGAGAACACAGATCGCCTCAAGGCGTTCCACCCAAGCGACACGTTGGTGACCGGCTTCGACATCATCTTCTTCTGGGTAGCGCGCATGATCATGATGACCATGCACTTCATGAAAGATGAAGATGGCAAACCACAGGTGCCGTTCAAGAATGTTTACGTTACCGGTCTGATCCGCGACGAAAGCGGCGACAAGATGTCCAAGTCTAAGGGTAACGTCCTTGACCCACTGGATATGATCGACGGTATCCCTCTGGCAGATCTGCTGGAGAAGCGTACCGGCAACATGATGCAGCCACAGCTGGCTGAGAAGATCGCCAAGCGCACCGAAGCTCAGTTCCCAGACGGTATCAGCGCACACGGTACCGATGCCCTGCGCTTTACGCTGGCAGCTCTGGCGACCACCGGCCGCGATATCAACTGGGATATGAAGCGTCTGGAAGGCTACCGCAACTTCTGTAACAAACTCTGGAACGCTGCACGCTACGTGTTGATGAACACCGAGGGCGAGGATTGCGGCCAGACTGGCAACGACGTTGAGCTGTCATTGGCGGATCGCTGGATCATCAGCGAGCTGCAGCGCACTGAAGAGGTGTTCATCAAGCACCTGGATGAGTACCGCTTCGACCTCGCGGCACAGACACTCTACGATTTCGTCTGGAACCAGTACTGTGACTGGTACCTCGAGCTCTCTAAACCGGTTCTCTGGGACGAGGCAGCCTCTGCTGAAGCCAAGCGCGGTACTCGCCGCACGCTGGTCCGTGTACTGGAGACCATTCTGCGCCTGAGCCACCCAATCATGCCGTTTATCTCCGAAGAGATCTGGCACCAGATTAAAGGTCTGGCGGGCGTTGAGGGTGACACCCTAATGCTGCAGGCTTTCCCAGTGCCAAATGCTGAGCGCATCGATACTCAGGCTGAAGCCGATATCGAGTGGCTCAAAGGTGTAATCACCGCTGTGCGTAACATCCGCGGTGAAATGAAGATCTCTCCCTCAACGGATCTCGACCTGCTGTTTGCTAACGGCAGCGAGGAAGACCAGCGCCGTCTGAACGCCAACGCCACCTTCCTGAAGAAACTGGCCAAGCTACAGTCGATCACCTGGCTCAATGCCGGTGACGACAAGCCGATGTCAGCCACTCAGCTAGTAGGCAACATGGAAGTGCTGGTACCGATGGCCGGACTGATCAACAAGGATGCCGAACTTGCGCGTCTGCAGAAAGAGATCGACCGCCTGCAGGGCGAAGTGGATCGTG
>Ga0209652_1000376_pt1 | contig 38419 bp, 16 predicted proteins | sample SaaInl74LU_5_DNA_FD_184641 | JGI IMG/M metagenome (GOLD analysis project Ga0209652, IMG submission 184641) | Marine microbial communities from expanding oxygen minimum zones in the Saanich Inlet - ESP_74LU_5_DNA (SPAdes) (version 2) | ecosystem: Environmental > Aquatic > Marine > Intertidal zone...
TAGGCAACGATTGTCATTTTTAAATTCTAAAACACTGTGAGTTTTTGCTCCATTGTAATATTGCTTTTTAGTTGACGCTGTTGGTATTTCATTAATGATAATTTTATCAAACCAATCTTTATATCTGTCACCAATACTTTCTTTATCAGTTACAATACTAACTGGCAAGTTAAGATATTCTTTTGCTCTACCAGCAAGAAATGCCGCTTGTTTTACGTAATCTATTTCAGCATTATTGTGTGCAAAAACAAGAATACCTTTAGTCATTAAATATGCCTGCAACTGAACGTTGTTTTTTTAATTTGTTATATTCATTGAAGTATTTGTTAGATGCTGTTGCATATGTGTTTACTAGATTTTTTGTAAACACAGGTAAATCTTCTATTAAAGAAGGAAGTCCATTATCGTCTATTAGAACAATTTGATCTTGCTCTAATGATATTAAACTTTGACAAAAACTAATTAGTTCTTTACTGGATGTAAATTGGCACCCATTTTCGTAATGAATTAGTCCAGCATCATATTGCTGTTGTAGTATCTTTTTTTGCTGATTAATTGTGTCAAGCATATTACTTGCTTCAAGTGCTTTTGCTAGTTTTTCGTCCATACAACATCTCCAAAGGTATAATAGTAATTATACACTCGTATAGGTCAAATGTCAAGAAAAAGATAAGTTATTCTAATGTTGTAATTGTAGTAGCTGTTGGGGAAGGTATTCCTAGAACTGAATCAACACGTTCACTAACTGTACTTGTGATGTCATTAGTAACATATTCGTCTACACTACTGAACAGCCCGCCTGATGCAAAATCATTATCTTGTAATTCTATTCTAAATCTTAACGCACTAGCCGTTGATGCATTGCCAGCGGCAGATTCCCAAGCCTCGATTTGATATTTAATATCAGCGTATATTCCAGATCCATTTTTAGTAAAAAGTGTAACACGATTAGCAGAACTAGTTAAATTCCAATCTGCATAATAGTTTCCTATTGTAGGACTGCCAGTACCTGGTGATGATCCATTTGCTACTGTAGAATTTTTACCAAATGTAATTGTTCCCATAGTGTCTAATATAGAACGCCAAAAATCGTTTTTAGAATTAGCAACAACTCCACCTGCTAAACTAGCATCAAATTTAAGTTCGCCGCCTGCATTAAAAAAGTATCTTCTTTCGTTAGCGTTTAGCCAAGTAATTTCAACTTCATGAGTAATTTTAGCTCCAGGGGCTGCTGGATCATCTCCGCCCCAGTTAGAAGTTCTTGTGCTAGTAGATTTTGCTGTAGTTGAAAAGTTATCAGGATCGTGTACATTTATATTTGCAACTATTTCATCAGCTGCTGATTCAAAATCTAAATAACCTCCGCCGAGGTCTTCTTCTGCGTTTACACTAGTAGGTGAAATTCTAGCTGTACCTGTTCCGGTGCCTGGACCTGATGCTGTAAATTTTATGCCTGCTTCGTTAGCAGAAGCACCTATTGATGTAAAATTACTATCGCCAGTGTCAATAATCACATACTCTATTGATGCAACAAGTGCAAAAATAGCGATTGGAGTTTCGTTACCTGTATCAGCGGCAGCTGCACCAACATCGTCACCTTCAATAATTGATTCAAGACCATCTGCGTTGGTCCATGTTACTGGGTTTGCTTGGTGTTTTCTTGCTTTGAATAAATCAGTGTACAAATCTGCCATGTCTTGTGCAGCAATAATATCGCCTGATGATTTTGCAGAACTTGTTAATGCACGGCCATAACCGTTTTGGGCGCCATCTCCGACACCTAAAACATCTTGTATTTTACCTTGGATTGTATTATAATTTGCCGCGGTAACATTTGTTCCAATTACAGCCATTCGTGTTTCCTCTTAATGTACTGTACTTATAGATTTGAATTAACTGTTAACGCCGGTTTAGGTATTGCTAACGCTCCACTAGCATAAACAAATGAAACTGTGCTTTCAGTTACACCAGTAACGTCTTCATCTTCTGGACCTGACGAACTGGCTCCGCCTGCATCGTCGCCTATATCATTATCTATGAGTACAATATTAAATCTTAAACTATTAGATGCTGTTTCCCAAGCATCAATATAATATTCATTTTCAGCATACAGCCCAGCACCGCCTTTTGTAAAAATTCTTACTGGATTTGCAGAACTTGAACTTGACCAATCATAATAGTTGCCAATTGCTGTACCTGTACCCGGATTAGTACCATCTGATGCTGTTATGCCTTTGCTAAATCTTACAGTACCCATTGTACCTAACATTGTTTGCCATATTTCGTCTTTAGTAGCAGGAGGTGTTGTTGTAACATCTCCAGGTACACTTGTTCCGCCTGTTAGGTTAGCATCAAATTTAATTGTTCCGCCAGTATTAAAAAAGTATCGTCTTTCATCAGCATTTAGCCAAGTAACTGTTACAGTATGATTAATACTGCCGTTCCAACTTGACTGTCTTGTGTTTGTATCTTCTATAGTTGTACTAAACTGTGATGCATCAAATACATCTTTATCAGTTAAAATATCTTGTGCCGCAGCTTCAAAGTCTGCAAACCCTTCTGCTTGGTCTGCTGTTGCATCTGCACTTGTACCACCTGGGCCAACATCTGCCGCATACACACCAACTAGTTCGCCTATTGACGGAACTGCAAGTCCATCTGCATTTGACCATGTTGGGGGATTGCCTGTTTGATGTGTTCTTGTTTTAACTAAATCGTTAAACAATGTTTGCATATCAGCAGCAAATATTACATCATTATCAGCTTTGGAAACACTCTCAAGTGTTCTACCGTATCCGTTTTGGGCGCCGTCGCCAACTCCTAATACATTGTTTATAGAACTTCTAATTGCATTGTATACGGACGAGTTAACTAAGTCTGTTACAGCCGGCATGTGTTTTCTCCTAAAGTTTTAATATGCACTCTACTAATTTTTCTTCTTCGTTTAAGTTGCTTTCAAGTGCTATGCCAACTAAAGGATTACCTGTGAATTTTGTACTTGCACAACCTTCAGCGTCTACATAAACTTTATTGCCTTTACGTATTTCGCCTATACATCTTACAGGAACACGACCTTCAAGTGCTATTGCTTGTCCGTCTGCTTCTGCATTCATTAAGTATGCTGGTTTTTCAGATATAACACCTACTGGATAACTATCTAGCAAACACGGTGCAATTTCATATTCACCTGCTGTGCTTACATACATAACTGTTCCTACAGGATGATCTTTTTCTACTGTGTATTTTTCTGCCAAGTCAGCAAATTGTGCTTGTGTTGCTGTACCTTGGAAAATATCTGCAACTAGTTTTGTATTTGCACCGTCTTGCTGTCTTACAGCAATAGTGCCGCCTACGTTAGATTCTGTAGCATACGTATAAGAGCTACCTGAATTACCAAGTCTTAATTGGTTTGCATTATCTGCTGTGCCTTTAAATGCTGTAGCATGTACTTCGTCCCAAACGTTTCCACTGTCACCTAATGTTAAATCAGTTGATGCAACACCAGGCATTATGCCGCCTGCTGTAATTGCAACAGAATGTGTAAGTGTACCTGTAGAAGGTGCTTTTAATTCAAAGTCAATTTGGTTTGCATTTGCACTTGTATTTTTAATTAATCCAGTTTGATTATCTGGACGCATTGTAAAGTAAAAATTACTATGTGTAACTAATCCTGCACTAAGGTCTAACTGTGAAGCAAAGCTCGGTGAACCGCCTTGTACAAAATCACCTGAACTAAGGCCGCCCAATTTATCAGCGTTTGTTGCTGTACCGTGGAATCTTACTGCTGTACTTGTTACACCTGAAGCTGGCGTGTCTCTTAATGTAACACCTTGTTTAATATCACTGAAGCCGGTTATTTCGTTGTCTGCACCTGAGCCTAGCGTAAATGCTACTGGTGATATAACAAACTCTACAGAATCATTTACTGTTGCTGTAATAATACTTCTTGAAACGCCTGTTGGGCTTGTATTATCAAGTACAGTACGACTAATCATTGCTGTTTGGCCTTCGCCTGCGTCTTGTGGTCCAATTAGGACAAAATTTGAACCATTGTAAACATAAAGTTGTTCGTTTGCACTATCCCACCAAAAATCACCTTCTGCTAATCCTGCTGGTTGAGCTCCGGAAACTTCTGCACCGCCTACTGTTCGCCAGTTTTGGTTGCCATCTCTAAACTTTATTCTATCCGAACCGCTGTCAAACCAAAGTTGACCGCTTACTGGTTTAGGTGGCTGGTTAGCACCTGCAAAGTTTTCTAGCAAGAATAAGAAATTTTCGTTATGTATTTCTCCATATCCTGCATAATTTTTACCTACAAATTTAATATCTGTAGTTTCGTCAAGAGTACCGTCCTCTACTGTTGTTAAAGGGCTCTTATTAAATCTATCTATTTGATACGCCATTTTTTTTGTCCTATATAATCCTGTGTTTACACGTTGTATTTATACTAATTTGCAGTCCATGCCCCATTAGTAATTATGAAGTTTCTTGTCCCTCTTGTAACGCTTAACGTAAATGTAGGAGTTAAAGAGTTAGGTAAACTTATGCCCTGTATTACACTTACTACGCCGCCTGCAGCTGCATTAACATTCACTTCAGTGATTGTAGTAGGTGTTGCAATATCAATTGGGTCTGTTGCTTGACCTGCATAAGACGTTGTAGCAATTCTTGCTTCTTTGCCATTAGCAAACGTTGTTGCAGGGTACAAACTTTGTAATATTGCAATAATTCCATCGTTAACACTAAGCATGCCTGTAATATCTAGTGACATTACTATTGGTTCTACTTGTACAGTTTGATCAACATATACTTTATTAGCGCCATCGCCATCTGCTGTTGGGGTTAACAAGTTTGTAATTTTGTTACTGTTTAGATCAACATCGCCGCCTACGTTAATTGATAAGCCTGATCCTGCGCCTGGTCTTGTAATTACACCTGCATTAGATATATTTACACTTGCTGTGCCGCCTGTACCTATATTAAGTGTTTCAAGTACACCAAGATTTCTTAGGCTACTGTTAATTACGCCAGTGCCAATTGTAGTTGCTGATAATACATCAGTACTATTAACTTTAAAACTTTTTCCACTTGCTAGATCTAAGTGTTCGCTACTTGTCCATGAACTTGTTAAATTTAACCATTGGAATGTTTTATCAGTAGTGCCTTTTAATGTAATGCCACCTTGGTCACATGTTAAGTTTGTAGGACTATCTACTACAGCTAATTCAATATTTTTATCTGCTATTTGTAGTGTTTCTGCTTCAGTTACAAAACTGTCACCTTCTACTGTTAAATTACCAGTAATACGTACATCGCCTGTAACATCTAAATTATAAGCGGGGTTTGAATTAAATAATCCTATACGTTTTGTTGTGGGCTTAATTATTAACGCACTTGTTTGGTCAAGTACATCATTAGCACCACGTACAAGAATATTAAAATCATCACCTGCTCTAGTATTTCTAATAGTAAAGCCGTTATCCATAAACAATCTAGTATCGTCATTTGGCCCAATTGAAAGACCTGCACTAACTCTAACGTCTAATCTACCTTGTAATACCTGATTGGAATTATTTTTCATTAATTCAGATTCTTTAACTATTCCGCCAGTTTCTGAATTAATTAAGTTTTCCGCAAATTCAGCAACACCTCTATATTTAAAATCGACTGTATCTATTAAATTTACACCTTTAAAAATAGTTCCTGTTGCATTAGTTGCTGTAACTAATCCTGATACTAAATTGTTAGGAATAGGGTTTGGAGTAAATGTTTCGCCTGATATAACAGCATGTAATATTTCGTTTGTAAATAATTTTAATACTGTTTTTGAATTTAGATCAGTATCAAAAATTGTATCTGTTATAACTCCACTTTTTCCTTGCAATCTGCTAAATGCTGGACCAATTAATGTCCATGATGTGCCATCATACAAGTAAAATTGTTTTTCAGCTGTACTAAACCATGTGTCGCCTGGTACTGGTCCTGAAGGAAAAGTTTCACTAATAAAACTACCAGCTGCTGATTGGAAGTCTGTGCCGTCAAATACTTTTAATTTGTTTTCGCTTGTGTCATACCAAAGTTGTCCTTTTAATGGTGTAACAGGACTATTTGGATTAGCAAAGTTTTCTAACATCTTTATAAAGTTTTCATTTATAAATTCGCCGTATCCAGAATAGTTTCTACCTACTAGACTTATGTCAGTAGTATTAGTGTCCAGTATCCCATCTACAAGTTCTGTAAGTAGTGTTCCATCTGTTTTGTTTAAATTATAACTCATATCGTTTCCTAAACATTATCGGCAAATATTATGTAGTTTACTGTAACGAACGGTGGTAAAGCATCTAGTGCTGTACCTAAATTTTCTGCACCTCTAAATGATCCTTGCCCGTCGGTTCCGCCTTCTTTAATTCCACCACTTGATGGAATACCACTTGTTGTTTGTGCGCCTTGTGAAATATTCAACGGTTGGTTAATACTTCCTTGCTCATCGGGTGCTACAGTATCATCAATAATTGCATAGTGCTGTGTACCACCTGGCGACTTCATGTCGTGTTCGTGTTCTGGTAAGTTTTCTACCTTAATATCTTTAAATTCAGAACCAGATGAACCACCTATGTTATCTGCGTTTGTATTAGTTACACTATTTGCAGGTAAGCCGCCCATGTTATCAGCACCTAGTAAAAATCTACCTCTAAAGTCTGGTAAAGCAAAAAATGATGCCGCAGAGTTTTGAAAATTTGGACTTTGTGGATCTTTAAATTTAAATCCTATTACGCTGAATAACGCTGATGCTTCTGTTTGTCTAATTTCTTTTCCATCACACAAGTACCAACCAGGGGGCGCAACTTCGCCTGCAAAAGGTACAATCATTCCTACTGGATTTTTTGGAACGCCTTTTAACAAGTTTGTTTGAGATATTCTAAATAATCCGCCTTCACCCTGTGTTCTGTTAATTAATAATTCGTCTCCTGTTTGAGGAGTAACAACTACACTCTTATCTGATATAAATCTATCACTTAATGTCGTTGTAAATGTTTTTGTAAGATCGCCTGCACCGTCAAATGTTATTGGATCTGAACTTACATCACCTGTTAATTCAAATACAGTTTTATTGTTAAGTTTTGCTGCACTTGATGCTGTACCATTAATAGTACCTGACACACTTCCGTTAAAGAAACCTTCAAATGTGTCTGCTTTTACAGTACCAAACCCTTCCATGTTAGGTTTAGTTAATGCATCTGGATCAGCAATAACATCGCCACCAATATTTGTTTGACCTTTTACAGTAAGTTTTGCACCAATTTTAACATTCTTAGCAACACTCGCGCCGCCTGATGTTACAATAGTGCCTTCAGTTAATGTATCATTAAAACTATCATCTGCATCTTCAACACCATTAACGTCTAAATTACCTGAAAAACGACCGCTACCTGTTACATCTAACGGAAGTTGTGGATTTTCTTGATTAATACCAACATTAGTATTAGACTTAATTCTAATTGCTGTTTGTTCGCCTTGATCATTTTTAACTTTAAAGTCTAAACTAGCACCGTTGAAGTTACTTTTTACAACGCCGCTTTCTCCTGATGCTTCTAATGCTAATTGCGAATTTGCACCTACTTGCACACCCTGGTTATTCTTAACATAAAGTGTACCATTTGATGTTGTATCTACGTCAGCACGTAAAAAGTTACTAGATGGAATATTGCTGTTTCCAATTCTAAGTGCTTCTGCTGATTCTGCTGTGCCGTTATACTTGGCATTAGTACTTGACAGTGTTAAACTAGTTAAATTAAATCCTGGTTTAAGAACTGAAAAGCCTCTAATATTTACTTTAGGTGTAAATTGTGCATTTGTTATAATTGCTATAGGTTGAGCACCTACTTCAACTTTTAATACTGTGTAACTTTTATCATCTGTACCTTGGATTAGTTCTGCTTTTGTACCTGATGATAAACCTTCACTAAATTCTGGTCCTACAAGTATCCAACTTGAACCGTTGTTCAAATATAATTGCTGATTACTAGTATCTACCCAAAGGTCGCCAATTACACTGTTTCCAACTTCAGGTTGTGCAGCGCCTTTTTTGATGCCTCCTGATTCAATCCAATTTGTTCCGTCATACACTTTAAGTGCATCAACACCAACAGTTGTATCATACCATGTTTGTCCTTCAACAGGATTAGCGGGCGGATTGTTATTTGCAAAGTTTTCTAAAATATGCAAGAAGTTACCTGCAATCGCTTCACCGTATGCTGTGCTGTTTCTGCCAGGTAGAGATAAACTAGTATCAGTATTGTTTATTTCTCTATCTTCTACAACAATAGATCCTTTATTTGTAAAATCTGTAAATTGGATTTGATATGCCATTAGCTGTTACCTCCGCTAAGGCTTTGTACTCGAACTGTATAATCTACTTGGATCAATCTGTTTAGTGATTTTTGTACAGGATGGAAAATAACATGAGTAAGCAATCTACCATTACCTAAAATACCATCTGGACTTACACTACGCAAACCTAATTCGTCAAATACGAAACTGTTATCTGCATCAGATGCTGTATCAAATGCATCTTGGCCGTTTGGTTCACCGTAGTCTAGTAAACATGTAATAACAATATCAGTATAATTTGTACCATTTACGTGTCTAGTTTCGATCTTATTTCTAGTAGGGTCCAAATTATCTGTATTTCTATCGTCAACTATCTTTGTAAACGTTTGATTGTACAAACCTGCGTTTGTTCCTGTTGAGTTTGGAGTAAGATATGTTATTACCCCTGTTGTATCTATATTTGTACCGCCGTTGCCGAAGCTCATTACAGCAATAGGCCCCTGTCCTGCATTACCTAAAGATTCTGCAAGAGCAATACTCATATTTTCATAGTGTATGGCGTTCTTTTTGTTAACAAAGACTTCGCCGCTGCTAGGGTCACTTATTTTAATATGTCCCTGTACAAATACACCGTTTTGTTCATTAATTGTGTTTGTCATTTTCTATTCCTACTAGTATATTTATTCGGGTAATTCACTTCTTGCTCCACGTAAGAAACTACCAATGTCGTTTTGAGCATCTTTTAATGGAGTGCCCGGGTCTGTCCACAATTTACCTACTTTTCTAATAACAACTAACTTTTGATCCGCTTTCATTGGACTTGTTAGTGTTAATGTATCGCCATTTACAGTGAACTCTGCTGGTGTATTTACATCACCTTCGGGTGAATCAATTGCAAGTACGGGATCAAATGTAGCTATAGCAGCCTTATTTAACCTCTTTCCTGCAGCAAACACTTCAAACTCATTTACACTGTTTGGTGTAAAATCAAGTGTGAATTCAGTCTGTCCTTCGGTTACAGCAGCAACTGGTGACCAAACTATGTTTTGATCAGCATATGGAATAGTTTTCTCTACTCCTGCGCCGTAAACTCTAGTTTCTGCCTTGTGTACTGATGCAATACCTGTTCCTAATGTGCCTCTGCGTAACTGTCTTAAATCGTTGCCTGTTTTTGCAAAGTACTCAATACGTTCGCCGTTAATCCAAATAATGCCTGGTTTATTAGAACTCTTATCTGGTCTTGGTAATTTATCTGCTCCTTCAACAACAACAATTCTAAGATCATTAAATGCTAAATCTTGTGCTAGTTTTACACCATCGTTATTATCAACACGTTTATAATGTGTTCTATTAAGAATATCTTTAAACTGTTGCCATGCAATAGTTGGTGTGCTAATTGGTGCTGTAAAGTGTATAATATCTATTGTATCATTTTCACTAGGTTCATTAACAAGCTCAATTATTCTCATGTTGCTCTGTAACTTGTAATCTACACTTGGTGACAACATAGAACCGTTTTTAAATATCCAAACATATTCAACACCGCTGGCTGGCTGATTTAACAATACTCTACCGCCTGTTAATTGATGGTATGCTGAATAATTAGCTGACCCAGGAGTTAGTGAGCTTCTGTTAATTACGTCATAACTTATGCGGTTAATATCTAATATATCATGATTACTAAATGTGTACGCATTTATAACATCATCTTCTGCTAATAAATCTGTAAATGTAATTTGGTTGCCAACAATACGATAATCACCATTTCTAAAGTAAACTGTTAATATATCGCCTTGTGACAAAATATTACTTCCTATTGTAACACTACTTTGTCCAATATTAACAGTATAACTATCTTGCTGGTTTAACAATTTACCATTAAGATATACTTCAGTATCAGAAGCATTTAGAGTTGACTCTTGTACTTGGAATGTTTCTAACATATATTCTCTTTTTGTTGCATCCGTAATATAGAATACTTTTGAGTAACCTGGCTTTTTAATGTTTCCGTTTACTTCTACAATGCTAAAGAACTCTGCAGGTGTTTCGTATATTGCATTAGTTGACAAGTTGTATGTAATACTCGATCCGTCAGCAATAATATTGTCTTTTTGTATTTTACTGTAATTAATTTGTGTATTGTTAGAATAAATTTCATAATCTAATCTTGTACCTACAGGAGGTGCTACTGGACTAAACACAAATTCAATAAATCCTTTGTCACTTTTCTTAGCAATTAATTCAGGTCCGTCTGGTTCTTGTCCATTTTTCTTAAGGTATATTGAATAATTGTCATTCCATAAAGTATTTGTTATGTATGAACTTTGGCCTTCTGTTGTAAACAGTACTCCAAGGTCAATTATATTTTGACCATTTATACCAACTGTAAGTATTGTTAATACTTGATCTGTTGCAGGCGCATTTTTAAATGTTACTGTAAGAGCTGTGTAATCTAATGTGTACTGTGCTTTATCAACTATTGTATTGCCTAGTTTAACAATTACAGCATCGTTACTGTGTGGTGCTAAACCTAGTGGATAAGTTGTAGTTGTGCCATCAGTCAAATAATTTTGATTATATATTTGTCCTTGACCTTCGCCGTTTCTTTCATAAACTGTTATATTAACAGAGTCCATAACTTGACCATTAACTAGTTCTTCTGGTCCTCCTGTTGTTAAAGGAGTAACAAATAAATCTCCGTCTAATATAATGTCGTCTGCATTAATACCTCCAGCATTACCATAAGCCAGGGCGCCACCTTCAAGTATAGTATCGTAACTATCGCCATCTGGTTTGAAACTTCCATCTGATGTTGTTTTTCTAATAGTAACAATATCACCGTCATTAACTTGAATATCATTTTCGGCTAAATTAATTGTTTGTGTTACACCGTCACCTGTTAGTGTTTGCATCATTGCTAAAGGATTAGTTGGTATAGTATCGTAATTAGGATCGTCTATTCTAATTGCGTTTGTTTGTCCAAAACGTTTCAAATAAACATTATATTCAATACCATTTTCTAAAGGTTTAGCAAGCTCAATAGCAACAGTAGTTCCATCTGCAAAGAAAATTTCATCTTCAAATGTGTTATCGTAACTGTCCCAAGTGTCTGTTCCATATTCGTCGGTCATCCATCCTGACGTGCCTTCAAAGCCAAAGCTCTTAACTTCTACACCACCGTAATCAACTCCAACCATTAGTTGTGATAAATCTTTACCAAGCATTCCTGTTGTAGGATTATACAAGTGATTAATTCTATCTTGTGCATTTAATATTGCAGGATCTTTTTCGTATTCAACTACAATAATACTTCCTAATGCAGGAGTTTTACTAAATTGTACTTGACCTTTTTGTCTATCATATGTATATGTTTTATCATCTACGTTAGTAAATGTATATTCACTACGTAATAATAATGTGCCATTAATTGTAACTTTTATTTTGTTACGTTTTAAATTAATAGGCCATTTTAAATTAAACTTATCATTTATTGCTGTACCTGTAAATGTTTCTGTTTCAGGCAATAGTGTAATATAGTATTGTCCAGAAACTCTATCAAACTTAATACCAACTTGTAGACTTCTAACAACACTGTCGCCAATTTGCGCTGATGCTATTGCTGTTGTAGAACCGTCTGCTTGTGATCCGCTAATAGTTACTGTTGGCGCACTAGTATAGCCGCTTCCTGCATTAGTAACCTCAATGTTAACTACTTTGCCTGCGCCAATATATGCTTTTGCTGTAGCGCCTGTACCGCCACCGCCTGCAATAGTTACTGTCGGCGGATATGTATATTTGCTTCCGCCATTGTAAATATTAATTGCTGTAACTTTATATCCGTAATTTTCTTTCCATGATTGATATGGATATTCATCAAAGAACGCATCTGCTCCAAGCAACTCGTTATCTTTAATTTTTACAGATTTAGTTTTTATTCCGTTTTCTGTATAGTCATAAAACGGAGGAACATCAAAGTCACTTGTTTGTGTATTAGTATTATCTATATTTTCATAAGAACTTAGATATTCACGTATGTTTGTCTTATAAGGTTTAACTTCGTTAATGTAATCATTGTAACTACTTAAATTATCATTTTGATAATTTATCTTTTGCTCTAGTCCACCTACATTATGTTTTGCTTTTACAAAACTTGTTTTATATACCCAGTCAACATTTTGCTGTTCTGATAATACATATCTAATACTTGCAAGAAATAATTCTTGCCATTTAATTGCTAAGTTGTCTACAAATATATCGTTCTTTAATGCTGTTAATATTTGTCTACCTTCAGTTACTGGTTCAGTATCAAAGAATCTGTTGTCGAAGCCTAGTAAATCATAACCAACTGTATTTTCTATTACATTGTAAATCTTGCTACTAATTTCTATTGTACCGTTTTCTCTACCAATAGTTTCATAATCAATTGTATAATCTAAAGAATTAGTATCTGCAACACGTTTTAGCAATAACCAACCGCCATTACCTATGTTATCAATCTTAACAATTTGGCCAATCTTAGCATTTGCTGATGCTAACTGGTAGCTTTCATCTACTCTATGATCAATTCTTGTAAATTGTGTATAACCCGTTGCATACCAGTCTACATAATCCCAATATTCTTTTGTATCGTAACTTTGTGACTTTACTCTATCCCAAAGACTTGATGATTTATTCCATTCGTAAATAGCCCATTTGTTATTAACTGTGCTATCGTTTTCAACTATTACTGTAAGTGGTCTTACTTCAATTATTAAATTTTCATCATATCCAGTACCACCGTTAATAATGTTTACTTTACTAATTTGTCCTAGGTTATTAATTTCTAAGTTGAAGTCTAATCCGCTACCGTTACCAAACAATTCAAAACTTGGTCCGTGTCTTACAACACTTGTAGTACTGTCATATGTAGGATCGTTGTATCCTCTACCAGTATCAGTAATTCTAATATCAGTTACTACGCCACCATGTACTGATGCTTGTAATGTTGCTGTTTTAATTTTGTTAATACCAATAAAATTTAATTCATCTAATGTATCAATTTTATAATCATATGTTCTGTCAGTTACAAACGGTTGAACATCGGCATTGTTAAGTGTTTTAAAACTAAAGTCGTCTACAATAATAGTTTCTCGAAGTGCTAAGTTTGCTCTTTCAATAACTTGCTTAAATGCTTCATGTCTATTAACAAACCAACTTTGTCTTGGACTATTTAATGTACCGTATTTGTCTTTTGTACTTAATTCAGGATCTGGAACAATACGTCCTCTTGAATCATATCCAAGTAAACTGTCAATCCATTTTCTTTCTATGTCTGCTTTAGGTACACTTGTTTCTAGTCCTTCTGTTAGCAGACTATATTCTAAATGTCTATTTTGTTCTTGTGTATCCTGTGTATAGTAACTTACATGTAAAGCAATGTCTTTGTCTTTAATTAAATTTTCACAGTTATAAAGAACAAATCTATCATTACTTAATAATGCTACAAAACTATAACCTTGTCCTCTTGGATTAGCAATTAATTTTGCAACTTCAGATGCACTAATTTTTCTTGCTTCTTGAATAGGAACAGTTACTTTGTTTTTAACCCAAAAGTAATACTTGTCACTAAATGTTTGTGATACAGGATCATAAATTAATTTTTGACTATACGCATCATTGCCGTATTTAGATAGTCCACTTATGCCTTTTGCAAAACCTGCAGCTGTATCTGCTCGGTTATCCCAGTCTGCAGGAACAATATCACTTTCTACCCATTCATAAATATCAACTGAGTAATTAGGTATTAATTTGCTCCAGTTATTAGCCTGGTTAGTAATATCTTCTTGATACACATTAAAGAATTTTGCTGTAGATAAATCCCACCATAGTTTGCCAACATGTTGTTCTTCCCAATTAGAAGTTTCACTAAAATAGTCAGGTAATGTTGTAACATTATAACGTGCAAAATCTATGTTTGATTTAAATGTTAATTCTTGCTCTGCTGGTCCTGCAATTTTACCTTGTACAGGATCAATATAATCTAAGTATGTAGTTAGTTGATTTGTTTTTACGTTGTATAAGAATGCCGATTTAATTTTTTGTGTGTCAACAACTTCATTTGGTGTTCTTAATAATGTCCACGGTTTTTTATCTTGTGTAACTTGATAGTCAACAAAACTTCCAGGATTTATATCTTCATCATAATATGTGTTTGTATCTGCTGGAACTCCTACATAAATGTGATTGTCGTTAATTAAAACTTGTTCGCCAAATCTACTTGCAAATAGCACATTGTCATCGCCATCATAGTCTAATTCTTCTGCAAGTATGTATGCATCTTTAACTTTTTGGTATAGTCTAACACTACCACTGTCTACTCTTTTGTCAGGGTATGTTGTAAATGTATCATCAAATGACGTAGTACCGTTATCAAATACTGTTTCAGTAATACTGTCGCCATTGCCGCTTGTTACAGCAATAATATCTTTTGAAATACTAACCTTAGTGCCAAACTTTTCACTAAGTGTTCCTGTACCTGATAGCGTTTGGTGTAATTCAAACGCTCCATTTACTTTTGCATAGACATATGCTTTACCTGTGTTATAACCTTGTACATCACTTTCAGGATCAGCAATTACTAAAGTGTCACCGTCTTCGCTAAGGCTTATACTACTTCCCCAACCAGTGTTTGATATAGGTGCAACAATAGTCTGATCAAAAACATACCTATCATCTAAAATTCTATAAACAAGTACTTTGTTATCAGGGTCAACACTTGTATCAGTAATTACACTTATTGCAAGTACTTGACCGTTTTCGCTTACACTTATTTCTTTTGTAAAGTCTAATACACCTTCACCTAAATCATTAAACACTGGGTCATTGTAAATGTTTACAGCGTTTGGCAATGATGGAAGATAATTTACTGTACTGTTTAATGTTATCCATTTAAGTGTATCAGTAGGTAAAACACCTTTAACAAATGTAAGTGCTGAATATAATTGATTGTTGTATAAAACTATTTCATCTGTTCTATACGCTGCATCAGCCGAGTAAGGTCCTCTATAATGAGGATTAATATCTAAGGCATAATTGTATTTTTTACCGTATTTGTCAGTACCATGTTTTAAAACTGTTAGGTTCTCTTTTGAACCTATGTAAAATCTGTATAGTTCGCCATCTTGTGTTACAGCAACTTGTTTACCAACATTACTGTTTGTAGTACTTTCTGGAATTGTCCATGTCCCTCTGTTGGTCCATGTGCTTCCTACTCTATTAAAGATACTATATACACCTTGATTTACAGGCTGACTGGCTTGCGAACCGCTAGTGTCTACTGGTAAGTTGTAAACAAGGCGCCAGTCACTGTTTGATGTGCTAGGTATACTTGCTTCTGCGTCTGCGCCTGCTTCTGTTAGGTTTTCTTTGTATACCCAAAATTCTTTATTAATGTGTGCAAACGTATTCAAATCTTTAAACTGATCTAAGCCACCATATGATTCTGGGTGAGCAGGGAAGGTCGATCCTTTTTGCATTACAGCAATTTTACCTGTATTGTTTCCTGTAACAGATATTTTGTTAATTGGACCCATAATACGTTGGTTTGGTAATTGCGAAGGTCCTTCTAATGTTTCTAATAATAATCTGTTACCTTGAGTAAATGTTCCTGTAACATCTTTAAGATATACTCTACCTTGGTCAGTAGCACGTCTTATATAATATGCAACACGGCCTCTTGCACCAGTTATTTCATCTCTAATAAAGTCGCCAGTTGCTCCACCAATATTAACAATGTTCCCTAATAGGTCTGTAAATACTTTTCCTTCATAAGCAGGCTCAAAGAAATCACCGGTATCAGCGTCTTGGTCTGATAGCATGTCAACATCGGCGCCCTGTGTTTTAGTAAATGTAAAGTCAATATAGCCTTCCCACATATCTATAACAGTGTGTAAGTTATCGTTAATGTAACTAGGGTCAATACCTAATAAAGTAAAATCTGGTTCATCTGCCTGATCATTAATATATGCTCTAAACTGATCGCCTGGAGTTGTAATTTCTCCAGCTAGAGCTGACGGAACTCTCATTAACCATCTGTTGTCTAAAATGTTTTGTACACCATCGTTATCAACATTTATGTATGCGGCGCCTCTGTGCGAAAGAATACTAACAAATACTGGTTCGTCCCTAGTTGGGAATATTGTACTTGCAACATCATCTAAACCGTTCGCATAAAAGTTTGGTATAGACCTTGCATATGTTTGAGTATCTTCATTGTAAACTAATACATCTTGGTATACTAGACCGTAAGCCGGTACACCAAAGTCTTTTGCTTGTGTAAATTCATCTGATGTTAAGTAGTTTGTGCCTGTGTTAATATACCACCAGCCGCCTATAGCACCAGTTGTGCCATTATAGTTTGGCTGTGTATAATCGCCAATTGGTGTTCCGTTACTATTTGTAATAGTTCCTGTTGGGCCAAAAACTCCATTTGTATCTTTTATATAAAGTACAAGTTTAAAATCTCTTCGGAATGCTTTATAAACTGTTGCTGAGCCGCCTACTGCATTTATTATGTCGCCATCTGTTGGAGGATCAGTAAACGGTTCTACTAGTAATACAGCATCAACCTTTTCTACAATAACATGTTCGCCATTTATAAATGTTGATGTTGGCTCTGTATACGATGCCGCTAAATTCTGTGCGTTGATGCCTTCTGGGAACACTTCTACAGGACTTGCATTACCTATATTTCTATTAAAGTTTGTATAATTATTCCACTTAAGAACTAGTTTGTCTTGTGGCTTAGAACCTCTGTATTGATCAAAAGGTGCAGCAATTAACAAGTGATCTGTTTGTAAGTTTGGTAAGTACGGACTACCTTGTAAAATTAGTGTTAGTAAAGAACTATCGCTTGATCGTTCAAAGTTTGCATAACTGTCAAAAGTACTAAATGTAATACTGTCACTTTCAGCAGTAATTGCTCTTACTGCCTTCCAGTAGTTTTCGTTATACTTAACAATGTCGTTTTCAGCATAATCTAAAGTTTTACTATAATTGCTTTGATAATTAGAAGCAACTTCACTTGCTGTGCTTGAACCAACAATTAGATATTTGCCGTCTGCACTTATATCAATATCTGCACCAAAGCGATGACCGTCTGCCACTGGATATGTGTCAGTGTCTAAAGTTAATGTTTCTTCAAATAATAAATCTCTTAAATTTGAACCTCTTTGATAAGTGTAAACATTACCATTTAAACTGTTTGCACTATGGTCACCAAGTGCTAATCTAGTGTTTGCTTTATTTGCCGATATAGCAGATCCAAACTCGTATGCAGATGTAATGTCATAATCGCTAGGATTATTATAATGTGATTTATCAGTGTATACATTATTTTGTATAGCAACAACCCAATCATTCTTAGTTGAACCATTAATCCAAACTTTCTGATCTTTAATTATTTTGTCTTCTAATACAATGTTTGCGTCTTTTATTGTATCAAAATTTACTGATCGTAAAATACTTACGTAGCCATTAATATCACTTAGATCTTCAATACTATTGTTTGCGCCAGCAAGAACATTTACACTAGTAGGCTTTACAACTTCTACAGTGTAAAACCCATCATTCTGTGTTGATGTATTCTGCAAGCCAATTATGTCACCTCTTTTGAAAGAGTGCGATCTGTCAAATTCGATTGTGCCACCTGGATTATCTACACCAACAAATGCATCAGCACCTTCGTCAAAGCCTGTTATATTAGTTACTCTAATATCAGTAGTTACATGTTGTAAAACGTCCCATGGTTCTCTATCACCTGTTACCCAAATATAATCTTTGGCACCAATTACATCAATATTAGCTGTAAGTATATCTGTCTTATCGTTAATTCTATATGCAGCGTCTGCATCAAACACAAATCCGGCGTCTTTAGTAAATTGTGTGTAATCTACAACCGTCGGAAACGGTTTATGATCGTAGTTTTGAGGTCTTTTATATACGTCTGCTGGGGTTAGTTTATAAATAGTGTCGGTATCGTTAGCCGGTAAGTTAGTTACAAGCTCAACAGGCTGAGGATTAGTTTTAATTTGTTTTTCATCAATTAAAAATTCAACATCGTCAAAGTTATCAGTAGCGCCATACTGGCCAACTCTAATTGCCCATTCTTCATAAAATTCTAAACTTTCTTTATCAGCACTTGCAAGAGCATCAAACAGTTTTACTAAACTATTTTTTGTACCCTTATCTTGTAACATTCCCTGGTAAAACTTATATTGACTTACATCGTCATTTATAATGTTTTCTAAATACTTGCGTTTTTGATATCCAATTAAATGCTGTGCATGTTTTTGTTGTTCAAGATCAAAGTTGTCTGTATCTAAATCATAAAAATCTGCAAACTGATTAATTTTGTATTCAAAGTTTGGAACTAACTGTGCTTGCGGGCGGCTTTCTAAACGCTCCCATTGTGAATCAATAAACACTTCTGTACCAGTTACATTAGACAATGCAACATAGTAAAATTCTTTATGCTTAACTAATTTGCCAATGCCATAATCTTTGTATGGTTGCCAGTCTCTTACTTCTGCTTCGTCATATATAAAGCCTGGTATGTTTAGGCCGCCGGACCAGTTATCACTTCTATAACCAGTAACTTTAATTCTTTCTTGTCTATAACCTGCTTCTTGGTCATATATTACATCACCAAATACAGTTTTGTTATCTAATAAAATAACATGTTCTCTTTGAACTAACGGAAGTTTAACACTGTAAATACCATCTGCGGTATTTCTAACACTTAGACCAAAATCATTTTCTGTATCTCTAGCAATGCTACTAAACGATCTTTCTAATTTTTGTCCATCTGCTTTTAATAAACTATAATCATAAAAATTATCAAAGATATTATCTACGACCATATATTGTCTGTTGAATGTAAACTGTTGTGCGCCTGGGCTAATAGTTAATACACTTCCTGCAGCCCAATTTTGTGTAGTCCAGAACATAAATTCTTTTACACTGAATGTCCAATCTTCTACAACACTTATGTCTTTATTGTAATATTCAAACGTAAAGCCTTGTGTCTTTAAGTATGCTTCGTAGCCTAATAAGAAGTCAACAACTTCTTGTGTAGTTTGAAGCAATGTTCCATAAGGTATAGTGTTAATACGTTTTGTAAACTTTCTTCTAAGTACATTTGATCTACCGCCAACAAGCGGAAGTTCTGCTAACTTAGACATTTTAGTATCATCAAAACTTGTACCACTAACATGGCTTGTGTTTACTCTATAATAGAAATTATTATATCGAACATTTTGTCCTTTAACATATTGTTTTCCGCTATCCCAATTTACAAATGACTCTGAAATGCCGCCTATGTTTATTACAGGATCTGATGATGCTTGTATAGGTTCATAATAGTTAAATGCAGCTGCAGCCTGATCATATCCTTTTATAACATAACCATTTGTATTTTTTTGAATTACAACACCGCTGTAACTTGCAATTTCTATAGGTACAGATGTGTTTAAAAATAATTTGTAATTTTCTTCTGGTACAAATACATTGCCTTCATTTAAAGGTGTTCTACTATCTAATATTAATTTAAATTTACTCTTGTCAGTAAACCCGCCAACTTTAAGTGCTAATTGATTTTTTAAAGTTTTTAATTCTGTTTGGTACTCATTATAGCTAGTGTTTATATCGCTAACTATGTAGTTGTATACAAAGTTAACAAGACCACTTGTAATAACACGTTGGTTGTCTGTATATGTATTTGGAAATACTAAATCTTTTAATCTAATAATTGTATTAGACGGAGTATAAACAAGATTGCCTGTTTTGTTTCTTAACATTCTTGATAAGTCAAAACCAGTACCCATTACTTTTGCTGGTTGATTTAATAACCAACTTGTAATTAATGCAAATGGATATTCACTGCTTTTTCTCCATGCACTTTCAGTAGGAGTATGATCTCCAAATGTATATGAATCTCTTGTTCTTACAGCAACAAAGTTTTGTGCATAGTTACTGTCTAACGGACTTAATAAATTTCCATTGTCGTCTACAGGAATATGATTTGTTAATCCTGGACGTTTGTATCTATTATCAACTGTTGCAGGTTTACCTGGAACTTTTATTAAACCTTTTTCAAGGTCTTCCCAAAGTACAAAATTATTTCTAGTATACGGTGCAGGCCCATATTCTGATTCCCACCATGAAGGTTTAATAGTAAAGCCTAGCATTTCCCAAGGATGAGTATGAGGACGATCAGTATCGTATGCATCTTTGTACACGCCTCTCCAAAAACCTGGTAACTGTTTACCTGTTGGAGATGACATATTTTTATAGTTGTATCTAAACGTATCTGTGTCTTTCCAAAAAGTATTTGCTGTATAATTTGGATCGCCTGCAATTATTGACCATTGTACAAAATCACTTACCATTGCACTGTCAACGTCTTGCCTACTAAAGCCTGTATCTCTAAAGTTACCGCTAGTAAATTCATGTATATCAAAAACGTCTGTGTTATATGCTTGTTTTAGATTATTATAAATTCTTCTTTCAAAATCTAATATTAGATTATCACGATAATCGTTATAAGCAAAAGTAATACTTCCGTCATGCCCTTGGATTACGTTGCGCGGTGTTTCTTGTGTTGTGTCTAAATACAGTTCAGGCTTATAAGCAGGATACAGTCCTAGCTTAGTTGGCGTAGTAGGTACAAAACAACCGTCGGTTGTGTCATACTCGTATATTTCTAGTTCGTCATTAACCGCAAGTGTTGCTGATACCTTTACAAATCCTTCTTCTGTAAATGTGTAATCTGTACCGTGACATAGAGCTACATCATTAAGATATACTAATACTCCTCTTTCAGTTAGATTTGATAAACTAAACGTTTTAGTAAGCGGATAAAACACACCGTCACTTGCTCTTACAATATGTAATGTACGCTTAGATGCACCATGTGGTATCATGTCTGAGAAATAAAACGGCATTCGGTCAGTTTTCTGACTGTTTATTTCTTCAATAATTTTATCTACATGATCTTTAATTGGACCATCATATCCTAAGTTGTCTGCTACTTGCAAAAATAATCTTTTGTATTTTGCATATTCTAATCTAGCATACTTTAACGCTTTTACAACATTTGCATTTTTATCTGTAAGATGATAACTTGCAAGTGCAATAGGTCCTGTGTGTTTTACAAAACGTGTACCAAATTGACTTAGGTTGCCAATATCTCTTAAATTACTAACACCTGGAAATATATTACCGTCATAATCAAAAGTGTTTTCGATTATTGTGCTTACATGATCTGTAACTTCACCAATAGTAAACTCGCCTATGTTTTCATTCATAGGATTACGTTCTAAGTTGTATGCTAATTCGTAGTAACCGTTGTCTGTTTTTTCTGCTTTACTAAAGCATCGTAATAGAACAATATCGTCTTTTTCTAGATTAGTTTTGAATGTTATATAAGCAACACCATTTATTCTATTAATATCGTAATGTGTTGATTCTTTCTTAAAACTATTGTTTACATAAACTTTAACAACTAAATCATTTATGTCACCGCTACGGTCAAATACATCTACAGCAAAATCATTTACTGTAGTATCTACTACGTACTGTCTTAGTATTGCTTGTGAGCTTGGCTTATTTGCTTTTATCCAACCATTTTCACTTACATATGATGTTAGGTCAGTATACTTTCTTACATAACCGGTTTCAACTTTTACAGTTATGTTGGAATTATTTTCTTCATAAACAAACAAATCACTTACTAATGGAAAGTTAAATTGTATATCACCAAAGTTTTCAATAGCTCTATACGATAATGGAAATCCCAATTCAGCATCATTTGTACCTGTGCCTTTTGCATATGCAAATAATTCTGTACCATTAAATGTACTTGCATTGTAAGTACCAAAACTGTCATCACTTTCGTCAAAAACATCAAACAATGGTTGCTGATTTACTTGAATCTTTCTTTGTGACTCTTTCCAATTAGTACCGTCGAAGTAAAACAGTCTGCCTTTGTATGTATCGCCACCTTTAATTAATACTGTTTCATTTACTTGTGCTGTAGCATCAGTGTCTTCTACTAAACTAATTTGTCTAATATTGTCAATTAGAATAAAGTTAACTTTGTAAATTTTGCCTCTTACATTTCTATCAGTATCAGCATTAAAGATAACACGCATGCCATCTGCAAGATTTGTGTTGTCTACACTATATCCAGTGCCGCCTTCTACTGTGCTAAATGCATCGGTAGTTTTGTAATCAATTAAGTCTACATCGTCTTTTGCTTTGGTACCAAAATTAAATAGTTTTAGTCCTGCATTAAATTCAATAATTGGTCTTGATGCTCTGACGGTTTGATCAATGCTTGCTATTCCGTTGTTATATTCTGCTGACTTTTCAATTACATCTTTATGGAACCATTTATTGTAACGTGTCCAAGCATTCCTGTCAACACTTGATCTATTAATAACAACATAATCTTTTGTTCCTGCAAACGCACTGGCGTTACCAAACGGCAATCTGTCGAAGCCTTCGCTATCAAATGGAACTAATTTATCACCTACATAACTTGCAGGTATAACTAAATCTTGTTCTCTAACTAATTTAATGTTGGTGCCAACACCTTCAACATACCACTCATCGTTAGCATATATTTCTGGAGTTACTTTACCAGCAAATTTTACTTTAAGTCCATTAGTAAATTGTACTTTGTTTGAACTTGTGTAGGTTTTCTTACCTATAATTTCGCTTACATCAATCTGTGTGTTTTCAATAATATCAAAAACTTTAATGTAGCCACTTGTGTTAATATCACTTCTACTTGTATAATATAATTGTTCTGGTGCTTCAAATGGTACAGTAAAAGTAATTCTACCTTTTTCAACATTTACAGGATTAATTTCATTGCCTTCTAAATCTGTTGCTGTAAGTCCTTGTACATATAGGCTCGATGCATTATCTGCACTTCCTGATACAACTTTATAACTGCCGTCATCTTGTTTTTCAAGTGTAAACGGTGCATCTGCAAAACGTCTATCAGTTGAGAACGAAAACGGATGTCCTGGTGTGTCTATTTCAAATGTATATGTTTGTCCTCTATATAAAGTAAGCGCAGGATTTGGTTCAAACCCTGGAGGAGAAAATTTGTATACTACGTTGTCACCCTGATCTTCTGTAGTAACTGTATATGTGCTTACTTCTTCTAAACTTTTTCCAAACACCGAAACAGTTTGTGGACCATTCGGTAACCAATAGTATTCACGGAAATTTGTAAACTTGTCCCAGTCTATATTTGGGTTCCATGCATAATATTCTTGACTGTTTAATTTGCTTTGGTCTTTGTTATTGCCTGAAAAGTTGTTAACTTGATTAACATAGTCAGCGTAATCTGCAAAAAAGTTTACATTTCCTAAATCGTCAACAGATACAGTAGCAGGTTCTAATTGTCTATCTTGTCTTTGTTGTGTAACGTCAGCAATATACGTGTCACCTGCCTTAAATGCTTTTGCATTTTTGCGGCCCATGTAACCGTTTACTTTTTCTGCTGTGCCAGGTTGTACAAGTTGATCTATTGTACTTGACAGTATTTTCTTATTTGCTTGTGTTCTAAAATACTTAGGAAGTAAATCTACACTTTTTCTATTACTGTCTCCGCCTGCTGGCAAAGGTGAGTCTGTCTGATCGTTATCGTAAGACATTAGTAGTAACTTCCTCCACTATTTGATCCGCTGTTGTTTGAGCTATTTGAACTAGTAAACGAAGAAGAACTTGTTATACCAGTATTTGCTGTTTCGCTTGAAGTAACAACGTTACCTGATGCGTTTAATCTAGTTGCTGTAATTTGATCTATTATTTCAATATTTGCAACAGTTGCACTATTAATAAAAATCTCATCAACTTCGCTTCTTATTTCAAACAAACTTCCAAACCCTTGTGTAATTTGGTTTGGCACAATTACTACACTGACTAAGTCAGGAGCAAGTCTATTCATAATATAAGTTGCTAATTCTTGGAAGTAAAAAGTATCTCCAAAGTCCCAATTTTCTAAAGCAAAATATTGGTTAATTGATTCAATAGATCTTGTTTTAATATCGCTATCGTTTAAAACAACACCTGGATTTTTTACTAATTTAAATGTTGCTTGTAGGTCTGACTTTGCAGCACTACCAAATAATTCTTTATACTTTACAGGATGGTAAACAACTTCATCACTAATAGATTTAATCTTGTTTAACTCTGCACCATAAGATCTAAATAATTCATCTGAACTTGGTGGTAGCGGTTTTTGTGAAAGTTGCCCATCTAAGTAAAGTCTGTAATTTCTGTCATAAGTTTTTGTAAGCATATATGTGTCAATCATATTGCTTGCACTTGGATCTATTCTGTTGTTAGTATCTGCAACATGCACATAATGAAATTTCAACTTGTCTCTGCCAACAAACGCTTTATAATTACTGTCAGTTTCTAATTCAAGTGATGTTGCATTTAACTTTTTAAATACGTCTGCATCTCTAAAGTAAAATAATTGTCCATCTGTATATGTGCTTAACGGTTGAATTGCTGTTTGCGATTCTAAAATTTGTATATTAGAAGCATTAATATATCTAAAGTCTTCAACACCTGCTTCTGTAAAATATTTTTCGTGTATAATAAATTTTGTTAATGGTGCTGTATCTTCGTCAACAATATGTAAAAATAATTCAGGATCATCAATAATACCATCTGCATCTTTGTCAGCAAAAGTTATTTCTATTTTTTTAGTATCTACATATCCTTCTTTATCTCTATAAGACTCTAAAATGTCAAAATCAAAATTATCTGTAAATGGCGATGTGCTATCAGGCTGTGTATTAATGCTTAAAATACTTAATTTGTCTTTAATTGTTTTACCTGTTTGTGAATCATAAATTTTGTCACCACTGTCGTAATAGAATTTAATTTCTCTATCACTTTCAAATACATATCTTAAACCTCTGTAGGTTACTTTATATGTCTCGCCGTTAGTTTCAAACAATAGCAACCAACTTGCGTCAAGATTTCCATTACTTACGTTGCCTGCAAAACCTGTGCTAAAGTTACTTTTCTTATCAAGGTCACTTGCTTTAATTAATCTCCAAACTCTGTTAACATCATCATAACGTAAACCAAAGTCATTGTATGCAAAAGTTTGATCGATAATTTCTACTTTTACATCATCTATAAGACTACTTGCTAGTTTAGGGCGAATTTGTATAAGTCTGCAAGTGCTTGGTATTTTGTCTGCTAATGCAATAGCACCTTGTGTGTCTGACAAACCTACAGTTAGGCCATTGCCTGCAACTGCTACAACTTTCGTCCACTTGTATATTGAACTTCCTGGATGATCTGCTGCGCCGGCCATAAGTGTACCGTCTTGCATAAAATGGAAGCCGTTAGCCGCTTGGAATTTAACTGCTGTACCTGCTTCAATATATTTTAAACTGTTTGTTGTAAATGTACCAACATTGTATCCAGTTCCGTCTGTTGATTGAAAATTACCTGTAAATGTATTTGTATCTTCGCTTACAACATTCCAAAATACATTTAAATCAAATGTATTGATTTTTGGAAACTTATCTAGATAATAATGTTTAACTTTTTGGTCTGCTAGTATAGGCTCAATATTGTTTATAATGATGCCTTCAATATCTGTTTGTGTAGTAAAATTAAAACTAGATTTATTTGTTATATACTCTTTATATAGAACACCATCGTTACCATATAAATTTGTATTACTATATTTTCCAGTTGAGTCAATTAGATCAAAATATCTTGAAATACCACTTGACGTTCTGTTTACACTTTTTACTTTTACAATTTCTTGGCTAATGCCTAAAGGTGCAACATTATAATCTTCGCCTGTAACCATTCTGTTTTGAGTATAATATGTTGCTGGAGCATTCTGTTTAATACTTTGATTGCTTTCGCTTCTTGAACTATTTGCTACAGTTGTTTGTAAGCCCATTGTAATAGTAAGCGTTTGTACTCTACCTTTTTTACTTAGGTAACGTAAATTAATAGCAACGTTGTTTATAGCACTTGGTGTAATAACCATGTTTCTATTTTCGCTTGTTCTATAATATGCTTTGAAGTTGCCTTTTGGTAAATTACCAAATACACCATCAGAGAAAACTAAATTAATTCTGTCGTCAACTCTTGTTAAAACACTATAAATGTTTCTTATCTTTTTATTAATGCTGTTGTAAATTACATTGTTGCCTTCTACAGCATCAAGTTTTGTCCATATATCAGATTCATTGTTATTACCATCTAGTCCAAACAACCATACGTCTGAATCATTTATGTTTGGTGTGTCTATTGACACAGTTGAATTCGGTGTTGGTTGTGCTACATTAAATTGTCCGCTTTCTAATCTACCTTGGCGAAAATGTGCAAAAAATCCTGTGTTACTGCTACCAGGTCCTTGTGTGTCATTTCTATACATAAACGCAAAGTTGTTTCCTGGAATTGGAGCTTCTTCAACTAAACTTCCATCTTGGATATCAGTAGATACAATTTCAAAAGAAGTAGTTTTTCCTTCGACAGGTTTATCAAATGCATATACAGGCACATCTGTGTTTACACCGTTAAGTCTGTATTGGTCTGTAGATATACCTGCTACTGTTTCACTTTTGTTTGGCTTACCAAACACGCCATTTACAGGTAGTGCTGTATTAAGTACTTTAATAAACTGTTCATACCAGTTAGCATTTGTACTATCATTCCATTGGATTGTTTGTCCTGATAAATTTGTACCGTTTGAATCTAATAAATCTTCTGTTGTACTAACCGCTGTAAATTTTAACAAGCCATTTGCGGCTTGGTTTCTGCGAGGATTGTAATTTAGTAGTCTTGCTAGTCTTAGTACAGATTCACGTCTTTCAGCAAGTTCGAGGAAATTTTCTCTTGCGTTAAGGTCAATCCTAAAGGATAAATTTTGTCCAAGAAATGCAACTAAATCAATTAGTGCAAGGTATTCACTTGATTCAATATAATCGTTGAAATCCTCAGGATAATTAGTCCTAAGGTATTCTATCATTGTTCGTCTTAAATTGTCAAAGTCGTAACTTTGAAAATCTGCGTTGCGGAAAGATTGGTATACTTTTTTCCAATCCTCTGCAACTAATAATCTATTTTGTCTATCCGTAGCTGACATCTAATTTCCTCTTATAACGTATTTATTCATATGAGTTATGTACGTATTTTATTTTTAAGCAAGTAAGCCTGCGTCTCTATCAAATTGCAATGTCATGGCTTCGGCAATGCTGTAGTTTAAGTATATTAGAGTACATTCGATTTGTATACCGCTTTCGTAAGTATCAACAATAACATTATCAACAACAACACGAGGATCGTAATTAATAATAGCTTCTACATTTTCTATTATAGCACTTTTAAGTTGATCTGTTAATGGGTCAAATAATACGTCCCAAATAATTGTGCCAAATTCAGGGTTTTCAAGTTTTTCGCCCTGTCTAATATGAAAATGGTTAATAATGTCTTGCTTAATAACAGCAAGATCATATAGTCTATACCCTTCATTTGCAGGATTAACTGTGCTTATAGATCTATAAGCCGCACTAGAAGCAGGCTTACTAGGTTGTTTAGCACTGCCTACACTAACCCTTTTGTATATGTTTTTTTCTAAAGTACTCATTATGTATATTTACCCTCTATGTATAACCAGTTTCTTTAATGTTTCTAACAGAAGCAATAAAGTCCGCTGGTGCAATTCTTGACTTGTTTAGGCCATCGCCGGAGTAATAACTTTCCCCAGGATTAACTGTTCGTTTTGCGCCCGGCTGTCTATATGTAACTGGCAAACTAGCCCATTCTTGTGCCAATGATCTACAAAATGCTTGCTCTGATTTGGAGCCTGCTAGGTAATCGTCTATTCCCCTACCTTGTAAAAGTTTCCTACATAATTTGTCTTGTGTTACTTGATTAAATTTATCTGTTCTTGCCGCTGCACCTTTATTGTCTACTAAGTCTATAAGTGTCTTCTTAATAATCTGATACTTGCCTGCAGCTGAGCTTGGTGAACCCTGGCTTACTGACTCAGTTTGCCATTCAATTACTTCATCGATTGTAAGTCTTGTTAACGACTTACCAAAATATTGTTCAGGTCGTATTCTGCTTCCGCCAAATACAGTGTTGTAGCCTGCGCCTTCAGCTTCGCCAATAATATCTAATATATTTCCGTCTGGGCCAACTGTTGTAAAACGTTGCTGTGGTGTTTTACTACCACCGTCTGATGTTACTGACTCTACTCCACTTGTACCAGGTACTGGACCTGAACCACTTGCTGACTCTTGTGCTGTTCCGCCAGCAAAACTTTTTCTAAATGTGTCTGGACTATTTTGTAATGCTCCATCTGTTAAACTAGTTGGATCTGTAATATCTGTCCTAGTAGACTTGTACATAATAGGATCTAAATTTTCGTGGTGGGCATACGGTTCGTGACTTGGCATTCTTTTTACAAAAGTAGACACATCGGAAGTTATATCCGTACCTGGTGATGTTTTTGGTACTGACCATTTTGGCAAATATGTAAAGTCTACAGCGTCTTCAGAATCTGTAGCTATTGTACCTGCTGTTGATGCACCGCTGTTTAAATTAATATCAGTGTCGCCGTCAATTTCAACGTTGCCGGCTGTGGCCTTAATATTAATTGCTCCTTCTGTTGCTGTGAAATAATTTTCTTTACCTACAATATTAAGGGTAGTATCAGTATTAATAAACATATCTTCTGCTGTGCGAATATGTCCTTGTAGGTCTGCTAACACATATATGTTAGCATTTGTATGATGATGTATGTCGCCTTCAACTAAAGTTTTTTGGTATCCTGTAACTTTAGTTTCTTGGTATCCTTTAACATTTGTTAAAAAGTTTGCTTCTGCTAACATTTTAGTGTCAGTTGCACTTTCAATAGAAACGTTGCCTGTGCCGTTGCCAGTAAAGCCATCAAATCTAGCACTTGCTCTAACATTAACATTTCTGCCGCCTTCAATGTTAACATCTCTATCTGCTGTTAAGTTTATGTCTGCATCACTGTGAATTGAAATACTGTCGGTTCCGTAGACATCAATTTTACCATCACTAGTAAGTTCGACCCATGCTGTTCCTCTACTGTTAGCAATGTAAACAAAATCTTCCGAATTGTGCATCAATATTTGATGCCCTGTACGTGTTCGTATCCTTGTTAATTCGTTGTGCGGAATAGTTGGAATGCCATAAAGTTCTTCTGCTTCTACATTTGCATATGTAGGAGGTCCTGCTGAGGCATGCGACACTCTTAATAGTTTATCATCACCGTCATCCATTACTATGCTTGAACCGCCTAGCCTGTTAACAAATTTTGAATGTTTTAATCCTGACTCGCCAACTAATCCTTTTGGTGCGCCTGGACGTTTGTCTATTGGTCCGGGTGTGCTAATACCAAATACAGAACTAGGAACTTCACGCCTAGCACTTGAAGTAGTTGTACCTCTATTTTCGTCTCTAATTAATCCTTGTATTTCTAGTGTTTGCGTAAAATCTTTGTTGTAAGGTTTTGCATATCTAGTTTGATCTCTGCCAGTTCCGCTTTCAACTCTTTTATTGTATTCTGCAACAGGTAATTTCAACCCTTGTATATTGTCTGGAGTTCCTGGTGTTGTAAGCTCTGTAGATGCTCTACCATCAGGAATCATAAAGTTCATAAATTTGTCTTGAACGCAACCTATCCAAAATCCTTGTGATACATCACCTTCTGCAAAAATAACCATTACCCTTGCGCCAACATCTGGTGGTACAAACCACATACCATAACTTTTTTGTGAACTTGCATAACCGTCATTTGCTGTGACATGACTCATATTTGTAACACCGTAAAATGGTGACAAATATCTAACTTCGATTGTAGTACCTAAACGTTCTGGTACACTACCTGCTGTGTTAGATTTTAAAACATCAACTTTTAATGACCCCATATAAGTAGTATCAAGATTACTAACCACTATGGCTTCATACGGTCCTGAGCCGATATTTTCTAATTTTTTAAGGTTAGATCTTTTACTTTGTGCCATAGGTTTCCTATATTGCTGTTGTGCCGTTGTTACCAGTATATACCGGATCTCCAAACTCGTTATAAGTGATACCGGACTGTGATCTAGTTATAGGTGTACTTGTTTCTACACCTTGGTTTGTATAAAAATTAGCAATAGCTCTAATTTTGTCTCCTGCTTGTACATCATATAAATCATCACGTGCTTCTGTTGGAAAATATGGTCTAAGAGTTGATTCACCAAATTCACTTGTTTGGAAGTTTTGTTGATACGCTGAATACTGTGTTGCTGTTAAAGAGCTAGTTCCGCTTACACGTCTAATAGCACTGTCAACATAACTTTGTTTCGGTGTACCATCTGGATTATGAGTTGCCCCATACTGTCTTATCCACTGTCTTCCACTTTGCCCAGAAGGCTTAGGTCGAACGTTTCCAACGCCGCCAGTTTCATCAGAAGTCCCAGATATCTGATCAGGCGCCCTTGGAGCGTCTGTGCTAGTACTTTCTTCTTTAGGTGCTGGCGGATTACCACCAGGAACTAAACCGTTTCTAGGCCAATCTAATTCTCCACCTTCAGATGCCGCAGCACTAAAATGCATAGCATCTGTTGCACTTTCCCAATCGCCGCCCCAGCCTAAACCATGTTTCTCAGCTAATGCACTAATTGCACTTCCTGTGCCGCCATCTGGCATATCTGTTGGTTCTGGGCCGTCTTCAGGTCTTGGTCTAACCATAGGATTTTCTGCAGCATTAATATCTATTGCCAATCCACTTGCATGATAACTTGGGCTGGCGCTTCCTCTAGATGTTCGTTGAACATATCCGCCTAGTGTACGCACTTCGTATCCTAAATCATTTTCTAACTCATCTATAAGAGCTTGAAAGTTTTCTGCGTAAACTTTTGCTACTTGAGTAGTTTTACCATTTTTAGAACGTATTGTTGCAAGCTCACCATTAGACCCATATGATTTTACAACTGCGTTTTGATTCATAGTATTTTCTTGAGGGTCGCTACCTATTACATTTCCGTCCCAGCCTGGGTGTGGATTAAGACCCGGACAACCTGGCTTTTCAATAAGTGCTTTTGCTTCGCTTATTCCTTCTGTACTTTGATTTCTACGCCTTACTAGTTCTAAAGTTTGTGTAAATTTATTTCCGCTTATTTTGCTGTTAGCAGTTATAACTTGATATACACCGCTAAAACTATCTACCGCAACAGTTGCTCCTGGAAACAACATTGTGCCATCTTGGTTATAATCAACTGGGGTTCTAAAATTAATAACAACATCAATTTCGTTGCGTTGATGATCAAGTCCGCCACCAGCTGTAATATTTTTTGAGCCGCCTCTAGCTGATGTAAAATTACCTATTCCGCTATCAGGTATAAAATACGGATCTCCCCAAACTTCTAACTCTGCTGTAATCAAATCAACTTTACTGTTTATAAGTGAGTTGTGAAACATCTTAGCAAGTTCTTCGCCGTATTGTTTATTGTAACTACCTCCATTAAAATTACCAGTTTTCATTACTGACCTAGTCCTACCTTCAGGTATCATATTTCCGTCTCTAGGTGGACCGAGTGTTGGATGTCTTGGCGTAGTTACATTTTTTTCTCTGTCGTTGACTACGTCACTTGCGGAAAGTTGTCCCATATCCATTCTTATTGCTTGGAAGAATGCCGCATTAAATTTTATATCAAATCCTAGTACATCTTCGTTTTGACCACTGTAAATATAATTGTATGTTTTTACAGTATGTTTTGCTTTTTCTATTAGACCTGAATTTGCTTGGTTCGGCGCACTGAATCTACTAGCATCTACTTTGTAAGGTACAACATCATAAACATAAACTTTTGGTGTTTCGCCTGTTGCATTTTCATATGCTCTGTCATCTATAATGTAGCATTTAGACTCAATTCTAAACCATTCTATTTCGCCCTTACTATCTACTCTATTAAGTGCTGTTCTGCCGTATTCACTTACAAGTAAAAGTTCTTCAATAACTTTTGTAATTGGTGTTCCTTGTGTAAACTTAAACGTTCGTAATTCATCACTCATTGTAAGTTCTACACCATTACGTTTGTAAACATTTGTGTCTTGATCGTATGCATAAAGACCTAATCCAAAAGGATTATCGCCACCTTCTTGAAAGTCTGTTATCATTCGGCTTGCGCCTATCTTGTTAAGGTCTTGGATAGACCCTGATTTTAAAGATTCTAATAATGCACTACTACTTGTGTCTACTCCTAAACGTTTAAAAAATGATGTAACGCCGCCGTCTTCTGTAGTTTCTGCTGCTTGGTCACCTTTACGCGATGACTTTGCTTCGCTGTCTGATATTGTTGCTTTATTAGTAAATTCTGCAGCTCGCAAATAACTTGTGTCTATATCTCCAGTTCGTGTTGTTGGAAATCTAACAAGATAAAAATCAGTTGCTGGCTGACATGACTCGTTTGCAATGTGTTGTAATTTTTCATTAATAACTGTAGATAAACTTTGTTCACCGATTGATAGTATTTCAACCATATCTCTACCAGTTATACTAATCGTGTCTTGTAACTCTTGTACATCTTGAGAAAATGATTGTTCGTTCCACGGTATACATTGTACTTGATATGCACTTCCGCCAGAGTCTACATCAAATTCAATTGATGTTAGTTTGAATGGAAGTTTTCTATTACTGTATGCTATCGGCTTGCCGCCTTCATCGTCCCATCCAACAAAATCTAATTCTAACAAATACGGTGCTTGTAAGTAGTTTTCAAATCCTGCATCAAACGCCGCTGCTTGTAATGCTTGTAAAAACACACCCATTGAATAAGGTTCTTTTACTGTAAAACTAAAACTAATTGATTGTGTTGCGCCAGTTTTACTATTAGAAGCAACAATAGCATTCATATCAAAATCGTCTATAAAATACTCTGTGTTTCCGCTCTCGGTTCCAACAGTGTCATATATTGACTGAATACGCTTATCATCTATGCCGCCACCGCCGCTACGTAGAATTGTATAGTCTGCACCGTTTGCAATATATGTTTGACTAGGATTATTTGCACTGTCAGCTGTTAGCGCACCTAAAGTAAAAATAGCATTATAACTGTTAAATGACCTTAACGGATTTTTTAGTGTTACACCAGGCGCTTTAGGTTCTGGTTCAGGAGCACTGTTTTTTCCCCTAGCTGTATCTTTGTGCTTTTCTTGAAACTTTTCAAGTTCTTCTTCTACAGCATTTACAATGCCATTGCCAACAGAATCAAGTGCTTCAGTTACATAACTGTTAATCTCACCTACACTCATTCCTTTTACTGCTGGTATAACTTGTTCTACTAATGCTTCTGCTTTGCTTGCTAAGGCTCCGCCAAAGCCGTTTGCAAAAGCGTTTAGCCCAGGAGGAAAAATAGCTGACGGATCTTCAATATCTGCAAGTGCTGGAATTTTTTGTCCTAAAGTTTTGGCACTCGTTGCAAGTCCAGCTACATCTATTTTTGAAACTGAATCAGATAAAACAGACATTGCTCCAGACGCATCATAAATTGTGCTTGTAGCATTTTTCATGTCTCCAAACATTTCAGTTGCATTTATATTTTCTAACGGATCACCAAACCCGTTAGCAAGTGTCTGTGCTTTGTTTTGAATAATCTTTGTTGGATCAATCATTTATATTCCTAAAGAGCTTTTTAGTCTATCTGCGTTTGGTAAAAATATTGTAGTGCCTGCAACCATATCAAAAACAGGATCTTTAATAATATTAATATTTCTCTGTGCAAACACCCACCATAGCTTAGGAGTTCCATAAAGGTCATATGCTAATAAATCTGGTCTATGAGTATATTGTGTTTCAATGGTATATTGTGCATCATCTGATGCTGACGGAACAGGACGTATCCTAAGTATATCTAAAGCACCTGTTCTAGTGTACTGTGTTTTGTGCCAAGGACTTGTTGATTTATAATTTGCCATTAGATGAAGCCCTCGTTGCCGCCAATATAATCACCATTAACAAAATTTTGTAAATTAAATTCACTTGTTCTTCTTCTTGAAAATGTAGGTTTGAGCGTAATACTAATTTGAGAATTTGTAGGTGCCCAACTTGTAGACCCTTTTTCTTCATCTGTAAGTCCGCAAGCAATATAGTCTACGTCTGCTGGTAAGTCAACTGTAAAGTTTGAAATAACAACAGGTACATTATTAAAAATATAATCACCGTAGCCGTTTAGTCTTACTACTGGCGGTGGTGCACCTGCATTTTCTGAATCTGCACCGTAAAACATTTTTGTTACAGTTCTTAAATAGTGAATACACGCAATCCAGTATTTTCCTTCATCTGGATTTTCTACAGGAAATTCACCTGTAATAACAATGTCATCTGCAGCACTATTTTCGTAAATTTGGAATGGGTAATTTGTATGCACAGGTTGCAATGTATTATAGTTTGCGCTGTGACTTACAATAATTGTAGGAGTTATTGGAAAACACAGTCCGCCGGTTGCAGATAGCGGTGCAAGTAGCCTTGCATTTTTTACGTCTGGTGCTTTCGGTAAACTTAACTTCACACGCCAATCAGCATCTTTTGCGGTTGACTTAAAACTAGATGCAACGTTAGATTTAATTTTTCCTTTATCGCCTGTAGGTAAGTTTATACTTCTTGCTAGTTTAGCAAAACCTGCTGCGCCAAAAACGGCACCGGCTACATCTTTAATAGCATTGTCAATAAAGCCAACACCTGTGTTGAGCGAATCACCTATAAATTTTGTTATCGATGCTTCTGCACCTTGTTCTATAGCCTGCTTTGCTTTGTTTGCTTGTGTCTTTACAGCTTTACCTACTGCACTCTCTAATGGATTGGTTGCCATTTCACATCTCCTATATACATTATTTAGTTGACATAATTAAGTATGTAGTTTATAATAGTGTTAATTAACTTGGAGAATACCATTGAGAAAACGTAATTACCTTAATAATAAGGACATATTGTCAGAAATCCATAAATCTAAAAACACTTTTAATAGTTATGTGGAAGAAACTTATAATCAGTACGATTTGATACTATTAGACGTAGCTAAAATTAATAGACTGACTATCGCTGAAGCGAAACGAGCAAAAGCAAAAAGATTAAGCACAGCCGAGTACGAAAGACGTAAAATGGCTGGAGAAAAAGTTAAACAAGCAGAATGTGAAGTTGATTGGAAAAAGATCACACAAGAAGAACTAATCTTCCGTGTTATGACATTTGATCACATTCCAGAAGAGCCCGGACGTAAAAAGAATCCTAAAACAATAGCAGATACAAAAACTAAACTTAACTTTCCCCCTTTCCATCATTACAAATTTAATGATGAAGGTGAGCTTATTTTAGTTGGTAAAAGTCATTGGGTAGGTGGTATGGATAATGGCCACTTTTCAAAAGGACACGGTAAAGCAACAAACACACTTGCTACTATGTGGTTAAAATTAGTAGACCGTTATGCTACTCGAGGCAATGTACGTGGTTACACATACAATGACGAGATGAAGGGTCAAGCAATACTACAATTAGCACAAATTGGCTTACAGTTTGACGAATCAAAGTCAAACAATCCGTTTGCATATTATACAGCAGCCGTTACTAACAGTTTTGTACGTGTTATTAATATTGAAAAGCGTAATCAAAACATTAGAGATGACATTTTAGAGATGAATGATCTTAATCCTTCTTACACAAGACAAGCACAAGGCGAGTGGGAAGCAAGTGTAAAACGTAACGAAGCAGCCAGCTTTTCTATCCATAACGAAAAAAAACCGGTTGACAACAAATAGTTTTGTATGTACAATACTAACATAGAAGCCTAATGGAGGACTGACTTTGTTTAAGAAAGCCGCTGTCTTTACTGATATCCATTTTGGTCTAAAAAGTAATTCACGTATTCATAACGATGATTGTGAAGAATTTATAGACTGGTATATCGAAGAAGCAAAGAAGAATAACTGTGAAACAGGTATATTCTGTGGTGATTGGCACCACAATAGAAATAGCCTTAATCTTACAACTATGGACGCAACTATACGGTCTATGGAAAAGTTAGGCAATGCATTTGAAAAGTTTTACTTTTTTGACGGTAATCACGATTTATATTATAAAGACAAAAGAGATGTAAATTCAACAGCATTTGCAAAACATATTCCCGGTATTACGTTTGTTGACGAAATGCTAGTAGAAGATGACGTTTGCCTTGTACCATGGTTAGTAGGCGACGAATGGAAGAAAATACAAAAGTGTAAAGCCAAGTATATGTTTGGTCACTTTGAACTTCCTAGTTTTTATATGAATGCAATGGTTAAGATGCCCGATCACGGAGGCGATCTTAACAAACAACATTTTGAAAATCAAGACTACGTGTTTAGTGGACACTTCCACAAAAGACAAACACAAGGAAAAATACATTATATAGGCAATGCGTTTCCTCATAACTATGCTGATGCATGGGATGATGAACGTGGTATGATGATTCTTGATAAAGAAAATAGCAAGGAACCAGAATACATTAATTGGCCAGATTGTCCTAAGTACAGGACTGTAAAATTATCAAAACTAATTGATGAACAAGAAACTCTTATTAAAAGTAAAATGTATCTACGTGTAGAACTTGACATTGACATAAGTTATGAAGAAGCAAGTTTTATTAAGGAAACATTTATTAATCAATACAGGTGTCGTGAGATTACACTTATTCCGCAATCACAAATTGAGGAAATTACAACAGACTTAGACATTAGCACATTTGTTAGTGTTGATCAAATTGTTGCAGGTGAAATATCAGAGCTTGATACAGATTCATTTGACAAGGTAAAACTTTTGGAGATTTATAACGGGTTGGCACATGATTAAAATTAAAGACCTAACAGTAAGAAATTTTATGAGTGTTGGGAATCAAACCCAAGCGGTAGATTTCGACAAACAACAACTAACACTTGTATTAGGTGAAAACTTAGATCAAGGCGGAGACGACAGCGGGTCACGTAACGGTACTGGTAAAACTACAATTATTAATGCACTAAGTTATGCACTCTACGGAACTGCACTAACTAATATTAGAAAAAATAACTTAATTAACAAAACTAATTCTAAAGGTATGTTAGTTACTCTTTCTTTTGAGAAAGACAATCTCCAATATCGTATTGAACGTGGTAGATCCCCAAATATATTAAAATTCTACATTAACAATGAAGAACAAGTTGACGTAGATGAAAGCCAAGGCGATAGTCGTAAAACGCAACAGTCAATTGATACACTTTTAGGAATGAGTCATGATATGTTTAAGCACATTGTTGCGTTAAACACATACACAGAGCCCTTCCTAAGCATGCGTACTAACGACCAAAGAGCAATTATTGAACAACTTTTAGGTATTACAATACTGTCTGAAAAAGCAGATATTCTTAAAGAAGACATAAAAGTTACTAAGGACGATCTAAGTCAGGAAACAATGCGTATTAATGCATTGCAAACAGCCAATGAAAAAATTGACGAAACTATTGTAAGTTTACAAAGTAAGCAAAAAGCATGGCTTGGAAAACGCACTACAGACGTTGTAAAACTAAAAGAAGCAATCGACGAATTTGAACACTTAGACATTGATGCTGAACTCGAAGCACACGAAAAGTTATCAAATTGGACTGAACATAACAATGCTATTTTGGCTCTTAGAAAAGAATTAAGCACATTAGAACCTGCACTATTACGTGCTGACAAGTCTGTAGAAAAAGCAAAAAAAGACGCCGATAATTTAGATCAAGGTACATGTCACTCATGCGGACAAGATCTTCCTGATGATAAAAAAGCAGAAATTGCAGAACGCAAAAACAAAGAACTTGAAGATTCTATTTCGTATCAAACAGAGATTGCAGAAAAGGTTACAGGAGTTGCAGAAGCACTAAGTGAAATTGGTGACATCAATGGCAAGCCTAATACTTTTTACGAAACGTCTAAAGAAGCATATGAACATAGACAAAATGTTGACAGTCTAAAGCAGGCATACGA
>Ga0209652_1000379_pt1 | contig 38294 bp, 49 predicted proteins | sample SaaInl74LU_5_DNA_FD_184641 | JGI IMG/M metagenome (GOLD analysis project Ga0209652, IMG submission 184641) | Marine microbial communities from expanding oxygen minimum zones in the Saanich Inlet - ESP_74LU_5_DNA (SPAdes) (version 2) | ecosystem: Environmental > Aquatic > Marine > Intertidal zone...
ATCAGTGCTTCTATACTAGTATTTCTATTTGTTGCGCCGTTGACTCCTGCTATGAGTAATTTACCACCGCCACTTACATAGCTATCATAAACTGATTTACAATTACTACCACAATTAGAAGTGCCTGTGATATCAATCACAAGTTCTTTACCTGATACATCGGTTGAACTAACTGTGCCACTAGTGCTACCCGTGACTGTAAATCCCAAATCTTCTAATTCGCTTTTTAAATTGTTGTACTGGCTTGTAGTAGCATCACTGCCACTATTTTTATAATATATGAATGCATCATTGGCCCAACTAGTAGTTGCGCTGAGTAATGTCAATGCTATTAGCGTTACTCGTGCCAAGCCTATAGTCATAATATACAAATTCCCCTTGTTGAATGTTAATTACATAACCGTTGTCTAGTCCAAGACGCAGTTGGAATATATCTTCTGTTGGTTTATTCTCTCTGCGTAGTAAATGATTAGAACTTTCTTCTTCGTAGTATATACCTGTGTTTGGATCTATACCAGTTGGCTTGACTCTAAAAAACTCTACATTTTGTCTATCTAGCTCGTCTTTAAACAATGCCATCAGTGCTATATTCATTTGGTCAATCATATCATACAGTAAGTTAGCCAAGTATCCTTGCTCTTGGCTGAGTTGTGTTTTCCAAATACCTTCAATACTGTCTTCCAATTCATCGCCGAACTTTTCTTCATCCAAAAAGTCTATGCCCAGAAAGTCGAACATCTTACGTGCTTTTAAACGCATACCATCTTCTTCTTCATCATACGGACTTTTTTTACGTATGATAAGCAATTGGCTAATTTGGTTTTCATCCAAGTCTAGTATCAGAGGTTTAGTTGGTGCTTGACTGCTTATACTGGTCATGGTGGTTTGAAAGGACTGATTCATTATTACAAATCCTGCATCTGTTTCAACTTCAATCTCTCCAGTATAACAGTAGCCTTCTGTGTCGCAACTAGGTAATAGTGTTATCATACTACCGCCTACTTCATCAATAACCATGATGAAGTCTGTGCCACGTACACCGATAGTAGCACTGGGTGTTCTTATTTTTACATTTTGTTGATAATTTTTTGCTATTTGTCCACTAGCATAACGAACTGTGCCAAGTGTTGCTTTTAGACCTAAGCTGGCTTTGCCTGCAGCGGGGTCATATACAAAGTCATCAATTAATAGTCTGGTATGCTCTGTAATATCAACTCTAGTCTCATCAACAAAGTCAATACGCATACGACCTTTGGCAGTAACAGCGGTGTCCATGCTTTGTACACTGACTCCTCGGTCGCCTACTACAACATCACCATCACGTTCTAGTACACCGCTGCCTTTTATTTTGCCTATCTCACCTGCGCCTGTGTTTGCTATTGCCGCCAATGGCAAGCACATCAATACACTAGTCAGACTGAGTAATAGTAACTTCTTGACCATCACCTTCAAATGTCCCGTCTACTGTATTGTCATATATACCACTTTGTGTAATATCAAAATGACTACCGCCACCAGTGATATCCAGTATTACAGTATGTCCGTTGATATCGCCATCTCCACTTTGGTTGATGTCAATCAAGTTACCGCCTGCTTGTGTGGAATTACTAGTATTCGAGTCAGTTATTGTTGCACTATTGGATGTAGCACTGTTATCAATGGTTACGTCAATCTTTGCACTTTTACCATCCACTGTGGCTTGCAAGACATTTCCGTCACCGTCAATATCAAATTCTATAATGCTAGAGTCTGCATCGGCTGTTTCACCAATTTTAATTTCAAAAAAGTTGTCATCGCCTAGTGTTGTTATATTAAGTGTAACAGTTTCGCAGTTGCCTGCACTGGTACTGCTACACAATAGGTCTACCCGATTATCATTGCCAGTGAAAGTCCAGGTACCCGTATAGTCATTGCCTTTTATTACTGCATTAATTATGTTGGTGTCACCGGTTTGTGTAATTGCAAACGTCATGTCATCACCTTCCAGCGTAACATCTGTTGTGCTATCACCAAACTCGTTGTTTTGTCCATCCTGTGTGATATCCAAATCAAGATTGTCGCCAACCTGATCTATATAAATTTCATTTCCTATTGCTACACTAGTTAATACTATAAGCATAGTTGATAATAGTAAGGCTCTTATCATATATTTCCCCAATCATTATGGTTGTCCAAATTCCTTGAACTGCCACAAGTCTTTTCTCTCACCTTCGTATATTAATTCAACTACACCTGCTTCTACCGCAGCCCTGACTGCATAGTTCACCGGTTCGTTAACACTCCAACCAATTTCGCTTTCAACGATTTTGGTTCCGAGGTCTAAAAATTTAAATACATCTGCTCCGCTGCGAAAACTAGCTATTGTTTTTTCTGTAGCAATGCTCATAAGCACTCTGCCAGTACTAACGCTAACTAATCGCATAACAACGGTCACTGTATCTATTCTGTATTCGTCTTGCACTCCAACACCCAAGTAACGAGCTCCTGCTCCACCTACGGCAACATTGCTGTCATATCCAACAATGCCTCCTTCAAGTATCAAACCTGCAAATAACATTGGTTTGAGTGGAGTGGGACCACTAGACTGATCTTTTTCGTACACATCTCTGGTATTTCTTATAAGCTGACGTTCTTTAACAAGATTGTCTAGATTAACACGTTCAACAACATCAAACCAACTGCCGCCACCGACTTCTTGTAGCGCCTTGATAACCCATACTTCGCCGCCTTGTGTAACGGCACTGCTCAAGTTAGCAATTTTATCAGCTGGTTTACGTTGCCCAGTTTTATCAAGGAAATTATATACTGCAATAGTAATTTTCTTTCCGTTGAGTTCTGGTACTGCATCCAATCTAATTTGCTCAGGTGCAGTTTGTAATCTTGCTGGGCCTGCATTGGCTTTGATGTCTCTGCCTATCTGCCAGCTTGTACACGCTGACATACTTAAACATGCTAATAGTATTACAATATTTTTAATCAAAAGTTAAACTCCCCTGCACCCGGAATAGTAATTTCAGTATAGCCATCTGGCCCGTCTACTGTTAGTGTGATACTACCTGTGTCTGGATCTCTCACCCAAGCGATGGTTGCATCTTCTATTTCAGTAGTACCTGCATTACTACATTCTACTCCAGTTTCTTCGCCGCATTGCGCAAACATATTATCTACCATTTGTTTTGATAGTGTTGCATATATTCTGCTTTCCAAATTGCGCATAAACTTGTTTAGTATGGTGTTGTCTAACTCACGTTCGATACGTTCTTGTTCAGCTTCGGCTTCTTTGCGGATGTCTTCTTTACGATTAAACTGTAATTGTTCTACACTTAATACATGTGTACTGTAGCCATTACCGTGATGAAATGAAGGACTTTTAAATCCCCATGTCAACTCACCAGAACTTGTACTAGTTCCGGTCATAATTATTACAATAGCTAAAAACAGTCTATTCATAGTCACTCTCCACATGTATTTATAAATAGGTGTAAATATATTTACACCTATGGCAGAAAAAACGTAATTCTGACAATGGTATTTATGGGTATGAGAATGTTCACGCACAAACATCTGATATATATTATTAAGGAAGGTAAAAAACCTATGTACGACTTTAGTAAAGAGCAAGACGAATTATGGGAAGCTATTAAAATCTTTGACGACAGAATTGAAGTAATAGAAGATGATAACGTGGTGTGTGATCTAAATCAAGAAGTAAACGATTATATATTTGAAAAAATATGTAAGGCATTGCTTAACAATGACAATAATAGAACTCGTGCGGCCGAGAGTCTTGGCATTAAAAGAGAAACACTGCTAGCTAAAATGAAAAAATATGCTATTGCCTAGCGATCATAAACTACTGTAGTTTGTGGATTCACTTTTTTAGGTTTACAATAAGCAGTAACTCTATGCTCGGCTGGTACTTGGTGTTTGTTTCCGTAATTACCATACTGTCTGGGTATTCGTGCCGCGTAATATTGACACACATCAATACTTCTAAAATACATAGGATTAGGTTCTTGTTTGTCAGCTATCAGGACAATTAGTATAAAAGCATGTATCAATTTACCACTTGCCTTGCTCGGCCCCCAGCAACCAAACGCCTCCTGCAAATATTGCTACAGCAACAGCAACTATTATTGATCCTAGTATCCAGGCTATAATTTTTTCTTTATGTTCTGCAGCGGCGTATACAGCAGCTCTTTGTTGTTTACGCATTTCTACTTCCATAGCAACAATTTCATTCCATGCACTTGGTCCATACAATGCGCTAATGTACTGACGTAGTTCTTCACGCATCTCTTTGGCTTTTTGTTTGTGCGCCCAAACTTCCATAGCGTTAGCTTCTATGCCGCCGCCTAGTGCTTTATACCATGGCGGCTTTTCTGCTTTGGTGTGTGCATAGTCTAAATCACTAAGTGCTTTACCCCATTGGCCTAATTGCCCAGCCATACTTTGAATATCTTTACCCGTGTTTATTGCTGACTTAATTCCGTTAAACGCAGCAGTTGCCATACCAATGGCACTAATTGGATCTATCATATGTTGTCACTCTCACCTGACCTTATTGTACATGTATTTAATTCAAAATTTGTAAAAATTAAGCTGATACTTAAAGATAACGGTTGACAGTATGAGTTCTTGGTACTATATTATAAGAGTAAGCAACGGAGTTATAAAAATGTTTAAAGTTGAATATGGCTACTATAACTATCCAAAAAAGATACGCTACTTCAAAACACATGAAAGTGCTAAAAAGTACTTTTACTACATCGGCAAGCAAAACGGTGTAAAGAAAGTAGAACTTACAACAATAGAGCATGCCAATGATTAGAGCAAAGCAACCGGTGACCGAAGTTGTAATAGACCTTACTGGTCCCGAAGGTAATGCTTTTCATATGATGACTCATGCAAGACGTTTTGCGAGAGAACTTGGAATGGATGGTACTACAATCCTAACTGAGATGATGAACGGTGATTATGAAAATCTAGTTCAAGTGTTTGATAAGCACTTTGGACATTTTTGTGTATTGGAGAGATAACATGGAACAGTATACTTTTGAAGCCTATGGTGTTATTTTTAAAGACGAGTTTGGCACAACGAGTCGTGCAATGCAGACAGCCAATAAGACGCTGCTGGATCGTAACCCAGCCGCCAAACAAGGCGCATGGTTCCAGGTTGGAACTTCAAATGAATGGAACTGGCAGGAGGGTAATTTCTTTGACTGATGATGGCGTACCTATCACACTACAAGGATTGACCAAGCGTCAATTAGAAATGTTAGCCAAAGTTTGGAGCATGGAGACTCACGAAGAATTAGAACACTACAGAGAAGGATTACCTAAACTTCGACAGCGAGAATTAGATACTTTGATAATGATGCTGATTATGGAAATAGAAGGCGAACGTGCCGACGAAGATACTACACAAGCAACTAATATGCTCAGAGATATAGGAGTAAATGTTTAAAAAAAGGTTGACACAACCTTACCACTATGTTACATTGTATATGGTCGAGTAAGACCGCACAGACGAGTAAGTCGAAACAAAAGGAAATATAATGAACCACGCACAAAAGATTAACGAACTTTATAATGTAAAAACAAGTAATTTCGTTACATTGCAAGAACGCTTAGAAAAAGCAATTGCAAAAGCCCCCCAATTTAGAGCGCAACTAGAAGCAGTAGCAGACGAATTTCGTCGTCGCAACTGTAGCCCGCCTACAGAACGTGGTTGGGAAAGATTCACAGATATTAAATTGTGTAACGCAATCAACGTTAGTATGGATGCTATCTTAATTGATGAAACTATGCAACGTGAAGTTAACATGCGGCACATCTTAAAGATCCTGTCATACTTCAGTGAAAGTATGGTAATGGCAATTCAAGTGTATGAAGATCCAGAACGTCCAGGCAAGTACATTGCATGGGACGGGCAGCACACTAGTATTGCACTGTTTATCATCCTTACCAAAGTGTTTGGAGAACGCACAGCAAAAGCAATGATTCCTGTTGTTGTTTATAGCAGTCATCAGAAACTAGAAATTCGCAGAAACTTTATTTTGCTGAATGGTGATGCAAAAGAAAGCCTAGACTTTATCGACACCTATAAGCAGATGGTTTATGGTGTTAAGGTTGATGGTTCGACAGATACGGAATGGACCGACACTGCAATCAAGAACGATTACTTTGCAGCCGCAGGATTGTTTGCTACTAATGCAAAGTTCGGAGACGAAGATGAGCCTGGTGCGTTTACATTGTTAGCTGACACGCTAATGAGCAAAAGCCTTAAGACTCGCAAGCATCCAGAAGTAACACGTATGTTTGCAGACTATTGGGCATACTTGAACGAGGAGCGTCCAGTACGTGCTAAAGAAGCAAGGCAGTTGTATGAATACTTTAACTTGTGCTATGAACAAGGTATTACTGTAGACAAAGATTACTTGCTTAAAATGGTAGCCTTTACCAAAGAATACTTTGAAGCAAACTTTGGTGAGAACGGTACATTCTGGGACAAGGTGCGTATGAGTTATACTCGTTGGTATGCTAATGCTAACCCAGACAGCTACAAAGAGTTTGGGCTTAAAGGGTTTACAACAGAGATGCGTACAGGTATTCCGTTTTTGATTGCACAAATGAAGCACAGTACAAATCTTAAAACACCAACATACACGCCCAATAATGGTTACACTGTTATTAAATCGGATTTGTGGAATGACTAAGTTACGTGAAGGTATCAACGATAAGCTGAAAAGCGATCCGGTAATGAAAGCTCAAGATCGTAGTGGGGCACAGTGCATGTTAGAAGATTGCTGTAACCCACTGAGTATATTTGACGGCCCGGGTAGTAATGTGTTGTGCAGAGAACATCAGTTAGATTGTAGTGAGTACGGCGGAATGGGAAAACCAGACCGTCCACACACATTCTACAGAAATTGGGAATGTACTAAATGCGGTTACGATCCACGCAAAGACCAAGTACGGTTTGGCGATGTAGAGGATCCGTTTATTCGAAACAGAGCTATGCGTGGCGTAATGCATGGTGACCATATTCACTTGAAGAGCCAAGGCGGCAAAGACACACAAGACAATATTAATACGTTATGTGTATTGTGTCACATGGCTAAGACTTATATTGAAGGTGATTTTAACGGACACCGTAAATAAAACTCTAACTCATACAGTAGTAGTAATCCACTTACAACGTAGATTACTACTACAATAGTATTAATAGTCAGATGTTGGTTAGAGTCCCAGTCAAATGTTGGATTAAAAAGATTGACATGCTGTAGTGGCGTGTTATAGTTGAACTGCACAAGGCCTGGATGGCCGCATAGACAATAAGTCGAAAGGAATGCAAGATGAGACGCAAGGAATACAAATTTAGCCTTATCAAGTACGATACACCATCACAGTTTAAAAAAGAATTTTACGATAACGATATCCGTTTTGCTAATTATGAATTATGGGCAAAAGATATTGGTGTTTTAAAATTTGGTAAGATGACCGAAGAAGAAAGAGTAGCTAGACAAGTTGAAGGACTCAGGGGCTGGCGCAAACACTACAGTGGAACCAGTGCTAGACAACTGCGCCGCAAACTACAAAATAAAAACTTGTACGAAACTATAACCAAAAACGATGTTATCGTTACTGTATATGATTACACTGAATGGTTTAAAGATAATATAAATCGAATGTTGGATGCAGATAGATTGTTGCTTAACCAAGAGGATCAGTTAATAAAAGACTATTGTGGTTATTATGGCAATACTCCTGTGCTTAATATACAAAGCACACGAACGCACTACAAACCGTTGTTTAATAAATTGTTTGAAATAGTATAGTTAAAAGGAGGTTGATTTCCGTTTGGTTTTCAACCTTCTGAACTTTTTACTTACGGTTCCAGATACCCCATAGTACCCAGATCGCAACCAAGCCCATAAGGCCTTCTGCGCCAAGTGTGTTCAGCATGCCAGCAACGTTGCCAACAACACTTACTTCAGGAAAGAATGGAATTCCGCCTAGACCTAGTACTTCTACTACGATCATAAGAGCGGCAATACTAATGCCTACTTCAGCAAGAGCTCCAGCCCAACCTTTTACTTTGTTGATAATATCCATGTTATTATCTCCTTTCGCTTACAGATTCGATGAACCCGTATGAGTATTTACAAAAGATAAGCAAAAATTTGCTACCGGTAAGAAGTCATGGCACAAATAAAAGGTTGACAACAAGACGTCTTGGTGCTATATTATATATGTAGAAGGAGATACTAATGCTTTACAGTGTAATCGGTGGTACTAAAACAGAACGAGCGGCAGTTACTGAAGCACTGTGGTTTGCCAAAGAATATTGGTTACCGCGGCATCGTAAACTTGCTGTTGATGTAGAGATTACAAAACATTTAGATGTTGACGCTGACTGTTTTGAAGGCGACGATGATCGCGAATATGAGATCCGTGTTAAGCGTGGACTTGATTATGAGGATCTAGTTACAGCAATCTTTCACGAATTTGTACACGTTAAACAGGATGTACTGAAAGAATACCCCATGTTTGAAGTTAGCGATATTGCATACTTTGATCGTCCTTGGGAGATTGAAGCATATGCTGAGCAAGAAAAAATGTTAGAAAGTTTCAAAAAAGACGCAGAAAAAGGTTGACAGTAAGACGTCTTGGTGCTATATTATAAGAGTAAGTTAAACAAACGAGGTGCTAAAATGCAAAATCAAATAGACACACTGATCGAAACAATCAAAGCAGATTATTTGAAGTTCATGACACGCAACGGAACACGTGAAATTGAAGCACATACGCAACGCATGATCGAAGAGTTCAACAACGGTATTACAGCTAAAGAAGGCAACAAGTATATCAAGCTAACTACTCAGAATTCAGTTTGGGGCTTTGTTGTTAAAGGTGACAATGATAAGAAATTTATCAAAGGTGACTTGCTTAAAGCAGCAGGCTATAATGCTCCAGCACGTAACCGAGCACGTGGTAATATTGTAGAAGGCGGTTACACTGTACAGTGGACTGGTCCACTTTACCTTTAAGGAAATAAAAGACTTGACAATAAGACGTCTTGGTACTATACTGTAAGAGTAAGTTAAGCAAAACGGAGTTGATAAATTGACCATTGTAGATAAAGCAAGATACTTCGCAACAGCAGCCCATGCTGCTGTTGGACAAAAACGCAAGTATGATGGTGCTGACTATATCGTCCACCCTAGTCGTGTTGCAGATATTGTTAAACAATATGGCGGAACTGAGCAAATGATTGCTGCCGCTTACTTGCATGATGTTGTGGAGGACACAAATGTTGATATGGATACTATTCGCGGCATGTTCGGCAGTGTTGTTGCAAGCCTTGTGGATGACCTTACAGATGTCTCTTGTTCCTATGATGGAAACAGAGCAACTAGAAAATCAATTGATGCGCAACACACCGCAGACGCTAGTGCAGATGCACAGTTCATAAAGTGTGCAGACATCATTGACAACAGTTGGGATATTGCTGAAAACGATCCTAGCTTTTGGAAAGTTTATCAGAGAGAAATGAGTCGGTTATTAGATGAAATGGTTCGTGTCAAAGGCACTGACATATACAACAAGGCAAGAGCAAGTGTGGAGTCTTAGAGCACAATTTAATAAGCAGAATTCAGAAAACCCCTCGGGGCTTCTGGAAGCCAATGGACTTGCGTGTGATACTCGTGAAGAGATTGAACAATGGTGGGAGTGTTGGGGCAAAGCTCGTAGGGCAGTAGGAGACCACAGCACAGATGTTATGTTTGATCCTTCCGGAGCCGTAGTTAAAGTTAGGTTCAATTAAAATAAAAAGATGCATTTAGGTGCATCTTTTTTCTTGACAGTATGAGTTCTTGGTGCTATATTATAAGAGTAAGTTAAGGAGAACATGATGCATACCAAACAAAATTATGAATTTGTAAATAAAGAAGCTGCAATTGAGTTTGCAGAACAGCGGCGTGTTCCCTATGATCCAAGTGCAGATGTTTATGTGCGTGGTCCATTTCTAGTAGATGAAAAAGAAACATTTAAAGATATGGAATGGGTTACTCCACGTGAACCTTATTGGTCAGTAACAGTAGAAATATACAAGTAAAAGGAGATAGCAAATGGGTGCTATGAAATCAATGATAACAGACTTAGAAGAAAAATGCTTTGATCAAGTAGCAGAACGCATTTCACATTGTGTAGACATCGACGAAGCTCAAGAAAAAGCATACGATATCTTTCTTGAAAACGGCTTACTTGAATGTATTGACAATGACTACTTGGAAGAAAGTGTCAGTGAAATGTGGGCAGATCAATTTATTGGGAGTAACTAATATGAATGAACTACAAACGGCAGTTGATGCAATTCGTGCTATTAACAATCAAGCAGATCTCAATGAGCTTGCTAAAGTTTGGAAATTGCAAATGAGCTACATCGGTAGCAAAGCTAAACGTGGTCTTAAAAAAGGCGACACTGTTAATTGGGAGTCACGTGGCGTAGTACGCACAGGTACTATTGTTAAAATGAATACCAAAACTGTTGAAGTACAGGACATAGGCGCTACTCCATTCGGACGCACTGTGACACGTATTCCAGCTAGTATGATTGTTGGAAAGGTAGCAGCGTGAAAACACTAGACACGCACCAACAATTGTTTGTGATCACCGCAGAAGAATGCGGTGAACTCACACAAGTTTGTAGTAAAATACTTCGCAGGGCTTGTGTAGATGACAAATATGAAGAAAAGTTACTCGAAGAAGCAGGAGATGTTTACTGTATGTTAGACTTGTTGGTACAACATGGTTATCTAACATGGGATGATATTCAAAAAAGAAGTAATATCAAAAAAGGTAAGCTATCTAAATGGAGTAATTTAATTCAATAAATATTTACATGTTACACATAAAGACTGACCCTGTTACGTTTGAGTGGAAACACATAGAACAATTCAAACAACGTAATCCCAGAACCGAATATCTATTAGAAACCGAATATAATGGTCACCGTTGTGCTGTATTTTATGGCGGCTGTCCTTGTGTTTATAGATATGCGTATTGGACACAAGATCAATACAAATGGCAACACATACCAGCAGTTGATGTTGGAGACACATGGATCGAGGATTTAGAATTTGTTGCTGTCCAAGCAAACAATGGAGATGTTATCTACAGTAGATATAACAATGAACACAGAGTCAGTGATGATGGTAGTGTGTGGGTTTGCGGCGATCGTGTTAGCGATACTAGTAAACAGTGTAAACTAACAGTTTTTAAAGGCAGAGTGGAGTATTGGCAATGACAAAGAAACGACAATCAAAGCTGGACTTTGAAAGTTCAATGGGCAAAGACGACTTTGGACTAATTATTGGAAAAAATGGTGAATTAAAAGGATTATTTGTTCCTGATTCATTGGACGAAGAACTGGACTTTATGCCAGAAACCATTGTAGCAATTCTTGAAGATGTATACGGTTTAGATATGGGCGACGAGGCAACTATCCATTGAGACGTGGACGTAAACCGGATCCGCGAGCATACATCGAAATGCGCTGTAAACAATTAATTGAAGATAGGCGTAAAGCCAGCGATCCAATGGACAAAGAATGGTACTGGCGTATAATAAGCGAATTACGTTATGTGCTAACTGTAATGGATCATAAAAAAGATAAAAAAGACGAAGAAAAAGGTTGACAACAAGACGTCTTGATGTTATATTACTAGTATAAGTTAAACAACTGTGAGGCACAGAATATGCAATTTTTCGAATTAACAACACGTCAACGTCAAGCACAATCAATGGCTGAGTATATGACTCAGTTAACTTATCGTATTGAAGATAATAAATTGGCAATAGATCTAATGCGTGTTGCTGAAAAGCTCGGTGACCTCGACGCATTGTTCGGTAAACGTTATGAACGTGACTTTGACAAAGACGAAAAGATATTAGTCAACAGTGTTAAAATAATGATGAAACGAGACAACTGCTTTATTGAGGCTTGACAACAAGACATCTTGATGCTATAGTATAAGAGTAAGTTAAGAAGAAAGACGAATAAGAAATGAATAAAAATTTAATATTAACCGATGTTGATGGTGTACTGCTTGATTGGGAAACTGCTTTTCATGATTGGATGGAGAGCAAACAGTTCAAGCGGTTGAGTGTTGGTACATATGATATGCATACGGCATATGGTATTACCAAAGAACACAGCAAGACACTGGTAAAGGAGTTTAACAGTAGTGCTTGGATGTGCTGTTTACAACCACTGCGGGATGCAGTTTGGGGTGTTGAACAGCTGGCTAACGCTGGTTACAAATTCGGTGTTATTACTAGTTTGAGTTTGGATCCCTATGCTAAAAAACTACGGGAAGAGAACCTAGCAAAGTATTTTGGAGATGTGTTTGAGTTTGTTCAGTGCCTGGACACTGGGGCAGACAAAGACGAAGCTCTACTACCTTACAAGGACAGTGGCTTGACTTGGATTGAAGACAAGCCTGAGAATGCTAAGTTGGGAGCCGACTTTGGGCTTAAAACTTTTATGCTACGTCATGCACACAACGCTACTTTTAATTACGACGGTGTTACGAATGTAGACAACTGGACTCAAATCGTAAATTCGTTTAAGCGTTAAGCTTCGTCGTAAATGTTTAGTACGTCTGCTACAACGGGGTGTCTCTCAACATCCCGTTTTTCAAATTGCACATGAGCAATTGAATTAACACTAGCTGTGTTATATTTGTTTAAGAAGTCTGCTAAACCATTATTTGTAAATCCTCTGTCATGTTGAGCGAGGTCTCCTGTTACCACAATTTTACTACCTTCGCCTATGCGTGTAAGCAACATCTTGGTTTGTTCCTGTGTTGCGTTTTGCATTTCGTCTGCGATGATCCATGCACGTTTAAATGTTCTGCCACGCATATATGCTAGTGGCGATATTTCAATGGTTTTATTTTCTACCATTTGTAGTACTTTTTTAGGATCGTAGTGTTCTTCTAAGAAGTCGAAAATTGGTCGTGTCCAGGGTTCCATTTTAGCTTTTAGGTCGCCGGGTAAAAACCCGTGTTGTTCGTCAACACTTACTGCGGGCCTAGTAATTACAATACGGTCTACTTCGTTGTCTTCTAATTTGCGTATACCCATTTGTACAGCCAACATGGTTTTGCCTGTTCCTGCTGGACCAGTTGCAAATACTATGTGTTTTGAGTTGCTGTCTAGGTGCTCAAGAAGATCTTCTTGATGCAAATTACGAGGTAGGATTTGTAGTTTCTTTCTGCGATAGTCTTGCAGTTCGATCACCATATCGTTAAATGAACCTTTCGGTTGTTGTTTTCTTGCTCTTTTAGCCATTATGTTGTAAACTCCATGTTATGTCTGCGAGCCCATGTTGTCTACACTACTACTTATACAAAAGGACTAAATACTTACATGAAAGAGATCGAAGAATTAAAAGCAACCCTAGACAATCTTGTGGATTCAAGCAGTGATTTAAACATGCTGATTGAATTTGAAGAAGTGTTAGATAACCTAAACATATACGCCTATAAAAATTGGGAGTACGGAGAAGTTGTTGCTGGCCCAGAAGTCAGCAAGTACTGGATCACAGTAACACTGATGTATCCACGTAAACTTATGCCCGACCCTGATGCGGCAATGAGATTGACCAAGCACGGTGCTAGAGTATTTTTTGGAAAAGAAGTATTCATTGAACCAGTTAAAGTTGTCACACCCGATGATCTTCAAGAACCGGACGAAAACAACAAGCGTAAACCAAAACGCAAAAAGACTCCGGTTTGGTTAGTGCGTATCGAAATGCCGCGGCAGTTTGTGGACGATTTCGAATCAAACAAAATTACAATTAACGGTATGGACATTGACATGAGTGAAGTAGAAAGTGCATACGATTCGGATTATGATAACGAAATGAATCCAGACAAGCAAGATTTAGGAATAGAACAATGACAAAAACACTAAAAACATATTTGAGTGAAGATCGAATCGACGATAAAAAACAAGATGCACTAGATGCTATTGAAAATGCAATTTACGATCTAAGTGGTATGGTTGCGAAGTTGGATGAATTAGATAGAACCGACGGCGCCAGCGGCGCATACGATTTACATGATCAAATTGCAACAATGGATAAAAATTTAATGTCATTGAGTGATGTTGTTCGTCGAGCACAAAAAATTGTTCCCATTGAAGACACACCAGCTGATGATAAATTATCAGACACAATGGGTGGCAATCCAATGGACAGTTTCCCTAGCATACGTGGCGAATCGGTACAAGAGCTTGATAGAATTAAACATCTAGCAGGATTAACAATGGAATCGGCTAGAGGACTACTAAGTGAATATTCAGTAACTGAAGGTGCTAACAAAGACGCAATGGTAAAAGATGCTGAAAAAATGAGCAAAGCAGCATTCTGCAAAAAGTACGGTGATGAAAACGCAAGTACTTGGGAAACTTGCAATGAGGACTAAACAATGGCAGTAAAATATGGCGAAATGATAAATTTAGTTAACAGTACAATCAGCATTGATCAGTACAAGCCTAAGATCGGCGAAGCTAATGAAACAGTTGTGGTTGCACTTGAAGTAAGTCAAGAAGGCGCAGCAAATGATCTCAGTAACCTAATTGAAACAGACGTTATAGAATGTTTAGATGTTGACACAAGCCAGGGTCCAAACAACAACGGAAACTATTTGGTATTTGTAGAATTTACCAGAGACAAAAAACTACACAACAATATTATGGAAATAATGAAAGTTGTGGGCAATGCTACTACAATTACAGAGTGGCAGTATGAGTTCTATAAAGGCGATTCACCAACAGAACTCAATGAACAAAATTTAAGTGAAACAGTACTTGACAATCAAGAACAATATGTGCTAAAGTATGCACAAGCGCCTGAAGAAACAACAGAAGATCTTGACAGAGTTAAGCACCTCGCAGGACTATAATGGCCAAAGAAGAAGTTCTGAGTTTTGCGGGCATTGTCGTTGAATGTTTACCTGGCGCATTATTTAGAGTAAAATTAGAAAATGAACACATAGTTATCGCAACTATAAGCGGAAAGATTCGTAGATATAATATTAATATATTACTGAACGATAAAGTCGATGTAGAAATAACCCCGTATGACCTATCAAAAGGTCGTATTGTTTATAGGCACAAATAAAATGTTACACAGAATATATGGAACAATTATTATAGTAGGTATACTTGGTGTAGTAGGCTGGTTCGGATATCAATATTATGTGAGTACACAAAATGCTATCAGACAACTTACCGCAAACAATGCTAAACTAGAAACTTCGTTACAAACAACTACTGCATCGTTTGATGCATATCGAGAAAACGTACATCAAGAGATTGAGAATTTTAAAGCAGAGTTAGTAAGGCAACAAGCACTAAATGATGAGCTAGGATCAAGCCTACAAGCTGTGCAAGAAGCAAATCAAAAGATCGCTGAGCTGTTATCAAACACAGATATTATTAAAAATAGTTTAGCAGACCCAACACTAAGTGAAAGCAAGATAAATGAAGAAATTGATTTTATATTCGGCGCTATTGGGTGCAGCACTGGCGGCGAGTGCTTGCTCCCGCCTCCAGCCCGTAGAAAAAATAGTAACAGTACCGACAGTAGTGGAAACACCGGAGATTGATGCACCTACTATTCGTATAGTGCCAAGACCCAGTCCTGTAGAATTAAAAAATGCAGACATCGTTGTTGTGACTGAAGCCAACTTAGAGGCTGTTGTTGAACGTATTAAAACAGAGCAAGGCGACTTTGTGTTGTACGCTATGACTGCACAGAGTTTTGAAAGTCTTGCACTAAACTTCGAACAGATTAAAAAGTTTATTGAAGAACAAAATGCTATTATACTTTACTATGAAGAATCTGTAACGCCCACTGATGACTGATCCATATCGTATACTAGGCGTTAATCGTAATAGCAGTGACAGCGATATCAAAAGTGCATATCGTCAATTAGCAAAAAAACATCATCCTGACAGAGGTGGTGACAGCGAACATTTCGCTAATATAAACGCAGCCTATGACAACATTAAAGATCATAATGCCCGTCAAAATTTTGACAACGAACCGTCAAATTTCCAACAGTCGCAACCTAGACAAAATCCTTTCGGACGTAACTTTGGCGCAGGATTCGACGACATGTTTAATAATATGTTTGGCCAAAATTTGCATCCAAATGCAAGGCGACCGCATAGGCAACAACCACAACATGTAAATATTACACTACAAGTAACACTGGAAGAAGTGTACAGTTGTATTGAAAAAAATATTAATATTACCATGCCTAACGGACTAAGTAAACCAATAAAATTAAAAATACCTCCCGGAGTACACGACGGAGCACAAGTTAGATATCCTGGTATGTCGCCTGATGGAGCAGACTTGTTAGTAATGTATAAAATTATTTCTCATTCAATATTTACAGTTGAAGATTATAATCTACATATGCAATTAAATGTAAATTTAAGCGATGTAATGTTAGGTGCAGATAAAGTTATAACGACACTTGACAAACGCTCAATAAAATTGCATATTAAAGCAGGCACACAAATTGGAACTAAGTTTAGAATACGTGAATCCGGAATGCCTAGACCGGGAAACTCCAATGGAGATTTGTTTATTGAAATTAAAGCACATATACCAATACTAGACGAGAGCGATTTAAATAAAAGTTTAGCAGACCTACTAGCTACTAAGCTAAGTAATTAATAGTAACGAGGAATATAATGTCAGATAGAATAGAACATATTGTAGAGAAAACATTTAGACTTAGTAAAGATTATAAACATCAGTACGTGCAGATTGAACACCTGTTGGCAATTATACTCGACAGTGAAGAAGTGGAAGACATATTCGTCGACTTTGGATTAGAAGCCAAAGACGTTAGTAGAAAAATATACGAATACCTAGAGACAGAGTTAGAAACAGTTAGCGTCGACATTGAAGACCCGCAACCTAAAAAAACTATTATGTTGGAACGTGTGTTCCACAGAGCATTTACACAAGCATTGTTCAATGGTCGTAACAACTTAGATCCAAGAGACTTATTGATCAGTATTCTCAGTGAGAAAAATACACCAGCAACTTATATACTCAGCTTGTACGGTATTACTAGAGAAACTATTGTTAATTATATCACTGATCAAGACGTTAGTAAAAATAGCGAAACGGTTAAAAATCAACCCAGTAAACAAGAAAGATTATTGCGCAAGTATTGTGATAATCTAAATGAACTTGCCGGTGAGGGAGACATTGACCCTATTATAGGCAGAGAAGAGCAGCTGGAGCAATTGGTCCAGACAGTAGCGAGAAGAAAGAAAAACAATGTAATACTAGTAGGAGAGAGTGGTGTTGGTAAAACTGCTATTGCAGAAGGACTGGCATATCTTATCAATGAAGGTCGTGTTCCTGAAATTATTGAAAACAACACAATTTACAGTTTAGACATTGGCGCACTACTAGCAGGTACAAAGTTTAGAGGAGACTTTGAAGAACGTATCAAAGAAGTACTTGAGATACTAGAAGATCGACCCAAAACCATATTGTTTATTGATGAAATACATATGATTATGGGTGCAGGTAATGCAGGGCAAGGTAGCATGGATGTTGCTAACCTACTTAAACCAGCACTGCAAAAAGGCAAACTACGCTGTATTGGTGCAACAACATATGACGAATACAGAGAACATTTTGAAAAAGACAAAGCACTGAATAGAAGATTTTATAAAGTAGATGTGCCAGAGCCTAGTGTAGAAGATGCAAAACGTATTGTGGTAAACAGCATATCTGCATATGAATTGTTCCATGAAATTGCATTTGAAAAAAGTGCAATGCATGGCGCAGTAGATTTAACACATCAATACTGGCATAATAGATTTTTACCAGACAAAGCATTTGATGTATTAGATGCAGCCGCTGCAAGACAAAAACTAGTGCCTGCAGAATCACGCAAGAATGTGTTAGAGCTAGATGACATACGTTACGAAGTAGCCAAACTCACAAGGCTGCCGGTTGATCAACTAGTGCTTACACAAGACAGTGAATACAAAAAAGAACAGCAAGTAAATATCGAACGTGCAGTCAAAACTAAAGTGTTTGGTCAAGATGAAGCAGTAGACAAATTAGCAGATAGTTTGTATATTGCTAAAGCAGGTCTTAAAGATCCCAACAAGCCCATCGGCTGTTATTTGTTTACAGGGCCGACAGGTGTTGGTAAAACGGAAACAGCCAAGCAGCTCAGTGAAATTATGAGCATAGAACTATTACGGTTTGACATGAGTGAATATCAGGAGCGGCACACAGTAGCAAAACTAATTGGCGCACCTCCTGGATATGTAGGATATTCTGAAGGCGGTACAGGTAGTGGATTATTAATTAATAAACTAGAAGAAAATCCAAATTGTATTCTATTGTTGGATGAAATTGAAAAAGCACACCCAGATGTAAGCAACGTACTGCTACAGATCATGGACAACGGAATGATTACGTCAAGTGATGGTAAAACTGTTAGTGCTAGAAATGCTATTGTTATTCTCACCAGTAACTTGGGTGCAAGAGATGCAGAAAAGCATGGCATCGGGTTTGGTGCTAGCAGTACAAACACTGACGCACAAAGTGAAGCAGTTAGTAGTTTCTTTGCGCCAGAGTTTAGAAACAGACTGGATGCAGTTGTACAGTTTAAGAAACTGGATCGTAAACTTATGCACAATGTAACACGCAAGTTCTTGAACGAGCTATGCGACATGCTTATGGAACGTGCTATCGAATTACGTTACAATGACGAAGTAGTTGAATGGCTTACTCAAAAAGGATTTAACGAAACAATGGGTGCAAGACCAATGGCAAGAGTTATCAATGAAAAGATCAAAAAGCCACTTGCTAAACAAATTCTATTTGGAGAAGACGTAGACACAGTATTTTTAACTATAGTGGAGGATGACGTTGATATCGAAACAATTAAGGCAACGTCCTGATTTTAAGTTAAACACAAAAGTATACTATCAAAAACACACATGGAGAGTTGCATTTGAACAACCTGCTTGGCGCGACAAGGACAAAATCGCAATACAAGATGCTTGGTATCGCAATAGACAAATATGTGAATACCTCGGCGATTATGAAAGCACCAGTTGGAAAACTAGAGCTGATGCACAGTATTTTGTTTACTTAACAAGACCTGACAGGATACCAGAACTAATAGAACGTTGGGGAGATAGTCTAGTAGAGATTTCTGGTCCTATTAATGAAAAGCACCAAGACATCATGCTTGCAGATTTGCAAGTGGTTACTCGTAGCAAATTATGGTATAACAAATACAGATACAAAATAAGTAGCCAACGACACGGACATGAGGATCAGGAAATATTTGAAGATATGCAAAACTTCTGCTTGGATAGTTTAGAACCTGATTGTTATAAATTAAACGATACGTTTAGAAGAACCACCAAAGAATACCAAAAGCGTATGATAAAATTGCAAACAAAACTTAATTCATTCAGCCCTCGCAGTTTGTTTCATAATCGTTCAGGGCATGGGACGCCGTATACAGCAACAGGCAGTATCTATCTTGTTAATCACGACGATGTAGTTACACTGCATATGATGTATAAACAGTACATAACCACCAGCCAAAAAGTCATTACCTTCGACGAACTTGAATAAATATAATTAACACGAAGGGTATTCAATGGCAAAAATGAATGAAGATATGGTCATTATCAAAGTCAGCGAACTGCTGAAAGATAGTGATAAAGGCGGTAAAATTCTTAATCACGAAATAGTAAGCACTATAGAAGCGGCTGTCCAAGAACTAGTTGGAGCTGGAAAATTAGTTGAGATTATACAAGAAGATCGCAATGGCTGATAGATTATTAGAAACAGTTTCATATACAGGTTCGTCAACGCTCATTGGTAACAAATTCAAAGGTGACGGCTTTTACGGCATGAGTGATGGGTTGCATACATTTGAAATTAGTTTAACTGGTTTTATCGGTAAAATTAAAATTCAAGCAACACTTGCCTTAGACCCAAATGAACAAGACTGGTTTGACACTGATATCGGAAACGGAAGTCAAACAATGGATACAACTGGACTTATACAATCTGCATCTAAGACAACAATCGAATACACAGGTGCAGAAACAAGTATAAATGCTTACAATGTAACAGGCAATTTAGTATGGGTGAGAGCATACATCATCGACTGGACTGAAGGAAGCATACAAAGTATAAAGATGAACCGCTAAGGAATAAAAATGGCAAAGCAGACAGTTAACATAGGTAGTGGAGAATTAGCAGGTAACGGTGAAAGTATTCGCAGTGCTTTCGATAAAATTAACGACAATTTTGACGAACTATACAGCGGTGACAGCAGTGTTGATTTAACCAGTATTGATTCGAGTATTATACCAAGCCAAAACGTACAGTATGATTTGGGTAGCACCACAAACAGATTCAAAGATTTGTATTTAAGTGGTAATACTATCTACCTCGGTACCGCTACCATTAGTATTGATGGTCAAGGACGTATTGTTTTTAGTGATCCAACAGTAAGTGTCGCATCAGAAACTGTTAGAGGCGATATCGAAGACGTCAACGGTAACACAATTTTTGACAGTACTACAGGTGCTGTTAGTAACTTAGCAGGTCAACCAGGAAGTTACTATTTAGATTATACAAACTTTACTAATACTCCCACTATACCCGCAGACGTTAGTGATCTCACAGACACAGGTGGATTGATTGGTGGCAATGCGTTCAGCGGTGCTTATGCAGACTTAACAAATAAGCCTGGCATTGATGAAATAGTCAGTGTGGGAGCAACTACGTCAAGAGCTCTTACTGTCGGAGATTTAACTGTTACTAGTTTAGCAGGTACTGGCGGACTCAGTGGTTTTTCAGCTATTACAGGCGGCGGCACAGGTAACATCACTGGTTACAACAACATCACTGCCGCAACTAGCCTCACAGTGGCAGGTCAAAGTTTTGTTGGCACTGACATCATACAATGGAATACAGCATATGGATGGGGTGATCACAGCGCCGCTGGTTATCAAACGTCAGCAGATCTAAATTCAGACGTTGACGCACACTTAAATCAAAATGACCCAGTTAGTGGCTATGTACTCAGTTGGAATGGCACTGACTATGTATGGGTTGCGCAAACAGGCGGTGATGGTAGTTCAACACTAACAGACCTCACAGACACAACTATCACAACACCTGCAATAGGCGAAATATTAAAATACAACGGCAGTGCTTGGATAAATGACACAATCGCACCAATTCCCACTGACTCAGATTCACTAATAGAAGGTTCAACTAATTTCTATTATACACAATCAAAGTTTGACAGTTCGTTTGCCGCTAAAAGCACAACTGATTTAAGCGAAGGCACCAACTTATATTATACCGATGCTCGTGTACTATCTTACCTAACAACTAACAATTATGCCACACAAACATATGTAGACACAGAAATTGCAGACTTATCAACTACAGCGCCAGAAATGCTGCAAACACTACAAGACATTGGCACTTTGTTGAATGGCAGTGCTAACTTAGAAACTGCACTTACTACTTCAATTTCGCAAAAACTGGCAATTACAGATTTTGATACCTATTTTGATAATAGACTTGCAGTCAAAGACACTGACAATTTAAGCGAAGGTACAACAAATCTTTACTTCACAAATCAACGTGCAATTGATGCATTTACTGCATCGGGAGACATTAGTTTAAGCAGTGGTGGTGCGATTAGTTTTAATAATACTAGTGGATACTTGACCACTGTAACTATAACTGATATTGACAACGGAAGTAACATTCAGACTACAGACACCTGGACAAGTACAGACAATACAATTGCTACAACAGGTGCTATTGCAGCAAAAATTTCTGCGGATCTAGCACAGGTTACATTTGATGACATTACAACAACTGGTTCAACTACAGCAAACACAATCACAGTTGGTGGCATTACTACTGGTAGCATTACTGGAGTCGGCGACACAATAAACTTCAATAATGCAACCATTACAAATGTAAGCATAGACTATGGAACATACAGTGGAGCATGAGATTAAGATGATAAAAGGAGCATATAGTGTCTAACTTACTATTCAAGAGAAATAACAATCAAGGAGTTGCTCCTAGTGTTAGTGAACTAGAACTAGGTGAACTAGCTCTGAACACATACGATGGTACAATATACACCAAAGTAGATAGAGCAGGTGCGCAAAGCGTAGTTGCTATCCCTAACGGAGATGGTGCATTTCAAACTGGTGTACTATATGTTGCTAAGAATGGAGACGATACCAATAGTGGTAAAACTCCCGGCACTGCCAAGCTGACAATAGCTTCGGCTGTAACAGTTGCAAACGAAAATGTATTTGCTCCAACAACACCTGCTCCTGCTGGTTATAGTAGTGCCGTTGCACTGCTAAAAGCAAACAAGACTTTCTTACAAAGCGAAGCCACAGCCTATGTCAACAGTACATATTCCAGTTTAGTCTACGGTGAAAGCAAATGTTACAGAGACGTTGGGTTGATCATTGACGCTATTACTACAGATTTAAAATTTGGCGGCAACGAAGAATCAATCTTTGCCGCTAGAAGTTATTTGACTTACTTGGGCAACAACCTAGGAAGTGCTGGTGAAACCAATGCTACTATTGCTGCAATCGGCTATATCAAAAGTATCAGCAGAAATGTTATTCAAAACAGTACAATTGTTTCACCTTATCAAAGCAGTGTTACACAGACTGTCAACAACTCATTTACAGGCGGTGTAGCCGCAGATGCAAAAATGGTTGAACTTTACAATACAATTACAAATGGTATACAAAACGGTGAAGATGATCTTGCCGCACTAGAGATCAACAACATTGTTATTGAACCACAAACTATCAGAGTAGCCGCTGGCGATTACACAGAAACCAATCCAATTGCACTTCCTCCTTATACCAGTATTGTTGGAGATAGTTTGAGAGCAGTAAGCGTTACAGGCAGTACTGCAACACAAGATATTTTCCATGTTACGCAAGCCAACTATTTGAGCGACATGACATTTAAAGGACATTTAAGTCCTGCTGCTAGTATTGCATTTAGTCCAAGCGGAAATACATTTTTACAAAGAGATGTCCAAAGCTGGACAAGTCCATACATTCAAAATTGTACATCAAGAACAACAACTGGTACAGGAATGAGAGTGGACGGTAGTGTAGCAGGCGGACTACGTTCAATGGTTGTTGATAGCTTTACACAGTATAACGAAGGCGGCATCGGTGTACACTTACTCAACAGAGGTTATGCACAACTTGTTAGTGTGTTTACAATTTGTTGTCAGGATGCATTCCTTGCAGAAAGCGGAGGCTTCTGTAGTATTACTAACAGTAATAGCAGTTTTGGTACTAATGGTCTAAGAGCAACAGGCGTAAGCGAAGAACTTTATTCGGGTGCAGTTGCACAGGCAGGTGGCGAGATAAACCAAAGTACAGTTGAAGTAGACGGACTTATAATTAGACCTAACGAAGGCGATGCTGTTAAGTTTGCAGGAGATGATACCTATTACACAATTGCTAGTGCAACAAGTTTGTTTACCACAAGCAATCCTGGCAGTTACAATCAAGCCAGCGCACTGCTTACACTCAACAAAGCATACATTGGTGTTGAAGTTGTTGATTGGGTCAACACAACATATCCTGGTTTAACATATGACACAGTCAAGTGTGCTAGAGACGTTGAATTAATTGTTGCAGCAATTGCACAAGACTTGATTGATGGCGGAGTTGAAGAAAGTGACAAAGCAGGAAGATTATATTGGGCAGGAACACAAAGCCAAGTAATTGGTCAGGTAGATGAAACAGCGGCAGCGGTTGGTCAAATTGCGCAAGTTGCAGCACAGGTGCTTGCACAAACAGCAATAGGTATGGTAACATCAGGTGCTTTGACAGCTGAAGTAGGAGCAAGTACTACTGTTCAAGGGTTGACCACAGATATTCAGCGCACTATACTCAGAGACACAACAGGCAAGAGTGTTATCACACTAGAAGAAAATCTTGCAACAGCAAAAACAAATAACACACCTGTAGGCTTCCATTTAAGAAGTCTAATAGGTGCTTCTTCACACACATTTGAATATGTAGGCACAGGTAACTCGATGGAACAAGCTGTGCCATATTTAGGCGGCAGAGGCATACAAGCTAACGAAGTAATAGAAGATACAAACGGCGCAGGTAAAGTAAACTTTACAAGCACTGACCAAAAAGGTGATTTTAGAATTGGTCAGGAATTGGTCATTGAACGTGCTACAGGCACAATTACAGGTAGAACTTTCAATAGAAGTTTATTTGCAGTAATGACTCCGTATATATTAGCGATTACAGATTAAGGAAAATAAAATGGCATTACCACTCAATAACTTTAGAACAGTGACAGCGGTATTAACACAGATCGAATCAACTTTGTACACAACACCAGCAAATCTAACTACTATTGTGTTGGGCGCACAGTGTGCAAACGTTACTACATCTAGTGCAACTGTAACATTTGTTTACAGTAAAGACGGTGTAGACACCGAACTATTAAAAGATTTTGTTATACCGCCCAACGATGCAGTTAACATTGTTAGCGGTAAACTGGTTCTCGAGACAGGATCAATAGTTAAAGCCTTGACAGGCACAGATCAAAGTTGTAAAGTAACATTAAGTATTCTGGAAACATCAAATGAGTAATAGCAGACTAACCAGTGGAAGAGTTTTAAAAACTCCTAGTATACAAGTAACAGCAGATAGATATCAATATCTTGGATTGAATCAAGCAGAACCAGACTTGGGTGTAGCTGCAAGCAATGGGCAAGTATTAACTAGTTCTACTACTGGTACAAGAAGCTTTGTAACAGCAGACTTGCAATTCATAGCAGACAGCGGCGCTACAAGCACCACTGCACTAATAACTGACGTCACAGGTAACCTGACAGGTAATGTCATAGGTAATGTTACTGGTACAACCAGCGATATTAGTAATCACGACACGGATACGTTGACCGAAGGCACAAGCAATCTGTATTTTACAACAGACAGAGCCAGAAGTTCATTTACTGCTGGCACTGGTATTACAATCAACAACGGTGTAATTGATGTAGGACAGCAAGTTAGTCCAACAGACAATGTTAGTTTTAACAATGTAACAGTTAATGGATTATTAAACAGTGATGATATCACAGGTACCAACATTGAAGCAACAGGTAATGTTACCATTACAGGTAACCTTACTGTTTTAGGAACAAGCACTGCACAAAATGTTAACAACGTTAATATCACCAACTTAACAATCACAGTTGCAGATGGTGCAACAGACGCAGAAGAAGCAAACGGCGGTGGATTAGTAATAGATGGTGCTGATGCTTCAATTCTCTACAGTTATGTACAAGATAAATTTGTATTCAACAAGGGCCTGCGCAGCGACGCAGGATTTACAGGACCACTGATTGGCGATGTAATGGCATTAGACGGCACAAGCACAGTTTTAGATAGTGGCACAGACGGAAGTAATGCTACATTTACAGGCGATGTTACTGGACAAGTAAGCGATGTCAGCAATCACTCAACAGATGTGCTGGTCGAAGGATCCACAAACCTTTATTATACAGATGCAAGAGTTAACAGTGCATTTGATACTAGATTGGCTACAAAAAGCACAGACGATGTTACAGAGGGTTCGACTAACCTTTACTTTACAACAGCAAGAGCTATCGCCGCAGTAGGCGGCGCTGACACAGATGCTATTGCAGAAGGTTCAACTAACTTGTATTTTACAACAGCAAGAGTTGACACACATCTAAGTGGAGGAACTGGTGTAGCTTACAATGCAGGAACTATCAGCATTGGACAAAGTGTTGGAACAACAGATAATCCAACATTTAACAAAGTTACTGCTGGTGAATTTGTGGGTAATATTAATGCAACAACAGGAACAACCACAGTAAACAACATCACAGTAACAGGAAGTGTAACTGGTGATGTTGTGGGTGACGTAACAGGTGCTGTTACTGGTACACTCAAAGGTAATATAGTTGCAAATAATGGAACTACAATTTTAACAAACGGAACTAATGGAGGCGATGCGTCATTTACTGGTATTGTCTCAGGAGATGTTGTTGGTGATTTAACAGGTAATGTCATAGGAGGTGTAACAGGTAATGTTGTAGGTAATGTGACTGGTAACGTTACCGGAGACGTTAAAGCTACAGACGGAACAGTTGTACTAGAAAATGGCACAAACGGAACTGATGCTACATTTACTGGAAGCGTTACTGGTAATGTTACTGGTGATGTAACAGGTGATGTAACAGGTGATATTACTAGTACTGGCACGTCTACATTTGATTCGATAGATGTCAACGGTGGCGATATTGACGGCACAGCTATTGGCAGTACGGTAACATCAACCGGTGCGTTTACAACTATTGACGGTACTGTAATTACAGCAAGCACAAATTTTGCAGGCAATTTAACAGGTAATGTTACAGGTACAGTTAGTGACATAAGCAATCAGAGTACAACTAACCTAAGTGAAGGTACAAACAAATACTATACAGATGCAAGAGCAGAAGCAGCAGCTCAACTCAAGATAGACGAATTAGACTTATCACCTAACGCACAACTTACATATACAGTAGGTGTAACTGGTAGCACAGCATTTACGTTTACAGGACCTGGTTTCCCTACAGCATCAGACAATCCAGACATTATTTTGTTAAGAGGTGTCAAATATAAATTTGATAACACAGCCAACTACAGCAATCACCCTTTTAAAATTAGAATAAGCAACGCCGGAGCTGATTACACAGATGGCGTTACCACAACTGATGGTGTAACAGAATTTATAGTACCATATGATGCACCAACTAGTTTAGTTTATCAGTGCAGCGTACACGGAGGTATGGTTGGTAACTTTACAATTCTTTCACAAGGAGGCGGTGCATTAAATGATCTAACTGATGTAAGCATAGGTACTCCAAGTAATGGGCAAGCATTGGTATGGAACAGTGCATCTAGTCAATGGGAAGCAGCAACTCCAGGTAACCCGCCATTTACAGAAGTTAGCACTGCTACAACACTGCAAGCAGGCGGACAGTATCTAGTCAATAGTTCTAGCGCACCTGTTACAGTTACACTACCAGCTTCATCAAGCATAGGAGAAGAAATTGTTATTGTAGACGGAACAGGCACAGCAGCAACAAACAATATAACAGTTGCAAGAAATGGAAACAAAATACAAGGGCTATCAGAAAACCTTGTTATTGATAGTAACAGAGCAGCCTTTACACTAATATACTATAACACCGCCAACGGTTGGCTATTTAAGGATAACTAATGAGTCAATATTCAACACTACGACGAGCAGGCTTACCTTCTATCTATGTTTATTCCGCCAGCACACAGTTGCCATTAGTTGGCAATACTCCAGGTACAATAGCGTACATCGAAGACATAACAGCATTATTCATATACAACGGCGGCTGGAGACCGTTGGATACAAGTGAAAATGGACCTACCATTGATGTTGGACCAGTTTCGATTACAACATTGAGTGGAACTCCATATTCAACAACTATTCAAGCAACAGATCCTGATGGACTTGGTGTGATATACAGTATAGGAACAACAGGCACCATCGACGCTAGCACCACAGTGTCTATAGATGAAGACAGTGGATTGTTACAAGTTAGCAGTACACATCCATCAGATAACTTTAGTATTATTTTAACATGCAGTGATGGTGTATTTGCTACAACAAGAACAATTCCAGTAACAATTACAAACAGACCTCCTACATTTACACTAGAGCCTGCTGCTAGTTTTAGTAATAGTGTTGGCGTAGAATTTAGTTATCAATACATTGCACAAGAGTTAGATAGTGGACAAACACTGGAATTTAGCACTGAACAAAGTTTAAATGTCGACTATCCTAACTTGCAACATATTGATACAGTGTTTATAGAAAGAAATGAAAGCGACGGATTAGGATATTTTAACGCTACTGGCGGCGACTACATGACATTGACAACTCCAACATCCAGACCCGGGCATGGAGTTGATGTTTTTAAATGGAATATTACTCTAAATAAATTTGAATCGTTTCAACAAGACGTTCTGGTTGAAACACCCACTAACAACACAACCTATATGACCGGGACAGCAATAAACAATGATTGGTTGTTTGTTAGTAATTATGATTCCAGTACACACAAAAGAAGTGCCAAAGTACTCAAATATAACTCTGTTACAGAACAATTTGAGCATTGGGCAGGCGGTGATTTATCTCCCGCCGTTTACCTAGCACCCTCAACAACTTGGGATGATATTCACAAAACATGTGCAGCATTTGCTGAAACACCATTGGGAGAACCTGCGTTAATTGTTGGACAAAGTACAAGAACAGGGTCGCCGAGTTCACCTCCAACTGACGGATTTCTTTGGTTGTTTGTGTATGACAGTGTCAATGATACTTGGGTATACAAAAATAAAGCAAATACTGAATTCTACACGTACCGAGATAGCCTTGGCGGAATAAGTGATTGGATGGACGGGATCAGAGAAATAAGTGTTAATCCCTACAGAAAAACAGAGTTTGCTACTACAACTTGGTCAATGCACAGTGCATGGGACATAGAACTAGACAACAATGGCGGTTCAACTGCTAGCAACACATACAGTTTAAATTTTAGTGCTTTGGCAGCGCAAGGCTTAACAAACGACAGTAACTCCAATACTTGGCGTCCCAGTAGCATGCATTGGCAAGATGAAAATACTATTTGGGTAGGCAATGCAGATGACGGACGTATATATAAAATTACCAGAGGTACTACTGCTGACATTTACAACAACAGTACATGGACGGTTGAGACTGTCGGGGGAACATATGTAGGTGGCACCGCCACACTGGAAAAATATGATAATGTAAGTGGATCGTATACACCGTCATTAGGATATTGGCATTGGGATGCTACCGGAGGTAACACTCAAACTGAATCTGCTTACGATAGATTATTTGTCAATGGAAATATTGGCGTACATGGCGATTATTGGTTTACACTAGATAGTGCAACAAACACAGTTACATACAATCAAACTCAAACTGAGACTTGGTTAAACCCAGCAGCCTTTTCCGGAACGGCAGCTTTTTACGATATAAGCAGTCTCTCACCTGGCTTTTCAGGCAAAACAATCAGAGGGCTGTTTAATCGTGATCATAATTTGTTTATTGCTAGTATATATGGAACTGGAACTGGCAAACAAGGCAATAGTAGATGTTTAGTTTTTGGTGTTGGAATTAATGAAACTATAGACTCAAGCGGAACAGTTACCGGAACTCCTAAAAGTTTTGGAAACTACAGTTTAACAACATCAGTAACTGACGGAATTGATACTACGTCAGACGTAGTTACTATAGACGTACCAGGAGGTGTCAATTTTTCAACAACACCTCCTACAAATAAAACTGTAACAGCTAGCGGATCTACAACATTTGCTGCAGACGCAACTAGTGGAAATTATGTAAACACCGAGATAAAATTTACCACAGACATTGATTATAGTTTACAACAAACAATTTCTGGTGCTACAGCAAGTACATATAAAAACGGCGAGTTGTTTGTGACAGTTAACAATCAAGTTAGAATTTATCCTGTAAATGAGCTAGGAGAAGTTGATACAAATTATACAACTATCGACAGTAGCGGACTTACTGATAGTAATACACAGTTCGGAACAAACATTACAGTCACAGATGATTACTTATTAGTTGGACGAAAAAACGAACCAAATACATTAGAACACAGAGTTCAACAATTTGAAAATGACGCATACAGCGCCTCCTGGGGCTATACAAAGGACAACCTTCAAAGAGTTACGGGCATCAGCATACAGCTTCGGTATTACAAAGCATCAGATTGGCACCAAAGTGATACCAATGGAGAATTGATCTGGACAACAAGCCATACAATCGTAAACAACAGTAACCCCACCGGTGCAGCTTCCGTTAACTTAGAAAAGTTAAATAAAAAAACTAACAGAGTTAATACACTCGAAGAAAATACGGCTACGTTTTATGGTGCGCAAAGCTCAGGTATAAGAACACATGTAAGTTACTTTAAAACATTTCATCCCGACTACCAAGGTAGTGCCGGGACTGGCATCGCTTGGAGAACATATCTAAATGCAGCTAATACTAATAACACAACATTTAAAACATATATAGAAAGATACTCCTATGACGATGCAGGCAATCTTACATTAACTTCGCCCGCCAGTTTGGTTACTGGTGTTACTAGCCAAAATTACAACTCAGCTAGAATGTATACTACTACTAGTCCTGATGGCAAATGGCTGGCTGTATCTTACGGACAGTCAAGCAACCGAGTCATTGAACTCTGTGGAGACGACAGTTCAGGGAATTTTAATAAATGGAGAAGCGACATACCAAATGGCAACCAGACTCAAAACTATAACACACTTGGCTGGGTTAAATCTGATGGAGAGTATCAACTTGTAGCAACACATAGTAATGTTTTTCTCAGCGGGTCGACGGTATATGTAGAAGTGTTTAACAGACCAACTACTTCAAGTTCGACTGTGAATGTAATAGCTAGTTACGATATACCCGTATCAAATCCAGACTATGAGCATCTAAAAGGTCCAATTGGATGTGACGATCAGGGGAGATTTATCGTAGGGAAAAAATTGTTTTCGTTCAGTACTAGTCCTGACACAATAACATTACTGAATACATTTAGTGTCTATCCGTACAGCGTGAACAGCATTAGTGGTATTGAAAATTATAATATTAGGATATCTTATTACCCTGATATGGATAGATGGTTTGTACACAACGGGGGTGCTACCGACGCCTGGGACAGCGGCTCTGCTCAAGATGCAGCATCGCAAGAAAGATATATTTTAAGTGCATTTACAGTAGATGGTTCAAATAATTTTACTAGTTTATTTGAAAATATTTACGACTGGGGCGAATTTGCAGAAACTAATATTAATACAGGGATCAATAATAACGGAGACACAATTGCTCACACAAGCAAATTAGGAAACAGCATAATCGACAGTAGATATCCTCTTCTGACATATCGCCTTAATGAATACTCTTTAGGATCTATATATGGAGCTAGCAGTGTACAGATTTACAAAAAAATTAACAGTACATGGACACATCAAGGAGAAGTCAGTTTCAATGCAGCGGGCGCATTTATGACAGTAGGTCCAATTACGCACATACACACATCTATCCAATTGAAAGATGACGAATTGCTAATTGGCCTGCCAGGCGCACTACAGCCCGCATCCGTATCATCGGGCACGCCTACTCCTCCTCAAGGTGTATTAATTTTGGCAAAATATAATACAATCACATCCCAATGGGATATAATTGACACAGGTGGGTATCAAGTATCTGAGTTTGATACCGAAGATCATTGGGCTCGTCAATTTAACAACACAGGGCATAGTGTTACACAGTGGAATAATTTAATACTTGAAGCTGGGCCAAGAACACACATATATGATCCTGGAAGTCCTTTAGCAGAAAAGAGAAATAGTCCCCTCATGTTATATGCTATTAATAATCAAACAGTTGATATTGTTCAAGGATTTGATAGTAATATTTACAATGAAACAACAGGTGTAGCTGAAAATGTAATTGCAAACAGTTATATAGCGGTGGGAAATACAGAAACAGCAGGCGAATATCCCAGTAATGGGGGCGGACAATTGCTTGTATACAATAGTAACTATAACAACCCATCGCTAGCAGTGAGCAGTTACAGCCAGGCACCCGAAAGTCATTTTCCAAGCCCGCAGATATTTTATCAACCCAATACGTTCGACGGATACTACACGCATCTTGGCGGAAACTCTAGAGAGATAAAGATTACAGGCGGAGATTTATCGATCGGGCCAGCCAACTGGGAAGTTGAAAATTTCACACCACCGGGCGACTATACTATCCAGTTTCATTTAAATGTCGATAATAGTAACTATAATTATTTGTTCTGTGCAAAAACATATGTTAACTTCTATTCATCGCATGTTGGTTTCAAGTTGTATACAGGCAACGGCAATATATACTTAACAAATAACTGGATAACCAACAACGGTGCACCGCCAGCTACTATAAGTGGATTACAGTGGAATAGTATAGTCCCAGCAGACGGAAGTTGGCATCATTATGCTATAGTATATGATAGTGTTAACGAACAACATACATTGTGGAAAGATGGTTCAAAAGTTAGTACTCAGGATAGTCCAAGCAGCAATCCTAAAATTTTCCAAGACGGCTCGGAGGTCAGTTGGTTGAGTACACTTTATCTTTGGAGTATAGGTGAACATAGAAGTGACAACGGCACACAGACAGATCTAACAAGTGATAGCTTTGATATTGCTAATCTAATATTAGATTATGGAGCAAAGTATAATACTGCAAACACGAATATTGATATAAGTGTGTATGGTACAGGAACTGTTTATGACGTAATAGATGACAATACATGGTTAGCAGTTGCAATTGGCAATACTACTGCAACTGGCAATAATGCTATACAAAAAGATTATGCGAAAAGGTTTGACGTTGAGTATATCGGCGGCACATTGGTGACACAAAATATGTCAACTGCGAGGCAAGGCTATACTCCTGCTAATATAGATATTAATAACTGGGTCAAATTCATAGCAGGTAACGAAACTACAATTGTTTCTGCAAGTGATGAATCAATGTTTTTATTTGTTAGAGACGTAGATAACACATTCAGCTTGAATGAAATTTTAACACCTGGCGGAACTATAACTGAAATCAGTATATCAGACAACCAAGCAGAAAGCATTGTGGTCACAACTTCACAGGGTGTAAAAGTTTACAGTAGAAATATTACACCATACCTAGCACAGCCAATATCTTACAGTAACGGCACTGCAACTATCAACGCCGGAACACAAACAGGAACATACACATTAAAAACATACGCAAAGGATGGCAAAGCTGTGAGCATCAAACACACAGCAATGACACACAGTTAAGGAACACACTATGCCAGATACAATATACAAAGTTATAAAAAACAAGTCAACTAAAAAATTAAGTATCTACAATGGTATTGATGGCCTGCCCGATGGTGCAGATACAGCAACACTTGCTTATGTAAAAGATACCAACAGATTGTATGTTGCAACTGGCACAGCATGGCTTCCTGTTATCAGTGAAAATACTGTGCCGACTTGGTCTAGTGTTCCTGCCAATAACGTGACTATTTTGATAGGTGATACCTACAACTTTACACTAGAATACGCAGACCCAGAAAACATCGCAGGCACTTTTACATATCAATTGAGCAGTGGGTCTCTGGGTACAAATACATTGACAACAAACAACGAGAACTTTAGTATTGTTGCAGATCAATCTGCAACATTTAGTTTAACATTTAGAGCCAGTGATACAGTAAATGAAATTATCAGTACCACAGCTTTCACTGTAAGACGTGAAAGATGGAACATAGAATCAACAAGTACAATCAACATAAATCAAACCTATGCTAACACATATCTTGGCAATGCTGTGGCTATAGACAGTACAGGAAACTATGGGATTGCAGGCGCATACAACTATGGTTCACCTAGCGGTAGTTCAGGAAAAGTTACTTTTGTAAAAAGAGATGGAAATAGTTGGACAACTTTAGGAGAAGCACAAAGCAGTGATATAGCCCTGGGAGATCAGTTTGGATATAGTGTAGCAATTGACGGAGACTTAGCAATTATTGGTGCATGGGCCGACGACACCGGAACTAGTATTAATAATGGTAGTGTATATATTTTTAAACGCACCAATGATGCATACTCACAGGTTGCAAAAATAGATGGCCCTGCTAGTAATAACGCATTTTTTGGAAAAAGTGTAGCAATAATAGGAGATGTTGTGTTTGTGGGTGCGCCTGGGTGGTCCAATAGTAGCGGCAAAGTTCTAACCTACATTACATCAGATGGCGGCACAACATGGACGGCAGGTTTAGAATACAACGGCACAACAAGTGGAGAGCTATTCGGCGAAACTATTGATGCAAGTACAAAAACAGGCGGGGGATCAACACTAGCAGTTGGAGCACCTGGAGATTCGCTGAGTCGAGGAGCAGTAGTTGTACACGACAACGATATTAATAATTGGTCAACCAGTGGCGGCGCTACAGTTACCAGTACTAAGTTAACCGGATCACAAGATGCTAGTGGAGATAAATTTGGACAATCATTGGAGGTACTAGACGATAGTTTGATTATTGGTGTACCATTCAGTGATTTTAACACACTAGAAGGCGGGATTGCATATAACTTTGTTTACAATAATTCTAGCTGGAGTGAACAAAGTATTATTCAGTCAGACAGTCCTGTGAACTACGAACGTTTTGGATCGAGTGTTAGTATCAGCAATGCCAGTCAATATCCAGGAAACACAACACTAGACACTGTGTTAATAGGTGCACCTGGTCAAAGTGGAGCAGTATACGGAATGTATTGGAAATCAGAAAACAACAGGTATGAACAATTAACAAAGTTTGCTGATGCTGCAAACATTGCATTTGGATCTAGTGTAGCTGTGGTTGGAAATACAGGATTAGTTGGGGCTATAAATAAAGACAGTACCGGCGGCGCCGCCAACGTTGGCGAAATATATCATGTGAGTTTGGGATAAAGATGACATTATCATACAGAAATATAAAAAACAGTGCTAGTAAAAATTATATTACCTACAACTTGCCTGGCGATCTTCCATTAATTGAAAGAACAGAAGGTGACATGGCGTTTGTTACCAGTGTTAACAGTTTATACATTTACAGTGATGGCTGGCAAGCTATACGTATTCAAAACGAAGTTCCAGAACTCCTTAGTGTGCCGCCAGCAACAGTTAGTATTCCGATTGGCGCAACATACAGCTTTACACTAGATGCAACAGACCCCGACGGATTGGAAATAATTTGGAGTTACCAAATTATTAGCGGCAGTGCGAGTGTTAATGTTATCAATCTAAATGACAATCAATTCAGTTTTAGTGCATTAGATGACACAGTTTTTACAGTTAGATTTAAAGCCAGCGATACAGTAAACGAAGTAACAGTAGATACAGAATTTACAATTACTAACCAGCCTCCTTCTGCACCTACACTTTTAAGTAATGGAGGTGTTACAGCAAACATAGCAATTGCTGACATAGGAAGTTTAGTAAACTATCAATTTACAAGCACAGATCCTGAAGGTAGCAGTGTTACGTTCGGCGCAACACCAAGTGCAAGTGACGATGTTTCATTGATTAATTATAGCATACTTGGAGATACACTATCTGTAATAGCAAACAGAGACAGTGTAGGTCCGCTTGTGTTTGATGTAACTGCCAGTGACGGAAAATATACAGCAACAACACCGTTTAACATAACAAGAACTGCACCTTACTGGAATATCAGCAGTAACGGATATCAACAGCGTGTGGAAGCAGCCAGCACTACAGATCCTTTTAATAGATTTGGTGATAGTTTAGATTCTCACAAAGACTATTTAATTGTTGGTGCTTATAGCGATGACGATAATCCCAGCGGTGTGTTTTCTCCCCAGAATCACGGTACTGCTTGGGTTTACAAATACGACAGTGTTGCAGGTACCTACAGTTTAGAACAACAACTAATAAGTCCTAATGTACCAAGTAATGCTGTTGGAACAATATACGGTCACAGTGTAGCAATAGGTGAATCTATTGCGTTTGTTAGCGCATATGGACACGACGGCGGCAATGGACTAAATTCAGGAAGTGTTGAAATATTCACTCGTAGTGGTGTTACTTGGACACATGCTGGTCAACTACTAGCACCCAGCCCAGCAGCACAAAACAAATACGGATATACTTTAGCATATCATCCCAATAACGACGGCACAACAGGCAGATTAGTAGTGACAGAACCAGGTAACAACACTGTGTATGTTTATGGCGTTAGCGGATCAACTTGTACATTGAATCAAACTATTACAGGTCCAAATTATCCAGGTACAACAGATCCAGTAACATACAACGAGTTTGGTAGTAGTGTTGCTATTCATCATAATACATTGGCTATTGGTGTAACAACTAGAAATCAATCGCCTGGTGTTTGGACCGCAGGTGTTGGCGCTGTGTGCATTTATCAAGATTCGGGATCTGGTTTTGTGTTTGAAGATGTTAAGTATGGAACTGCAACAACTTATGCAGATGAGTATGCAGGTCCAGGATGCGTAAGTGTCTACAGAGATGCAGTAATGGTTGGCGCTCCGAATGATAATCAAACAGGCACAGGCAGCTACGGCCCAGGTGCAGTTTGGATATTTGAAAAAATAAACAATACCTGGACACAAACATTTACAAAAGCAGGTGCAGTAAATACTCAACAACAAATAGGCAGAGGTGTTGCACTGTATGATAAATGTGCAGTTACCAGTCAATATGATACCAATGCACCGACGGCTTGGCATTTTAGAAAATCAGGATCAACATGGGCGTCTAATCAGCAAGTTAGTTATCTAATTAATACACCAGCTGATACAGATACTAATTGGCATCTAAATGGTGCAACCATTGATTGGGATAAGATTATTATGGGCGGAGACCATACAAACCCAGGCGGCGGCGAAGGAATTTTTTACTTGTTTAAAGGTGTTTAACAGCTAAATACATATGAACAAAAGGACACAACATGAAGGCTAGAGAATTTACAATTAATGTACCTATCAATATTAAGATTAACGGTGACGGAGATCCTGAAATTGACATGCCTAGTGCTGAGCCAGAACAAGAGCCTGGCACAGATGTACTTGATCCAAATCCTGTAATGGTACCTCCACTACAACAAAGTATCGAACTTAAAAAAGCCGCACTTGGCAAAGAAGGAGACGTTGTTGACAAAATTACGCAAGACAGAGATCAAAGTGATCCTCTTGCAGATGTCGATGACGGTAAAAACAAATTAGTAGGTGTGGTATTCTCAGGAGACGATAGTCACTTAGAGGATTAATCCAATGACAGTACAGAAGTTTAATACTACACAAAAAAATAATGTCAACGGCACAACATTTATAGGCGATAAAGATCGAGTATTCTTCGATGTACCTACTAAAACTTTTAGACTCAGCGACGGTGTTACACCCGGCGGACTTGTCATTAACAATGCAGGTGGCGGCGGCGGTGGCTTAACAGGCATCAATGATTTTACAAGTGCAGCTATAATGACACTAACTGATGTTAATGTTAACATTGAGAACAGCTTTACTATCGAAAGCGACGAAGGATTAAATCCTGTAAAAACTACAAATTATATATTATACGGAACAAGTACAAATGCAACTCCGGTAGAACTGTTTAGAGATGCTAATAGTACTAGAATTAGCTGTATAAGTTATACTACATACTTTTACGAAGCTGATATTGTAGCACGTAATGACACAACTCCTGATCATGCTGCATTTAGAATTAAAGGCGCTATAGATACAACAGGCGGCGGTAGTACTACTTCTCTTAATACTCAAAAAGAAATTATACATGCCGGATCTAATTATGCATACGATGCAGATGTGATTGCAGACGATATAAATGATGCCATAGGCATACATGTAACTGGAAGAACTGGTGAAATTTTACGTTGGAGTGCTATAGTAAAGGTCACTGAAGTGACACATCAGTGATAAATAAAAGTATAAGTTCACAAAGTAGTGAAACAATATTTTAGAGGAGACCAGAAATGGCTTTAACATCAAACGCAATAACCAAAGCAGGCAACGGCTTAGGTTCAGTAACACAAATTATTTCAGCAGCACCAGCAGATCAAGCGGCACTAGACGCATTTGAAAAAGCATTAGGCGCAGCAGGACACAGTATTGCAGGCATCGACGGCGCACACGGCGGAACAATGCACTTTGCAATTCAAGGTGGCGGCACAGTAGCTAACCCAACAGGCGCAGAAGCAACAACAGCAATCTGCAAATTCGAAGACTAAGATTCGTTTATATCAGGAAAAGCAGTGCTTCGGCGCTGCTTTTTTTATGACTAAATATAGTTAATATAAGGAGATCACAATGGTAGAAAGATCAACAAATAATTTAAATGCATTCGGTCACACAAACGGAATTGCACAAGATGTAGAAATGTTTACAATTGATGCTGGCGCAACACT
>Ga0209652_1000380_pt1 | contig 38286 bp, 35 predicted proteins | sample SaaInl74LU_5_DNA_FD_184641 | JGI IMG/M metagenome (GOLD analysis project Ga0209652, IMG submission 184641) | Marine microbial communities from expanding oxygen minimum zones in the Saanich Inlet - ESP_74LU_5_DNA (SPAdes) (version 2) | ecosystem: Environmental > Aquatic > Marine > Intertidal zone...
GAACGGGAAAAAACGTTCAGAACGATGACCCCGGTTACAATCAGGCCAATGCCCAGATAACCGGCAAGATCAAGTCGCTGACCAAACCCTACGACCCCGATGATCGTCACCGCGGCAACGCCAACCCCTGACCAGATGGCATAGGCAACGCCAAGGGGCACTGTCTTGAGGACGATTGACAACAGGTAGAAGGCGACCGCGTAGCCTGCAAAGGACAGGGCCCCAAATCCCATGCGGGTGAACCCATCGGACGCCTTCAGCGCAGCGGTTCCCACCACTTCGCCCAGGATCGCGAACAGAAGGTAGAACCAGACCATTGCCGTATCCCGGAAAGAGGAAGGCCCCGGCGAAATTGCCGGAGCCTGTTGGTCTTAGAGGCTGGCGTCTAGTGCGGCGAGGATGGCGTCGCCCATCTCGGTGGTCGAGATCGGGCTGCCGCCTTCGGGCCCAAGCAGGTCCGCGGTGCGCAGACCATCGGCCAGAACCTTTTCAATCGCATTTTCAAGGCGTGTCGCCTCATCGCCCTGGTCGAAGGAATAGCGCAGCGCCATGGCAAAGCTGAGGATACAGGCGATCGGGTTCGCCTTGCCCGTGCCGGCGATATCCGGGGCAGAGCCGTGCACCGGCTCGTACAGGGCCTTGGGACGGCCATTGGCCATCGGCAGGCCCAGCGAGGCAGATGGCAACATGCCCAAGGAGCCGGTCAGCATTGCGGCGGCGTCGGACAGCAGGTCGCCGAACAGGTTGTCGGTGACGATGACGTCAAACTGTTTAGGGTTCCGGACCAGCTGCATCGCGCCGTTGTCGGCGTACATATGGCTCAGCTCAACGTCGGCATATTCGTCTGCGTGCACCTTGGTCACGACCTCGCGCCACAGGACGCCGGATTCCATGACGTTGGCCTTCTCCATGGAGCAGACCTTGTTCGACCGCTTGCGCGCCAGTTCAAAGGCAGAGCGGGCAACCCGCGCAATCTCGCTTTCGGTGTAGCGCTGGGTGTTGATGCCCACGCGTTCGTTGCCTTCGGTAAAGATCCCGCGCGGCTCACCAAAATAGACGCCTGATGTCAGCTCCCGGATGATCATGATGTCGAGGCCGGCGACGATGTCCTTTTTCAGGGACGAAAAGTCGGCAAGCGCGTCAAAGCACTGGGCCGGGCGCAGGTTGGCGAAAAGGTCCATTTCCTTACGCAGACGCAAAAGCCCCCGCTCGGGCTTCACGCTGAAGTCGAGGACGTCGTATTTGGGCCCGCCCACGGCGCCCAGAAGTACGGCATCGACCTGCTGGGCCTTCTCCATCGTCTCGTCCGTCAGGGGGGTGCCGTGCGCGTCATAGGCGCAGCCGCCCACGAGGTCTTCGGAAACATCAAAGGCCAGCCCGCGCTTGTCGCCGTACCATCCGATGACTTTCTTCACCTCGTCCATGACTTCAGGGCCGATACCGTCGCCGGCGAGGATCAGGAGAGAAGGGTTGGCCATGGGCAATGTCCTTTGTTTCATGGGTTTCGCAACCGCCTAGACCTTTGCCAAAGCCGGGTCAAGAAAGGCCGGTTGTGTCAGGCCATCTTGATGATCTGACGCAACTCTTCGGCCAGCATGTCCCAGACGCGCCGAATGCGCGGGGTGTGGCGCATTGCCTCGTGTGCGGTCAGCCAGACGGGGAGGACAGGTAGTGGGAAGCCCAGGTCTATCTCTTCCATCTCGGGGTCGGCCCGGCCGATATTGGTTTGCCCGAATCCGATTCCGCAGCCACCGCGCACCAAGGCCCAATTGGCAATATTGTGGTCGCACCGCATCTTGAAGAAATCGCGGGTTATCGGAAGGCCGGCTGCCCTGAACCCCTCGATGATCGCGCTGTCCTGATCGTAGCCAACAAAGTCATGTTCAAGGATGTCCTCCTTCGATCGGGGCCGCCCACGCCGCTGAAGGTAGCTCTTGGAGGCAAAAACCGACAATGACAGGTCCCCAAGATGCTGGGTCACAAGGTCCAACTGGCTTGGCCGATACATCCGGATAGCGATGTCGGCCTCACGGTAAAGCAGGTTGCTGGTATGGTCCGAGGGGTAAAGCTCAATCGCGATCTGAGGTTCCGCTTCTCGAAGTCGTGCCAGGATGGCGGGCAGATTGTAGACTGACATCATGTCGCTGGCCGTAATCCGCACCGTTCCATCCAACTGCGCGACCCGACCGGCGGCGGTCAGGGCCATCTGGCCAACCGCCTCGCGCATGGCGCGGGCGGGGGCAACCAGGGCAGCCCCCGTTTCGGTCAGTTTATATCCCCGAGCGCGGCGCAGAAACAGCTCTGCCCCCAGTTGCGCCTCAAGCGCGTGGACCTGGCGCCCGATCGTCGGCTGGCTGGCCCCAAGGCTGCGGGCGGCGGCGGACAGGCTGCCTTCCTCGGCGACAGCCAGAAACGCCTGAATAAGGGACCAGTCAAAGGCTGTGAGAGGCTTTTCCATTCACTCATGAATACATGATCTGCATTCCTGGGCAATTCTGAAACTTTGGCGAATATGTCATCTAAGTGCCATCAGCTTTTACAGGAGCACACAAAATGACCAAGACCGTCCTTATCCTTGGCCCCTCGGGCAAGATCGGCACGCATGCTGCCCGGGCCTTCGCCGCTGCGGGGTGGACCGTTAAGCCCTACGACCGCAACACCGACATGACCGCAGCCGCCATGGGCTGCGACGTGATTGTCAATGGTTTGAACCCGCCCGCCTACCACAACTGGGCCAAACTGATCCCCGAAATTACCGCCCGCGTCATCGCGGCAGCCAAGGCAAGCGGGGCCACGGTGATCCTGCCCGGAAACGTCTACAACTACGGGGCCACCGGCGGGACCTGGGACGGGACGACGCCGCAGCGGGCCACCACCCGCAAGGGCAAGATCCGGATCGAGATGGAGGCTGCCTACCGCGCCTCTGGCGTGCAGACCATCGTCCTGCGGGCGGGCAACTTCATCGATCCTGATCACAACGGCGACATCATGACCCTTTTCATCCTCAAGGATATCGCCAAAGGCAAGATCACCGCCGGAGGTGATCCCGATACCCTGCAGACCTACTGCTATCTTCCTGACTGGGCCCGGGCTGCCGTGATGCTGGCAGAGCAGCGCGACCAACTGGCAGGCTTTGAAGATGTGCCCTTCCCGGGTCATGTCTTCACAAAGAATGAGCTGAAGGCCGAACTGGATAGGGCCCTTGGTCGCCCAATCAGGATAACCCGGTTCCCTTGGTGGATCATGCGGATCACCGCCCCGGTGTGGGAGCTTGCCCGCGAGCTGCTAGAAATGCGCTACCTTTGGGATACGCCGCACCGACTGGGTTCTGCCAGGTTCGACAGCCTTCTGCCCGACTTTGAGCCGACCGCGCTTTCCAAGGTGATGCAGGCCGGGCTACCGGTCGATGTCCACCCAGACAAGGTGATGGGGACCGGCGGCTAGACCATCAGGGCCTAGCAGATCGGCCAACGGGTCGTCTGGGGCTGGCCAGAAGACGCCTGCTCCCACGACGTCCAGCGCGGCATCGGGCAAGATGTAGCTGACCCGAAGGTTTCCGGGCCCCGCGCCGTCCCCGGTCCAGTCCGCCGTATCCAGACCTGGGTCGCCAAGGTGGTTTGCATCGGCAGCCTGCGTCGCCCCTTCGCTTTGAGGTAGAGGATCAACAAGTCGGGCGTTGGCCAGAAGGTTGATCATCTCACGCCGCAGGCCATCGCCATCCGCAGGATCAAGGTTGGCGTTCCCGATCAGGACGAACCGCTCCGGCACCGGCCCCATACCGCCGTCCAACAGGTGCTGCCACACCAACAACTCATCCCGGTTTCGCAGTCCGTTCCTGTCTTCTGGTCCGTCAAACACCGGTGGCGTCGCGGCCCAGACCAGCAGAGACAGTTCGGTCCCATCTGGCAGCAGGACCGGCACAACCCAATGGCCAGACGACGACAGCCTTTGAACGCTTGCCGCCACCTCTGACGGAAAGGCAGTACCATCGGGCCGGACTGGCATTGTGGAGCCGGGCAAGTCTTGCCAAAGCATATCGGAAAAGTCCTGGACCCCCGCCATTGCAATCGGCCAACGTGACAGGATGGCCATGCCATTGTCACCGGCAAAGCGACCATAGCCTTGACGGTCCCGTGCCTCGCCCAACCAGCCGTTGCCGTCCAAGTCCAACCCGGTCGCAAGGACTGAATTTGGCGGCAGAGAAAAGATGTGTGGATAGTCAGTGGAGGTTTCGCGTAGCAGGTCTGCAAAGGCCTGCAGGGCGACAAGATCCTGGTCCCAGTCGAAGTCGGTCAGAACCAAGATGTCGGCGGCCACATCGGCCAGCACAAGGGCAACCGCCTCGATCTGCCTATCTGATCTTCCGAGAATATCGCGTAGAAGCAGGCCAGGGCCATCCCGGCTCAGCGGGGCGGCGTAAGTGGCGATTCGTAAAGATTCGGCACACAATTGGCCCGGTGGGACCAGAAGCCACAGCCCCAGTCCCAGACAGCAGGCGGTTGCTAGACGGCCCCGATAGGATGATGCAGGTCTGTTTCTGCAGCATGTGCCCTTTGATGCGAAATCATGGCCGCAACCCTCAGCAACGCGACTCCACGCATGAACAGACTTGCTGGCAGAAAGGCCCATGCCGTCATGGTCCAGATCAAGGTATGTGGATTGCTGAGGTTGATCGGATCAATGTAATCCGACGCCAGCTTTACCACGGCTGGAATGATGAATGGCAGAAGAAACCCTAACACGAGGTTAATCTGGGCGTCCCGGTTCAGCCGGTCGACTACATCGCCGCCAGAATTCGGGTCGAATGTCGGCAGGTTGATCCAGAGGTTGAAACTTGTTCCGCGGGCGGGCCAGCCACGAAGGCGCAGAATAGCCACAAAAATCCCCAAAGATACGATCGAGACGAGGTAGCTTAGACCCGCAGCGGTACGGACCTCGTTCAGCAAATGGATCGAGGCGTTCTGGGGAAGCATAAGCAGCATCAGGCGGACGGGCGAATAGGGAAAGTCGATCAGGGCCCCTATGGCCGTACCACTGGCCTGAGCCAGCATTGTCATGGTCGAAGGTTGAACTTCGCCGCGCAAGATCAATGTCATGGAAAACACCGTCACGAACAATGCGCCAAAACGCACCCGATTGAACGGTGGAGCATCGCGAAACTCTACCAGGCTGGGCGAGGCGCTATTGTATTCCACGATGGTAAAAATGGCTGCCAGAAGAGCCACAAAGGCTACTTTCTGCGCGGTGTCCGCGGGTGTCCCCGGGAGAAGTGTGGAAGGAATGGCGATCAACACGACCACCAAGACAGCTCGCAGTATTGAACCCGCCAGTCGCGTCAACATAGCTCTTTTGCCCTCAATCCGGTCTGGGGCGATACTTTGCCGCCCCCTTGTTCCAGTTTGATCACGCCGTTCTTCCGCGCCGCGCCTCACTTTCGCCATATTTCTGCCCCTTAACCACGGACCCGACAACTACATACCTAGGCTTGCGCCAAAAAATGGGCCGCAATGAGGCCCGTTTGGTGCGGGATTGCAACCATTTGGCATCGGATGTGTGGCAAAGTCTGGCGCAGCCCCAAATGTGGGGGTGCTAGTGCCGTCATCTCAACAACATGTGGCGTGACCGCAAATATTTTGCGGTCCAACGGTTGATGCTGGATGGATGTTGTGTGGGGCGACTATCCGTCGCCACGTTGGCGGCAAGGCCCCAAATGGGGCCCTGCCAGTCACTCAAACCCAGGGACGCAACTGGGCGGCGTTGGCCTCGAACGTGTCGATCGAGGCGGCCTTTTCCAATGTCAGACCAATGTCATCGAGGCCGTTGAGCAGACAATGCTTGCGGAAGGCATCGACTTCAAAAGTGATGACTTCGCCATCGGACGAGGTGATGGTCTGGGCCACAAGGTCGATCTCGATCCGGGCGTTGGCGCCCTTTTCGGCGTCTTTCATCAACAGGTCGACCTGCTCTTTTGACAGGACGACAGGCAGGATGCCGTTCTTGAAGCAGTTGTTGTAAAAGATGTCTGCAAAGCTGGTCGAGATGATGCAGCGAATGCCAAAGTCGGCGATGGCCCATGGCGCGTGTTCGCGCGAAGAGCCGCAGCCAAAGTTGTCACCAGCGACAAGGATCTGGGCGTCGCGGTACTGGGGTTTGTTCAGCACGAATTCCGGGATCTCGGCTCCGTCCTGCGTATAGCGCATCTCGTCAAACAGGTTCACGCCAAGGCCGGTTCGCTTGATCGTCTTGAGGAACTGCTTGGGGATGATCATGTCCGTGTCGATATTGACGAGGGGCATGGGGGCGGCGATGCCGCTGAGCTTGTCGAATTTTTCCATCGGGTGTCCTTTGGGTTTGGTGCGGCAATCGCGCACCCTGGGTGTCCGTCAGAGGGTGCGCCAGTGGCGCACCCCAACCCTCACATCATCTCGCGAACATCAGTCAGCCGACCGGTGATCGCTGCGGCCGCCGCCATCGCGGGGCTCATCAGGTGGGTGCGTCCGCCCCGGCCCTGACGACCCTCGAAGTTGCGGTTGGATGTGGCGGCACAGCGTTCGCCGGGGGCCAGCTGATCGGGGTTCATGGCAAGGCACATGGAACAACCGGCAAGCCGCCATTCGAACCCAGCGTCGATAAAGATCTGCGCCAGTCCCTCTTCCTCGGCCTGGGCCCGAACGAGGCCAGAGCCGGGGACAACCATCGCCCGGACCCCGTCCTTCTTCTTTTTGCCCTTCAAGATCGCTGCAGCGGCCCTGAGGTCCTCGATCCGGCCGTTGGTGCAGGATCCGATAAAGACTGTATCGATCTCAATATCGGTCAGGGCGGTGCCAGGTGTCAGGCCCATGTAGTCAAGGCTGCGCTGGGCCGCCCCGACCTTGCCACCTTCAAAACTGTCGGCGGCGGGCACCGTGGCGGTGATCGGCAGAACGTCTTCGGGCGAGGTGCCCCAGGTCACGACAGGGGCGATATCCTCGCCCTTGAGCGTGATGACCTTGTCCCAATGGGCGTCGTCGTCCGAATAGAGCGTTTTCCACCAGGCCAGCGCCGCTTCCCATTGTGCGCCTTTGGGGGCGTGGGGGCGGCCCATGCAGTAGTCGTAGGTCTTTTCGTCTGGGGCAATAATGCCGGCGCGTGCGCCACCTTCGATCGCCATGTTGCAGACGGTCATACGACCTTCCATTGACAGATCGCGGATGGCTTCGCCGCAATACTCAATGACATAACCCGTGCCGCCGGCTGTTCCGGTCGCACCGATGACGGACAAGGTGATGTCCTTGGCGGTCACACCGGGGCGCAGCTTGCCGGTGATCTCGACCTTCATGTTCTTGGACTTTTTCTGGATGAGGGTCTGGGTGGCCAGAACATGCTCCACCTCTGAGGTGCCAATGCCGTGGGCCAGTGCCCCGAAGGCGCCATGCGTGGCGGTGTGGCTGTCGCCGCAAACCACGGTCATGCCGGGCAGGGTCCAGCCCTGCTCGGGTCCGACAATGTGGACGATGCCCTGACGGACGTCTGACACGGGATAATAGTGAATGCCAAAGTCCTTGGCGTTCTTGTCCAGCGCTTCGACCTGGATGCGGCTGTCCTCGGTCATGGTGGCCGCATTTGCGCGGTCCAGCGTCGTGGGCACGTTATGGTCGGGCACGGCGATGGTCTTGTCGGGCGCGCGAACCGTGCGACCGGTCATTCGCAGGCCTTCAAAGGCCTGCGGGCTGGTCACTTCGTGGACCAGGTGACGGTCGATATACAGAAGGCAGGTGCCATCGTCGGCTTCATGGGCCAGGTGGGCATCCCAGATCTTGTCGTAGAGTGTCTTGCCGGACATGTTGGTCCTCTCGGGCGATAGGGGGTCAGGTCTGATAGGAGCAGGCAGGCGGACGGGGCCGCGCAAGGCGGGTCAGAGTCGGGCTAGGACTGAGACCTGCGCACCGTGAAACCGTTCACACAGCCGGGCGCGGTCGCCGATATTGAAGACTCGGATCATGGCGGTGGGTTGTATCCGTCTGCGGCCCCCCCCGCAAGTCTCGCGGGAGCGTGACTGCCGGTCTGTGCCGCGCCACTGGTGCTGAGCGAAAACCAACCTATCTGCTCAGTAGCGAAGGAGATCGAAATGGCATCCACCCTTTCCAAAGTTGCGACCTTGGCTGTCGGAGCCGGGCTGTCAGGCAGTCTGGCCGTCGCCGAGGGCGTCTACCACGGCTACGAAACCCCCAGCTACACGATTGAGCAAAGCTTCGATGAGGCTGAACTGCGGGCCTATGAACCCCATATGCTGGCCGAGGTCACCGTGTCGGGCACCCGCGACTCGGCCCTCAATCGGGGCTTTCAGGTGCTGGCGAACTACATCTTCGGCGGCAACACATCGGCGTCCAAGGTCGCCATGACCGCCCCCGTCAGCCAAAGCCAGAGCGAGACAATCGCGATGACCGCTCCCGTCACCCAGACAGGTGAAGGGGGCCTGTGGACGGTCACCTTCATGATGCCCCGGCAATACACTGAAGACACCCTGCCCACGCCCAATAGTGAAGCGATCCGCTTTGTCCGGACGGAGCCTGAGCGCAAACTGGTCCTGATGTTCTCAGGTCGCGCGACCGACAGGGTATTGGCCCAAAAGACCGAAGAACTGCGGGCCATCGCCGCCCGCGCCGGCATCGAACTGTCGGGGTCGCCAGTCTTTGCCTTCTACGACGACCCCTTTACCCTGCCATGGAACAGGCGGAACGAAGTGGCCTTCTTGGTCGACGGGTCCTAAGCACTTTCGCTTTCGGCAAAGAAGGCCTCTGGTCCTTCGACCTCGATCAGTTTGCCCCTGTCGATCTGCCAGTACCGGTTGCCCACGTTGCGGACAAAGCTCCGATCGTGGCTGACCAGAAGGCAGGTCGCCCCCTGTTCGAGCAACTCGGTCTCGAGTGCTTCTTGCCCTTCTATATCAAGGTGGTTGGTTGGTTCGTCGAGAAGGTAAAAGTTGGGGTGGCTCAGGCGCAGGACCAGCATGGCAAGCCGGGCCTTCTGCCCCCCTGACAGGGAGCGAAGTGGACCGTTTTGCAGGTCGATGCTCATGCCCGCCCCGGCAAGATGACCCCGCGCCCGTTGGTCCCCGACATCGAACCGACTTGTGATTGCCTCAAGCGGGGTGGCCGCGGCGTCAAGCTGCGACAGGGCCTGATCGGAATATCCGGGCACGACCGACGGCGTGCTCCGAATTGCTGGATCGTCCTGACCCTGCAACGCGGCGGCCAGCCGTGTGACAAGGCGGGTCTTGCCCATGCCGTTGCGGCCTAGAATGACGATCCGGTCGCCCTTTTCGATCCAGACCTTGCCGGTTCGAAACAGATGCCGGCCATCGGGGGTGGCGATCTCGGCATCGTCGAATGTGACCAATGCCTTTGCGTGGGTGCCGCTGTTGGACAACCGGATTGCGCCGGCCGACCGTTCGGCATGGGCCGGGCGGGCGCTATCCTCAAGCCGGGCGGCCCTTTCCTTGAGTTGCTTGGTCTTGGTGATCAGCAGGTCCGAGCCAGAGTTGATGCCAATGTTCTTGAGCTTGGCCGCCTGCCTGCGCAGCTGGGCCGCCTTCTTCATGTCGTTGTCGAACTGGCGGCCGTCTGCCGCGTCCATCTCGTCCAGCGCGACCCTTGCGTGGCTGAAAGGCAGGGGAAACAGGCGCGACCGTTCTGACCTCAGGAACAGGGTCCGGTTCGCGACAGCGTCAAGAAAGGCCCGGTCATGACTTGCGATCAACATCGGAAGGTCGCGGGGCAGGGAGGCGATCCAACGCTCCAACAGGGCGATCCGGGCAAGGTCCAGATGGTTGGTCGGTTCATCCATCAACAGAAGATCAGGCTCGGTCACCCAGACCCGGGCAAGCATGGCCAACCGCTGCCAGCCGCCCGACAGATCGGCCAGCCGCGTATCGCGCAACTCTTGTGGGATCGACAAGTCGTCCAGGACGATGTCCACCCGCCAGCCTTCGAATTCGGCCTGTTCGGGGGCGAGTGTCGACAGCACAAGGGCCTGCAGGGTCAGGTTTGACAGGTCTGCGGGAATGTCTTGCTCCAGATGCCCGATCCGCAGGCCACGGGCGCGGGTGATCTCACCGGTGGTTGGCTCGTAGGTTCCGGACAGGCAGCGGAGCAAGGTGGACTTGCCGCGCCCATTGGCGGCGACAAGGCCGATGCGGTCGCCCTTGCCGATGACAAGGTCGAGGCCGGAAAACAGGGGGACGCCAAGGGTGACGCTGAGGTTGCGGATGGCAAGTTGGGTCATGGTCTACTCTGGTCTGGCGGGACCGTTCGTCGCGGTGTTCTGGTGTCGCGGCAGCTTTTGCCGCCCAAGATGGGCAGACCGGGGCGTTTTGCTAATGTTATCCCTGATCAGCCCCGCAAACATGTCTGCGGGGCGGCGACAGGGCCAAATTGTCGATGTTGGCGCCAGACCATGGACACCGAACCTTTCGTATCTGATGGGCAAAGGCTGCCATTGTAGGGAAGCCGATGCAAGGTGTGCGTCATTTGAACGCCCTTTTAGCCAAAGCTGAACCCCTCAGTTTTATGCCGGATCGCCGGACCGTGGCGCAATTGCCCGGTTCTGTCCGCTCGCACTGATCGGGTTTATTGAAAACTGTCGAGAGGAGGTTTACTGTTGGTGCATCTCAGCGCCGGAGACATGTGTGCGGCGTGATTCAGGAGGACGATGATCTGTCACCCAACACTTCGGCGGCACCTGCCGCCAACGACGCCCCGGCACGGCATCACATTGATGGTGCAAGCGGCGTGAAACAGGCAACAAGCGATGCGCTTCTTGGCGCGGTGATTGCCTCTCTCGAAGATGACAAGGCTGAAGATGTTGTGCAGATTGATCTGCGCGGCAAGTCCGAGATGGGCGACTGGATGGTCGTGGCCTCGGGCCGGTCGTCCCGTCAGGTCGGCGCAATCGCCGAGAACCTGACAGATCGGCTCAAGCAGGAATTCGGGCTGGTCAGCAAGGTCGAGGGCAAGGAAACCGGCGACTGGGTCTTGATCGACACGGGCGATATCATCGTCCATGTGTTCCGCCCCGAAGTTCGCGAGTTCTACCAACTCGAGAAGATGTGGATGCCGTCCCCTTCCGCGGCGGAAAAGTTCCGCTGACCGGACACCCGGGTCGATGCGGGTGACGATATGCGCGGTCGGCCGCCTACGCAGCGGACCGGAGCGTGTGCTTCTGGACGATTACATCAAGCGGTTTGACAGAACCGGGCGAGCGCTGGCGCTTGGTCCGGCTACGGTCGTTGAGGTGGATGATCGCAAGGGCGGCGGCATGCCGGCAGAGGCCACATTGCTGACCCGCGCGGTGCCGGACGGCGCGCTTATCTGCGTGCTGGACGAACGGGGCGTTCAGATGTCATCCCCGGATTTTGCTTCAAAACTAGGGTCTTGGCGTGATCAGGGCAGGTCGGATGTGGCCTTTGTCATTGGCGGTGCCGACGGGATAGACCCCGCCTTGCGCGCCCGCGCCGATGCTGCCTTGTCCTTTGGCCAGATGGTCTGGCCCCATATGCTGGTCCGGGTGATGCTGGCTGAACAGCTGTACCGCGCGGCGTCGATCCTGGCGGGCAGTCCCTATCACCGCGCCTGAGGTGCAAACGGTGGGGTTTGGACCCTCCGGGGGGAGTATTTGGAACAAAGCGAAGCAGAGGCCGTTCACCTCTGCCTTCTGCTGGGGTAGAAGCAGCGTGCAGTAGAAGGAATGCCTGCCATGAGTGCTTTCAAACCGGTTGTCCTGTGTATTCTTGATGGCTGGGGCTTGCGGGCTGAAACCGAGGCGAATGCGCCGGTGCTGGCGGATACGCCCACATTCGACCGGATCATGGCGACCTGTCCCAATGCCCGGCTGATCACCCATGGTCCCGATGTCGGTCTGCCAACCGGCCAGATGGGCAATTCTGAGGTTGGCCATACCAATATCGGCGCCGGCCGTGTGGTAGCCATGGACCTTGGCCAGATTGACCTTGCGATCGAGGATGGATCCTTTGCCCGGTCGCCCGCGATTCTGGCCTTTGTAGAGGCGCTAGAGAAGAGTGGCGGCACCGCGCACCTTATGGGGGTCATCTCGGACGGCGGTGTCCATGGTCATATCGACCATGTTGTTGCAGCGGCGGATGCCATTACGGCGCTGGGCGTGCCTGTGGTCATCCATGCCGTCACCGATGGTCGCGATGTGGCGCCGACGTCCGCCAAATCCTTCATCGATAATCTTCAGTCCAGGCTGCCCGAGGGTGCGACGATTGCAACAGTGATTGGTCGCTACTTTGCTTTGGACCGCGATAACCGGTGGGACCGGGTGCAGACCGCCTATGATGCCATGGTGCTTGGTAAAGGCGGTCAGGTGGCGACCGCGGCCGCCGCGGTTCAGGCCGCAACCGATGGTGGCACGACCGACGAGTTCATTCCTGCCACGGTCATTGGCGACTACCGCGGCATGCAACCCGCTGACGGTCTGTTTTGCCTCAACTTTCGGGCCGATCGGTCCCGCGAGATCCTTGCCGCTATCGCCAACCCCGACTTTGATGGCTTTGACAGAGGGCTGGCCCCGACATTGGCCGCCCGGCTGGGGATGGTTGAGTATTCGGTGGATCACAAGGCCTGGTATACGGCCGTATTTCCCAAGCGCGAGATCGTGAATACGATTGGCGAATGGGTGGCCAAGCATGGCCTGCGCCAGTTTCGCTTGGCCGAGACCGAAAAGTATCCCCATGTCACCTTCTTTCTGAACGGTGGCAAGGAAGCGGCGGAGGAGGGCGAGGATCGCAAGATGCCGAAATCTCCCAAGGTCGCCACCTATGATCTTCAGCCCGAGATGTCCTCTGTCGAGGTGACCGATGCCTTTGTCGGGGCCATCGAGGCCGACTACGACCTGATCGTCACGAATTATGCCAACCCCGATATGGTCGGCCATACCGGTGATCTGGCCGCAGCAATGAAGGCCTGCGAAGCCGTGGATCGTGGCCTTGCCCGGGTTGTCGCAGCCCTTGAGGCGGCCGGGGGGGCGATGATCGTGACGGCGGATCATGGCAACTGCGAGGTCATGGTGGACCCGGTGACTGGTGGGCCGCATACCGCCCATACCACAAATCCCGTCCCGGTGGCACTGGTCGGTGGGCCGGAGGGTGTCACCCTGCGCGATGGTCGCCTTGCAGATCTTGCCCCGACGCTGCTTGACCTGTTGGGCCTCGAGTTGCCGCCCGAGATGACCGGGCGGAGCCTGATCGTCCGGTGATGCTACGCGCCATACTGATTTGCCTTGCCCTTGCGAGCACGGCCCAGGCGCAAGGCGATACCGCCCTTGCCGCGCAAACTGCTGCCGAACGGCTTGAGGCGGCGGGCGTGATGCTGCGGCAGGCGGATGGGGCAAGTGATCGTATCGCTGCCCTGACCGAGACGGTTCGGGCCTATGAGGATGGTCTGGTCGCCTTGCGGGATGGCCTGCGCCGTGCTGCGATCCGACAGCGGGCCATCGAGACAGAGCTTGATGCCCGGTCGGACGAGGTCTCGCGACTGTTGGCGGTTCTTCTGACGATGGGTCGGGCCCCGGCGCCCTTGCTGCTGCTACATCCCTCAGGTCCCTTGGGCACAGCCCGGTCTGGCATGATCGTGTCCGACGTTACGCCGGCCATGCAGGCGAAGGTCGACGAGCTGGCGCTCGACCTCGAGGAGGTGTCCCAATTGCGGGCCATGCAAGACAGTGCTGCCGATACCCTGCGCCAAGGACTGCAAGGCGCACAGGAGGCCCGCTCTGCCCTGGCAGAAGCGGTATCGGACCGGACCGATCTGCCACGCCGGTTTATCGAGGATCCTGTCAGAACCGCCCTTCTTGTTGCATCGACAGAGACGCTGGCCGCCTTTGCCGGTGGTTTGGGGGATCTCGTTGATGAGGACCTTGGCGGCATTGGCCCTGATGCGACATCCCTGAAGGGCACGATTGCCTTGCCTGTACAGGGTGCAGTCCTGCGCAGGTCCAACGAGGCGGATTCTGCGGGTGTCGTTCGTCCCGGTCTTGTGATCGCGGCCCGACCGAGGGCGTTGGTCACTACCCCTGTGGCCGCGACGGTCCGATTTCGCGGTCCTCTTCTGGACTATGGAAACGTTGTGATTCTGGAGCCTGCAGCTGACGTCCTTTTTGTGCTGGCGGGCCTGGCGGAAGTTTTCGGCGAGGCAGGCGAAGTTCTGCCACAGGGTACTCCAGTCGGGATGATGGGCGGAGAGCAGCCCGACGTTGACGCGATTTTGACTGAAAGCGCCTCTGGCGCGGGTGCTTCTCGGTCGGAGACCCTTTATCTCGAGGTGCGGGAAGGGCAATCTGCCGTTGATCCCGCGGCATGGTTCGCGCTGGACTGACGCATTTAGGAAGATGGCAGACATGAAAAAACTTCTGATGGCTACTGTGGCTGGCACAGTCCTTGGTCTTGTCGTGACCACGCAGGTAGCAGGCCCCCTGATTGCGCAGGAGGCAGAGCGGAGTTCGAGCGTTTATGAGCAGCTTGATCTGTTCGGTGACATCTTCGAGCGGATTCGGGCGCAATATGTAGAGGAAGTCGATCCTGCCGATCTGATCGAAGCGGCCATCAACGGCATGCTGACCTCACTTGATCCACATTCAAGCTACTTGTCCCCCGATGATGCCGCCGACATGCGGCTGCAGACCAGGGGCGAGTTTGGCGGCCTTGGGATCGAGGTGACCCAGGAAGAGGGTTGGGTAAAGGTCGTATCCCCTATGGACGGCACTCCGGCAGATGCGGCCGGCATGATGTCGGGCGATTTCATCACTGCGGTCGACGGTCAAAGTACGCTTGGTCTGACCCTTGACGAGGCGGTCGAAATGATGCGCGGCCCGGTCGGGTCCGAAATCATCATAACCGTTGTCCGCGAAGGACAGTCTGAACCCTTTGATGTCTCGATCATTCGCGACACCATCCGAATGACGGCTGTACGGGCAAGGACCGAAGGCGACACCGTCGTCCTGCGTATCAGCACCTTCAACGATCAGACCTACCCCAACTTGCGGGACGGCCTTACCGCCCAAATCGAAGAGGCAGGTGGGATCGAGAACGTCAATGGCATCGTCCTTGATTTGCGTAACAACCCCGGCGGTCTTTTGAACCAGGCAGTCTATGTATCGGACGCTTTCCTCAAGGCTGGCGAGATCGTGTCGACCCGTGGCCGGTTGCCGTCCGATGGGGATCGCTACAATGCAACCCCGGACGATCTGGCGAACGGCCTGCCGATCGTCGTGCTGATCAACGGCGGTTCGGCCAGTGCGTCGGAAATTGTAGCAGGTGCCTTGCAGGACCATCGTCGTGCGATTGTCATCGGGACCCAGTCTTTCGGCAAGGGTTCTGTCCAGACGGTGATGCCGCTGCGGGGTGACGGTGCCATGCGTCTGACGACCGCCCGTTACTACACGCCCTCTGGTCGCTCGATCCAGTCGCTGGGTATTTCGCCGGACATCATCGTCCAACAGCCGCCCCGCCGCCCGATTGAGGAAGAGGCCGTGGATACCGAGGCAAACATCCGTGCCGAGGCTGATCTGCGGGGTGCGCTGAACAACACCAGCCTGACCGAGGACGAACTGCGCGTGATCGAAGAAGATCGCGCCCGCGCCGAAGCTGCCGCAGCCTTGAGGGAAGAGGATTATCAACTGGCCTATGCCATCGATATTCTCAAAGGGCTGTCGGCCCTGGCTCCGGCCGCCATGACCGAAGCCCCTGTCGCCGACGCAAACTAGGTGTCACCAAAGGTGTCCCTGACCCCCGAAAAGATTGCGGCACTACCCTACCGCCCCTGCGTTGGCCTGATGGTCGTCAACGCAGAGGGCAAGGTCTTTGTCGGGCAGCGCCGCGACCGGGATCATGATGCATGGCAGATGCCCCAGGGTGGTATCGACAAGGGCGAAGCACCCGAGGCTGCTGCCCTGCGCGAACTTTGGGAAGAGACAGGGATCACCTCTGACAACGCCCGGATCGAGGCCTGGACCAAGGAACCTGTTCCCTATGATCTGCCCACCGAGATCGTGCCGACGATCTGGAAGGGGCGCTTTCGCGGCCAGATGCAGCATTGGGCGCTGATCCGGTTTCTGGGCACCGACGACCAGATTGATCTTTCGATCCACCAGCAAGAATTTTCCCGCTGGCGTTGGGCGGACCCGGAGGAATTGGTAGCTGGTATCGTTCCGTTCAAGAAAGCGGTATACGAGCAAGTGGTTCGGGAACTGGGTCCGCTGATCTAGGCCCGTCTGCCGGTTTGCCAGCGTTTGTGGTTTTTGACGGACATCCGACGCACGCGAGAGCGTGAACTAGATTGCACCAATTTAACCTTTCCGACACCCGGGCGAGAGCCTTGGCCCCCACTTCTGACTCATGGTTTCAATGAGACAGGAGTGATCCATGAACACCTTCCGACTTCCCGTGAAACTGGCCCTGGCCAGTACCTTGGCGGCAACCTCCGCCATGGCAATTGTCCCAGGTGCCGCGCTTGCCGTGCCAGCAGGCGGCTATGCCGACCTGGTCGAGGGCCTGTCGCCCGGCGTTGTTTACATTGAAGTAAGCTCGACCAGCCCGGCCGAGATGCAGATTCCGGACCTCCCGCCCGGGATGAACAAAGAAGACTTCATGCGCCGTTTTGGGCCATTGATGCCCAATTTCCCGAACCCCGAACCGACCCGGGGTCTGGGAACCGGTTTCATCATTTCCCAAGACGGCCAGATCGTCACGAACAACCATGTGGTTGAAGGCGCGTCCGCAATCACTGTTACATTGTCTGATGGCCAGGTCTTTGATGCCGAGGTGATCGGCACCGATCCCCTGACCGACGTCGCCCTGATCAAGATCAATGCAGACGTTGAGCTGACCCCGCTTGAGTTTGGTGCCTCCTCCGATATGCGCCCGGGGGATGAGGTGCTTGCCATCGGCAATCCCTTTGGATTGGGAAATACGGTTACCTCGGGCATCGTTTCTGCCGTCGCCCGCAACATCAACTCTGGTCCCTATGACGATTTCATCCAGACCGACGCTGCGATCAACCGGGGCAACTCGGGCGGCCCGCTGTTCAACAACGACGGACAGGTCATTGGCATGAACACCATGATCTTTTCGCCCGGTGGCGGATCGGTCGGGATCGGGTTCGCTGTGCCCTCTGACATGATCACCGACATCGTGGCCAATCTGGCGGATGACGGAACGATCACTCGCGGCTGGCTGGGCGTTCAGATCCGCCCAATGAGCGAAGAGGTCGCCAGCGTCCTTGGCTATGACGCCCCGGTCGGCGCTGTGGTCGAGCTTGTGTCCGACGATAGCCCCGCTGCGGCTGCCGGGCTTAAGGCTGGCGACATCATCCTGAGCTTTGGCGGGATCGAGATCGAGGACACTCAAAGCCTGCAACGCGCTGTTGCGGACGTCGATCCCGGAACGGTTGCGCAGGCCATGGTTCTTCGCAAGGGCACAGAGGTGACGATAGACGTGACCCTTGGGACCCTTCCCGTCAGCAACACCTGAATTCGCACGGAGATGTCCCAAGTCTCTACTCCAGTGCGATGCCGTCATGCCGCCGCAAAGCCCCTGCGGCGGCAAGATGTGTTCTTGGTGACCGTTAAGCAGGGGGAAAGGCGACTTCGACGACCAGCCCCGGGGCGTTGTCACCGAGTGACAAGGTCGCACCATGCAGGTCGCAGATGGCCGCGACGAGGCTAAGGCCAAGCCCGCTCCCCTCACTCGTCCTGCTGCTTTCCAGACGGTAGTGGCGGCGCAGCACGTTGCCGCGTTCGGCCTTTGGCACGCCGGGTCCGTCGTCGCGGACGGTCAGCTGGGCGCCATCGGGGTGATCGGTTACAGCGACGGTGATCGTGCTTCCCGCAGGTGTGTGGCGCAATGCATTCTCGATCAGGTTCGCCGCGACCTGGCCCAACAGGTTCCGTTCTCCATGCACTTTCGCCGGGCCTTTGCCGGGGGTAAAAACAAGGTGGTGTCCACTTTCTTCGGCTGAAGGTTCGTAGACATCGACAAGGCCTGCAATCAGCGGCCGCAACTCTAGGTCCGCAAAGCCTGATCGGGGGCCCGTCCCTTCGATCTGGGCGATCTGAAGAAGCGACTGAAAGGTGCGGACAATCTGTGCGGTCTCTGATTGCGCTGTGTCGACGATGTCGGCCTGGGCAGGTGTCAGGGCATCGGTCGCGGCCAAGCGTTCCAGCAGGACCGAAACGCGCTGGATCGGGGTCCTGAGATCGTGGGCAATATCGGCAGAGACCTGGCGGAGAGATGAGACACTCGCCGTTTGAGCCTCGGCCATCCGGTTCACCGCTGCGCCGATATCGGACAGGTCGTCCGGGGCGCCAGGCAAGGCAGGGACCCGGGTGTCCAGTTGGCCCTTTGTGAGACTACGCAGGGCATTCCGGATCGCCTCGACCCGGTTGCGCGCGCGGCGGGCGGCCCAAACGCCGATTCCGGTGGCGACGATCAGGGTTGGCAAAAGGTTGACCAGAAGGATGACGGTAAACGTCTCCCACAGGCTGGTGACGTACTCGCGGTTGCGGGCCATCGTCAGACTGCCTTGCCCAACCCGTCCCGCCACGATCAGGTAGCTGTCCGCCAAAGCGGATTGGTCAAGCGGGATGCGACTTGCCGGCACGATGCTAAAGCCCGAGAGGGCTGGCAGACCCGGCACGTTGCTTAGCCTGCTACCGCTGTCTGTCCGGTAGTCGATGATCAGGGTCTCTGGCGGGGCGGAGGCGATATCGGCCAGAAGGCGTTCGATCAGCGCGGCCTGATTGCGCACCAGCTTGTAGCTGTCGAAATCCTCAAGCACCTGCGCACGAAGGTTGGCGTCGGCGGACCGTGTGACGATGACAAAGGCCGCCCCAAAACTCAGCAAAGTCGAGATCGAAAAGACCGCGATCAGCCGCACGGTCAGGCGGAGTGGCGTGGACCGCGATATTGGTCCGCCCGTCATTCCGCGTCGATCCTGTAGCCCGCGCCCCGCACAGTCGTGATAAGTTCCTTGTCAAAGGGCTTGTCAACCTTGGCCCGCAGTCGGCTGATATGGGTCTCGACCACATTGGTCTGGGGGTCAAAGTGGATGTCCCAAACGGATTCGAGCAGCATGGTCCGCGTCTGGACCCGACCCTTGCGCCGCAGAAGGTGCTCCAGAAGGGCAAATTCGCGGGGTAGCAGGTCTATCGTCTGGCCCGCCCGCGTCACCTTGCGGGTCAAAAGGTCCACCTCCAGATCGCGGGCGCGCAGGGTCACGGGTGCGTCCGACATCTGCGGGCGGCGGCCAAGGGCGTTGATCCGGGCGGAAAGCTCGCCAAAGGCGAAGGGTTTGGCAAGGTAGTCGTCAGCCCCTGCGTTCAGCCCTTCGATCCGGTCGTTGACGCCGCCAAGCGCGGTTAGCAGCAGGACAGGGGACAGGTTGCGTGCCCCGCGCAACGTCTTGACCACCGACAAGCCGTCCAGACCGGGCAGCATCCTGTCGATGACGATGACGTCATAGGTTCCAACCGTTGCCTGAACGAGACCATCGGCCCCGTTGTCGATCAGGTCCACAACGTGCCCCTCTTGCCGCAGGCCGTCTGCGATATAGGCCCCGGTCGTCTTGTCATCTTCGATGACGAGTATCTTCATGGTTGTCCCTGTCACAACAGCGCGTCGCTGCTGCCCAACATGGGGTGGATTGGTCAAGGATGCCAGATCCGCCCCCACCCAGCCTTGCAGGGGCATTACTTCGATGTAATCCGGCGCTAGCGCAGAAGTTCCAGCAAAGAGGGCGGAGCGTAGCCGTCGGGCGTCAGTCCGTTGGCCAATTGCCAGGCGCGGATGGCGTCGATCGTGTTCGGCCCGATCAGGCCGTCGACACCTTGGGTAGAGAACCCGGCTTCGGTAAGCCGTTCCTGCAATTCCTTGCGTTCGGCAAAGGTCAGGGCCCGGTCTTCCAGCGGCCATTCCGCCTCGATCGGGGCGCCTCCGCGCAACCGGTCGGCAAGGTGTCCCACGGCGATGACATAGCTGTCGGCGGTGTTGTACCGCTCAATGGCGGCGAAATTATCAAAGATCATAAAGGCCGCGCCCTTGGCTCCGGCAGGCAAGAGGATCGAGGCAAGGCCATGGTTCGGCACCGCCGCGCCCGTCAGGTCAAGGACCCCGATCTCGGCCCAGGCCCATGGCATCTTGCGCACAGTTCTGTCTGCAAGTTTGTAGTCAAACCCCTCGGGCAGACGAACCTCAATCCCCCAGGGTTGCCCTTCGACCCAGCCTGCCGATTGCAGGTAGTGGGCGGTCGAGGCGAGGGCGTCGGTTGGGTCATCGTTCCAGATATCGCGGCGGCCATCGCCCCGGAAATCCTGGGCCAGATCCAGGAAAGAGGTGGGCATGAATTGCGTGTGGCCCATCGCCCCTGCCCAGCTTCCCCGCATGTCGCGGACTGCAACATGGCCGTTTTGCAAGATCGTCAGCGCCCCAATCAGCTGACGTTCAAAGAACGCCCCCCGTCGCCCGTCCAAGGCGAGGGTGGCCAGAGCCGAGATGGTAGGTATATCGCCCCGCACCGCGCCATAGGCGCTTTCAAGGCCCCAGATGGCAGCAACGACATGGCGGTCAACGCGATAGCGGGCTTCGATCTCGGCCAAGAGGCCTGCGTGTTCGGCCAGCCGGGCCTGACCGTTGCGAATGCGGGCCTCTGACACCGCGGTGGACAGGTAGTCCCAAAGGGTCTTGGTAAACTCGTTTTGATTGCGATCCCTCTCGACCACGATGGGCAAATAGGTGAGGCCCGCAAAGGCAGCGTCCAAGGTGTTTGGACTGATCCCCTCAGCCTCGGCTCTTGGGCGAAAGCCGTCGATCCACAGGCTCAGGGCGGTGGCAGGGTCGGTAGCGGGCATGGACAGGCTTTCCGGCGTTTGGGCCGCCCCACTTAGAGGGAGGGACAGGCAAAGGGCAAGGACCACGGCGCGCATCAGCCCAGCCTTTGCAACAGGCTTCGGGTTGCGGTACCGGTGACGGGCAGTCCCATTGCCACCTCAAGGGTCCAAGTGGCCGCCCCGATCATGGCGTCGAGGATGCTGTTCGGCCCTTGGGTGTCATAACCGGGCGATGTCAGCGGTTCTTGTATTGGGCGTCTGTCGACCTGTTTCAGCCCATAGTCGGGCCCAGCGCCGTCCTGCATGAACGCCGCCCTAGGGCTGGTCCAACTGCCTGTCATACGGCTTGGTGAGATGTCGCCGTCTTGCATGCGGCGCTGGGCGTCCGGAAGCTGTCCTTGGAAAAAGTCCGCTAGGCGGCCGTCGTAGGCCGGCGTTGAGGCGGAGGAGATCACGGGGGTGTCGCCTCGTCGTGTGCCATGGTGGTTTTCCAATCCCCAGTGAGCCGAAAAGATATGGACAGCGCTACGATACCGCCCTTCGAACCGCCGAAGCGCGCGAGGTCCTGTTGCCCCAGTCCGATCCTGTCAGGCGAAGCGGCAATGGGCAGATAGTCCTCAAACCTGTAGGTGGTTTCGGTGTTGTTGGAGTCCCGTTCGATCACGCCCGGGACAAAGCCCGCAAATGAGAAGGCGGTATCAAAAGTGCGGTCGCTTATGCTGCGGGTCAACGCATGGGGACTAAGCCCGGCAACCCAAGCGTCCCATCCTGCCCTTCCGAAGGCCAAAGCCTCCAAGGCCACCTGTTGTCGTGGGTGCGTCATCCTGCCGTCCCCGTCTAGAGCGAGTCTTGGCAGAGTATAGCCCAGATGGGCAGGTCCAAGAACCAGAGGTTGAATGAATGGGCGTCTTCTTGCCCGATGGGTTAGCGACGTGTTCGGCTGACCTTGCGCTTGACCTTATCCGCCTTTGCACGGGCGGCACCAACCTTGCGGCGGGGAGGCTTGCCTTTGCCTGTTCCCCGGCCCTGTCCCCTGCTTTTTCCCCTGCCGTTGCCTGGCCCCTTGGGCATGATCTGTTCGTCAAGTTTGATCAGGTCTGCGATCAACCCTCCCGAGATCGGTGCGGCCTCTGTCAGTTTGACGGCTACCTTCTGGCCAAGCCCGATGACAGTTCCAGTGTCCGCGCCCATCAACGTCTGACTGTCGGCGTCAAAGTGAAAGAATTCTGCCCCAAGGGTCCGGATCGGGATCAGGGCATCGGCACCTGTTTCATCCAGCTTTACGAATACTCCGAAGCGCGCAATACCACTGATGCGGCCTGTCATCTCTGCCCCGATCCGGTCCGACAGAAGCGCGGCCAGATAGCGGTCCGTCGTATCCCGTTCGGCCATCATAGAGCGGCGTTCAGTATCACTGATTTGCTGGGCCGTCTGGTCAAGGTGATCGATATCCTCGGGCGATAGGCCATCCTTGCCCCAGTGATGGGCGGTGATCAGGCCCCGATGCACGATGAGGTCGGAATAGCGCCGGATGGGCGAGGTGAAATGGGCGTAGTTGCGCAGAGCAAGGCCAAAGTGGCCAAAATTCTCGGCGTTGTAATAGGCCTGTGTCATCGCTCGAAGGGTGGACATGTTGATGACTTCGTCGTGGTCCGTCCCTTCGGCCTGAGCCAAAAGCCGGTTGAGGTGCGACGTGTGCAACACCTGCCCCTTGGCCAGCGTCATGCCGGATGCCGCTGCAATCTCGCGCAGAGCATCCAGCTTTTCAGGACTTGGCTCTTCGTGGACCCGAAACAGAAGCGGGGTCTTCTTGGCAATTAGCGTCTCGGCGGCAGCGACATTGGCCAGCACCATGAACTCTTCGATCAAACGGTGGGCGTCGAGGCGGTCCTTGTAGCCAATGGAGGCGATCGTGCCCAGTTCGGTCAGAACGATCTTGCGTTCGGGCAGGTCCAGATCCAGTGGCTGCCGGGCGGCGCGGGCCTTGGCCAAGGCCTCGTAAGCCGCATAAAGTGGCCGCAGGACCGGGTTGAGCAATGGCTCGGTCTTATCCGAGGGAGAGCCATCGATCGCCTCCTGCAACTCTTCGTAGGACAGGGACGCGACAGAGCGCATGAGGCCGCGGGTAAACCGATGCTCGATCTTGTTGCCCTGGGCGTCGATCCGCATCCGAACGGCGATACAGGCCCGCGCCACCCCTTCATGAAGCGAACACAGGTCGCCTGACAACCGATCCGGCAGCATTGGCACCACCCGATCGGGAAAATAGGTGGAGTTCCCGCGCATCCGCGCCTCGCGGTCGAGGGCGGAGCCAGGCGTGACGTAATGGGCGACATCTGCAATGGCGACCCAAAGCACGAAGCCGTCTGGATTGCCCGGATCCGGGTCGTGCTGGGCGAGCACGGCGTCGTCGCGGTCGCGAGCGTCGGCGGGGTCGATGGTCAGAAGCGGGACGTCACGCAGGTCTTCGCGTCCGTCCAGACCGGCAGGCTCGGCCGCGTCAGCCTCGGCCATTACGGCATCGGGGAAATGGTCGGGAATACCGTGCTGGTGAATGGCGATCAGGCTAACCGCCTTTGGGGCGGAGGGATCGCCCAGACGGCTGATGATACGAGCCTTGGGCAGGCCAAGGCGACCCTTGGGGCCTGCCTGTTCAGCCTCGACCAGTTCGCCGTCGCGGGCGCCTTGTTCGTTTCCGGCAGACACAACCCATTGCTTGTCAGAGCCCTTTTCGATGGGCAGGATGCGCCCCCCTTCGGAGCCTTTGCGATAGACGCCCAGTATCCGCAGCGGGTTCGTCCCGATCTTTCGGATCAGCCGGGCGGTGTGGGTATGGTCTTCTTCGCCGGGGGTTTCGGTCAGGCGGGCGAGGATGCGGTCGCCGCCCCCGATAGCGTCGGCGGCGCGGGGCAACACTAGAATGCGTGGCTCTGCCCCTTCGCCGGACCATTCGAGCGGCCGGGCGAAGAGGTCGCCTTGATCGTCAGGCTCCAGCACGAGCAAAACGGAAACGGGCGGCAGCCGGTCCGGGTCGCGGTAGGATTTGCCCCGTTTGGCCAGATGACCATCGTCCTCAAGCTCTTTCAGGAGCCTTTTGAGGTCAATTCTTGCGGCGCCCTTTATTCCGAAGGCCTTGGCGATGTCGCGTTTGGCGGTCAGGGCGGGATTGTCCGCGATCCATTGCAGGATGGCGTCCTTGGTTGGGATCTGGCTCATAGCCCCTCTTAGCATGACTAACTGGGGGGCGTCATCGGCAAACCCCGGGGCGCTGCCCCGGACCCCGGGATACTTTTTGCGAGATGAGGATGTCAGGCGAAGTAATCGCGCAAGATCCGGCTGTAGATAGCCTTGAGTTGGTGGATCTGGTCGATGGCGACCCTTTCGTCGACCTGATGCATCGTCTTGCCCACCAGCCCGAACTCAACAACCGGGCAGTGATCCTTGACGAAGCGCGCATCCGAGGTGCCGCCCGATGTGGACAGGACCGGCTTGACGCCGATTTCCGCCTCGACCGCCCTGCCGATTAGGTCGGACAGGTCCCCGGGCGGTGTCACGAAGCTTTCGCCCGAGACCTTGACCCGCATCTCGATCTTGACGCCGAAAGCAGAGGCGGTGGCGTCGACCTCTTTTTGCATCCAGTCGATCAGGGCGCTACTGGTGTGATGCTCATTGAACCGGATGTTGACCGTGCTGCGGCACTGGGCGGGGACAACATTGGTGGCAGGGTTACCGGTGTCGATGGTCACGATGGCAAGGGACGATGGGTCGAAATGGTCTGAACCGCTGTCAAGCTGATGTGAGGCCAGACGGTCCATCAAACGCGCCATGGCTGGCAGGGGATTGACGTAGAGCGACGGGTAGGCCGAATGCCCCTGCACGCCGGTGACAGTGAAGAAGGCATTGAGCGACCCGCGCCGCCCGATCTTCATCGCCTCGCCCATGGTGTTGGGGCAGGTGGGTTCCCCGACGAGGCAGACGGACATCGCCTCGCCAGCCTCGGCCATCCAGTCGAGCAGGGCGGTGGTCCCATGCAGGGCGTCGCCCTCTTCGTCACCGGTAATGGCAAGGATCACAGCCCCGTCGGGCGGCGTGTCTCGGACAAAGTCAATGGCTGCCGCGGCAAAGGCCGCGACCCCGGATTTCATGTCGGTAGAGCCGCGCCCATAAAGGTATCCGTCCTTGATTTCGGCCCCGAAGGGCGCCAGGCTCCAGTCGTCTGGATTGCCCAGTGGCACTACGTCCGTATGCCCGTTGAAGCCGAAGCTGCGATTGGCCCCCTGCCGCCCCCAGCGAGCAAAAAGATTGGCGATCCCTTCGCGGTCGACCCTCGTGCAGGCAAAACTGGCCGCCTCGAGCGCCTCTTGCAGGACCCCGAGGGCCCCACCTTCGACAGGCGTGATTGACGGGCATTGCACGAGGGCGGCAGTGAGGGCAACGGGATCGGTGGGGGAGTGGGTCATTACAGCGGCTCCTTTTCCTCTTGAGGTAGCTGTGAGACGGCAGGGATGCAATCGCCACTGTTGCGATGAGGTGACATGGGGTGGCCGCTACGGGTAGCGCGGACCAAATACCGGTCGAGAAATCAAAATAACACAGTACCTTAGGCGCAACAAGACGACCCGAGGCAGGGTAAACGCAAGCCCTAAGGTGCAATAGAGCAGTCTGCACCAAATCTGGTATCTGGTATCGGGCACGCCCGGACCAGCGTTTGCATTTTGGCCTGGGCGAAAGCGGGGCACAGCATGGTTCAAGGCGTCGAACTTACTCACACCAATGCATCTGCAATGCAGATGGCTCAGACGATTTTCGGCAAAGGGGTGCAGGTCGTCAGTGCCAGCTACTCAGGATCAAACTATTTGTCTGCCGTCTCCTCGAACGGGAATGCCGTTTCATCCAACGTCGTTCCGGGCGACACCGGGGTCATCCTGTCGACGGGTCGCGCCTCTGACTTTACCAACCAGGGCGGCGGCTCGAACGATTCAACGTCGACATCGACAAATATGGGCGGCCAGAACAACAACCCGGACTTCAATGCGATCGCGGGAACCTCGATTTACGATGCGTCATACTTGGACATGACATTCATCCCCACCGGGGATGCCATGACGATTCAATTCGTGTTCTCGTCGGAGGAGTATCCCGAATACTCCAACTCGATCTACAACGATGTCGTTCGTGTCTGGGTGAATGGCGAGTTGGTGCCACTGTCGGTCACCGACAGTGCAGCCTCGGTGACCGAGATCAACCAGACGGATAACGTCAACCTGTTCAACAACAACACGGCTGAGCGGTTCAACACCTAGATGGACGGATTTGCCGTCACCATGACCTTGACCATTCCGGTCACATCGGGGGCCGAGAACACCATCAGGATTGGTATCGTCGACACCTCTGACAGCAGCTACGACTCGAACCTGCTGATGGCGGCAATTCCTTGCAGACCGTCCTGGTGGCCCAGGACGACGCCATGACGGTCATGGAGGGGCAAACCAAAGTCATCGACGTTCTGGCAAACGATGTGAACGTTACGGGCGGCACCCTTGTGGTCATGAACGTCAACGGGCAGGCCGTGTCGGTGGGGGATACGATCACCCTTCTCACGGGGCAGGACGTCACGCTGAACGCTGATGGGACCCTGACGATTGTCACGGATTCGGACATTGACAAGATCTCTTTCACATACGGTGTGGAAAGCAAGGATGGCAGCGGCAACGTTCTTGAGAACGACGTGGGCTTTGTCACCGTCGATACGGTCCCCTGCTTTGTCGCAGGGACCCGGATCATGACGCCCAAGGGCGAAGTCGCGGTCGAGACGTTGCGCCCGGGCGATCTGGTCCTGACCAAGGATGACGGTTTTCAGCCCCTGCGTTGGAGTGGGGAGCGCGAGGTCAGGGCCGAGGGTAAGCTGGCCCCGATCAGCATCCTGGCAAATACATTTGGCCGCCACGAGCAGTTGATGGTCTCACCGCTGCATCGGATTTTGGTCGCCGGCAGCCAGGCCGAGCTCCTTTTTTGGTGAGTCTGAGGTGCTGGTTGCCGTCCGGGACCTTGTGAACGACGTAAGCATTAGGACCGTTGAGGGTGGTTATGTCACCTACGTTCATTTGATGTTTGACCAGCATCAGGTGGCCTTTGCAGAAGGCCTAGGTACCAAAAGCTTCCTACCCGGCCCGCAGACAAAGTCCCTGTTCGAGAGGGAAGCTAGAGGAAATTTGCTTGATCTTTCCCGAGCTCGATCTCGAGATGGGCGAGGGCTATGGTCCGGCGGCCCGCCGCATATTGCGCCGCTATGAGGCGCAGTTGTTGGTCAAGGCGGCTTAACCTGTGACAGGCATGCCCCTCAAATGGATCGCGCTGCGCGACTGGTTGTCCGAGCAGGGTCATCTGTTCGGGCCGGCCGACGCCGCCGCCCAACCCAACCCCGCGCTGGCCTTGCAACAGGGCACCGTCCTGATCGAATTCCACCACGAACCGACAAAGTCCCCGAAGAATATTGTCAGGTATAGCCGTAGTGACCCTTCTCCGGCGGTGCTGACCCTCCGGCTTGATCCCGATGGGACCTTGGTCCTGCTGCGGCGTCAGGGCGCGCGGGACGCTCTTTATGCCATATCCCTTCCCCAGTTATTGTCGGGGGAAGGGGCGCAGGTGCAATATGGTTGGGACCTGCCGCGTAACACTGGATTTCTGGCGGTCACCCTGCCCTTTCGGGGTATTACCCGCATCATCGAATTGCCAGGTGCCCTCCCATTGGAGCATAGGGATGTCGCGGGGTTGGCTGGGGCCGCCTTCAAAGGGGGGCCGGGACTGGAGCGGATTGCGATTGCCGAGGGTTTGGCACCTGTCGGACCGATGCCCGCATTACCGGGAAACGGATTCGTCCCGACACCGGGCGGTCTGGTCCGTCTGGACGCCCTGACACCCGGGATGCGGATCATCGCAGCCGACGGTGAACCGGCTGAGGTGACCTGGGCCGGGCACGTCCATTTGCCGGCCGGGGGCCTCAATGCCCCGTGCCTCTTGCGTGCCCCCTACTTTGGCCTGAACGGCGATCTCATCGTCAGTGCTGGCGCGGTGATGCGTCTGCAGGGGGCCGAAGTGGAGTATCTGTTTGGACGCCCCGATGTGTCAGTCGTCGTGCGGGACCTTATCGATGACATTCGAATCTTGCCGGTTTCGGCCATGCATGAACTGGCAAATCCCATGGTGCAGCCGTTTCACCAAGTCCTTCTGAACAGGCGGGTTCCAATCGTCCTGTCCGGCGCGGTGTTCGAAACTTTGGACACCTCAGCCCTTCGGACCAACCCTGTCCTATGGAAGTGGTCCGTTCTGAACGCCCTTGAACCGGCAGTGCTGCCCCAAGAAGGGGCCGTCTAGCCGCCCATCTTACGAGACTGTGAAGCACTAAGTCTGCGTCAGATGCGGGCAGCCTAGATCAGGATTTTTTCGACTCGGGGGCTTCGTCGTAGAACGGGGTCATCTGGGCGACGATGACGCTGTTTTCGTCCAGCGCCCGCTGCATTAACGCCTGTTCGTCCGCGTCGATGTCGTGACCTTCGGCAAGCCTCTCTGCCAGTGTGCCATAGCCCGACACATCCAGAGGGGCGAGTTCGGCCTGCTTGAGGATAGCGACAGTTTCTCGCACCGCCTCGGCCTCGTCTATTCCGCTGGCGTAGCACATCAGTGCCGCCCCGGTGGCCCCGTCAGGCAGGCCGTCGCCTTTGCGGCGGCCCACCTCGACCAGCAGGGTGTAGACCTGTTGCTTGCTTCCTGGTTTGGGCATGATTGTCCCGGTCAATCCCGCAACAGCTCGTTTATGCCGGTCTTGGAGCGGGTTTGCGCATCGACCCGCTTGACGATGACGGCGCAATACAGGTTGATCCCGTTCTTTGACGGCATTGAGCCCGCAACGACCACCGAATAGGGCGGGACTTCGCCGTAGCTTACGGTGCCCGTCTCGCGATCCACGATCTTGGTGGATTTGCCGATAAAGACACCCATCCCCAGCACCGACCCTTCGCGGACGATGCAGCCTTCGACAACCTCGGAGCGGGCCCCGATAAAGCAGTTGTCCTCTATGATGGTCGGACCGGCCTGCATCGGCTCAAGCACCCCGCCGATGCCAACTCCGCCAGATAGGTGGACGTTCTTGCCGATCTGCGCGCAAGAGCCGACGGTGGCCCAGGTGTCGACCATGGTGCCCGAATCGACGTAGGCGCCAAGGTTGACGAAGGACGGCATCAGAACGACTCCCGGCGCAATGAAGGCGGATTTGCGCACGATGGCATTGGGCACGGCGCGAAAGCCTGCCGCCTTCCACTGATTGTCGCCCCAGCCCACGAACTTGCTGTCGACCTTGTCCCACCAGCCGCCACCCTGCGGACCACCGGACTGAGGTTCCATGTCCTTGATCCGAAAGCCCAGCAACACAGCCTTCTTGGCCCATTGGTTGACGTGCCAGTCATTGCCCTGCTTTTCCGCCACGCGCAGTTTGCCGCTGTCGAGGGCGTTCAGAGTATCCTCGATCGCGTCGCGGGTCTCGCCTGTGGTGGCGGGCGTGATTTCGTCACGGGCCTCCCATGCGGCTTCAATGGCAGATGCAAGCTGGGCGTTGGACATGGTCAGGCTTCCTTGGCGTCAGGGATCAGATTTTGAGGCTGTCTAGCGACGTGTGGGGCAGGGCGCAATCTATCGTTCGGCGAATGGTCCAGGATCGGGGTTGGCGCCACAGACCAGAACTGCCACCGTTTCACCCGGTTCAAGGACATAGGCCCCCGAGATCAGTGCCGCGAGGGCGGTCGCCCCGGCCGGTTCTACGAACTGGCGCAATTCCTGCCAAAGCAGGCGCTGGGCGGCGGCGATGTCTGCATCTGAAACAAGGACTGAGGTCACGCCCTGCGACACCGCCAGATCATAGCACAACCGCCCGATCCGCGAGGCACCCAGCGCGTTTGCCGCGATCCCGCCTACCGACACCACGGTCTGGTGGCCTTGGGACAGGGCGGCATGCAGGGTTGGGGCCAATTCCGGTTCGACCGCGACAATCTTGCGCCGACCTTGCGTCCAGGCCATCGCCCCGCCGATCAGGCCGCCGCCACCGACAGCGATCAGGACGGTGTCGGCCTCAAGCCCTTGCTCCTCCCACTCCAGCATCAGCGCGCCTTGCCCGGCGAGGGTCATGGGGGCGTCATAGGCGTGGATCTGCATGGCGCCGGTGTTCGCCTCATGGGTCTGCGCCGCTGCAAGAGCGTCAGCGTAGGTTCCGGGCACGACGACTAGATCCGCGCCGGTGCTACGAACCAGTTCGATCTTGGTCGGCCCTGCGTATTCAGGAACAAAGATCCGGGCCGGGTGACCCAAGGCGCGGGCTGCAAATCCGACCGCCGCCCCGTGGTTGCCACCAGAGGCGGCAACCACGCCTGCGGCAGGGACATCGACGGACAAGAGTGAGTTGAATGCCCCCCGCAATTTGAAGCTGCCCGTGGATTGGAGGTTCTCGAGCTTTATCTCGATCGGCTTGCCCTGCCACAGTCTGGACGTGGTCAGGACAGGGGTCCGTTGGACATGGCCCAGGATGCGATTGGCTGCGGCCCGAATGTCCTCGGGGCTGGGAGGGCGAAAATCAGACAAGGGCATCTCCTGAAAGGTTGGATTGCGGCAAGCTGCCACCCGGCCGCGCAGAAGGCAACTTGGACCGGTTGAGGTCCACTGCGCGTTGCTTGATCGCTTGCGGGCCCTGTGCGACAGTCTGCAAAGCTGGGCAAAGTCGTTTTCCGCCTCGCCAGAGTGCGCACCAAACAGTTGGATGTATTCATGAATGATCTTCGCCGCAGCCGCTTTCGGGACAGCAAGCAAGACAGCCGAACCGCGCGCGAGGTCCCGCAAACCCCGCAAACCCTGTCGCCGACTTACAAGCTGGCCTTTGCGGACGATGCCTTTCTGTACCGCCCGGAACTGCGGCCTGTCCGGCTGCAATTGGAGTTGCTGAAAACAGAGATGGCCCTGGACGAAGAAGGGGTCGATTCAACCATCGTCCTGTTTGGGGGCGCCCGCATCCCCGAGGCGGCCAACAAGGCAGGTGCCCGGACCAAGACACTGTCCGATCTGTCGGTCTACTACGAAGAGGCCCGGCGGTTCGCCCGCATGATGACCGAGAGGTCTCTGGCGGGTGGCGGACGCGACGACATCATTGCGACCGGCGGTGGCCCCGGGGTAATGGAGGCGGGCAACCGGGGCGCGGCGGATGCCGGGGGCAAATCCATCGGTCTGAACATCGTGCTGCCGCACGAACAGGCCCCAAACCCCTACGTGACGCCCGAGTTGTGCTTTAACTTCCACTATTTCGCGATCCGGAAGATGCATTTTCTGATGCGAGCGCGGGCTGTCTGCGTTTTTCCAGGGGGCTTTGGGACCCTGGACGAGATGTTCGAGACGCTGACCCTTATCCAGACGGGCCGGATGGTACAGGTGCCGTTCTTGCTGTTCGGTCGGGCCTTTTGGGAAAAGATCATAAATTGGGACGCCCTTGCCGACGCCGGTACAATTTCAGTTCAGGACCTTTCGCTGTTCCGGTTCGTCGAAACAGCCCAAGAGGCCATCGCCGCCATCGACAACTGGGATGGAGCCGGGACAAAGCGGTCCGAGATACCCGGACGATAGAGCAGCCAAAACTCGGGCAAAGATTTTGGCTGCTCTGGAATAACGCGAAGAATTTTCGCGAAAATTCTTCAGGTGTCGCGCGGGATCCAGTCACCGTCCATACGGGACGACCGAACGCAGGCATCGATGAACCACATGCCGTCCAGACCGGCCTCGATCCCCGGCAAAAGGGCCCCGTTTCCATTGCCACTGATGAGGTCGGCGGCATCTGTGTAGACGTTGGCAAAACCTTCCAGATAGCCTTCGGGATGACCCGGTGGAATGCGTGTCCAATTACCGGCCCCGCCTCCAAGTCCGGCCCCGCCACGGGTCAACAGCTGTTTCGGCTGTCCCAGCGGGGCAAAGGTCATGACATTGGGGTTCTCTTGCCCCCATTCGATGCCGCCTTTGTCGCCGTAGATCCGCAGCCGCAGGCCGTTTTCGTTGCCGGACGCGACTTGAGAGGCCCAGACCATGCCTTTCGCGCCACCTTCGAAACGCAACAAGATGTGGGCGTTGTCATCCACCAGACGACCTTCACCGAACATGTGCAGATCCGCAGCCAGCGCCGAGGGGCGCAGGCCCGTGACAAACCCAAGCAGATTGAACGCGTGGGTGCCGATGTCCCCGATCGCCCCGCCAGCCCCGGCCTGGGCCGGATCGGTGCGCCAGACCGCCTGTTTGTTCCCCGTGGATTCAACATTGCTGGCCAGCCAGTCCTGGGCATATTCGGCCTGCACCACACGGATGTTCCCGAGGTCGCCGCGCGCAATCATCTCGCGTGCCTGCCGCATGAGAGGATAGCCGGTGTAGTTGTGGGTCAGGACGAAATGCGCTTTTGACGCCGCGACCGCATCGGCGATGCACTGGGCCTGCTCAAGCGTTGCGGCCAGCGGTTTGTCGCAGATCACCGAGATTCCGGCCTCGAGAAAGGCGATGACAGGACCGGCGTGCATGTGGTTCGGCGTAACGATCGACACGGCCTGGATGCCATCCGGGCGACCGGCCTCGACCAGCGCCATTTCCTTGTAGTCGGCATAAGAGCGGTCAGCGTCGATCCCAAGCTCTGCCGCGCTGGCCGCTGCCCGCTCGGCGTTTGCCGAAAGCGCGCCTGCGACCAGTTCAAAACGATCGTCGATGCGGCTGGCGATCCGGTGCACAGCCCCGATAAAGGCGCCCTTGCCGCCACCAACCATTCCAAGTCTGATCCGGTTCATAGGCCCAGCATCCTTTTGATTGTTGCCTGATCCCGTTCTCCGCCAGCAAAGTCGTCAAAGGCCCGGCCTGCCTTTTCGATCAGATGCGAGGCGATGAACGGCGCCCCTTCGGCGGCGCCCTGTTCTGGCGATTTGATGCAACACTCCCATTCCATCACGGCCCAGCTGTCGTACCCGTATTGGGTGAGCTTGGAAAAGATCGAGGCGAAATCGACCTGGCCGTCGCCAAGGGACCGGAACCGGCCCGCCCGGTCGACCCAGGGCTGATAACCTGAATAGACACCTTGCCGGCCATCGGGATTGAACTCTGCATCCTTGACGTGAAAGGCGTTGATGCGATCGTGGTAGAGGTCGATGAACGCCAGATAATCGAGCTGTTGCAGAACAAAATGCGACGGGTCGTAGTTGATCATCGCGGCCACATGTCCGCCGCAGGCGTCCACGAACATCTCGTAGGTCGCCCCGTCAAACACATCCTCACCAGGGTGAATTTCGTACCCGATGCTGACCCCGTGGTCAGCATAGTGGTCAAGGATCGGCGTCCAGCGCCGGCCGAGTTCGGAAAAGGTCTCTTCGATCAGGCCTTCGGGGCGTTGTGGCCAGGGGTAGATGTAGGGAAATGCCAGCGATCCGGTAAAGCTGACCGAGGTCGACAGGCCAAGCCTTTCGGATGCAACGGCCGCCTTCATCATTTGGTCAACAGCCCAGGCCTGCCGCTTGGCCGGATTGCCGCGACAGTCTGCCGGGGCAAAGGCATCAAAGGCAAGGTCGTAGGCCGGGTTTACCGCCACCAGCTGACCCTGAAGGTGGGTCGACAATTCCGTGATGGTGACGCCTGCGTCGGCACAGATGCCCTCAACTTCATCGCAATAGGTCTGGCTGTCAGCGGCCTTGGCCAGATCGAACAGACGGCCGTCGAAGGTCGGGATCTGGACGCCCGTGTACCCTAGCCCTGCTGCCCAGCCAACAATCCCCTCTAGGGTGTTGAAGGGGGCCTCATCCCCTGCGAATTGGGCCAGGAAAACTCCGGGTCCCTTGATCTGTGTCGTCATGGTCAAGCCTTTGTCGTGTTGCGGTCTGGTCGTTTTAAAATGCGGTGCCGGGCCGGTGGGATGTCAATGTCTGGGGCGATCGGAAGCTCCAGCCCCTGAAGTGGTGGCAGTTCAGGCTGTCGGATCGCCTGCACGGCTGCGCGGGCAAGAAATTCGCCAGCTTCTTTCACGTCCTCGTCTACCACGATGATCTGTTCGCGAAAGTACTTAAGGAATGGAATCGCTTCTTTTGCGACAACATCGATATCAGTCCCGACGTCAAAGCCTTCGGCCTCCATCGCCGATACGACGGCCATGGTGGCATTGGCTGACGCAGCAATGATGCCATCATAGGTCGGGTCGTCCCGCAGAAGGTCACCGATATAGGCACGCACCTCATCGGCCGTGCTGTCGCTGGTGATCTTGTCGGCGCTCAATAAGGCAACTCCGGCGCTTGTTGCCTCGTCCCGAGTGCCTTCAAGCATTTCGCGGCCATAATTGTGCTCCGCCGGTGGGGCAATCAAAAGCAGCCGCTTTCGACCCCGCTTGACCAGCGCCTGAATCGCCAACCGGCCAAAGGCCTCGTTGTCAAAGTCATAGTAGGGATGCTTGTCGGACCAGATGGTGCGGCCATGGGTGGCAAAAGGGAACCCGCGTTCCATCAGGTAAGCGACGCGGGGGTCCTCGGGTTTGATCTGGTTAAAGATGATGGCGTCGGCAGAGCCTGTTTCAACGATATAGTGGATAGGCTTCATCGGGTCGTCATCTGCAAAGAACGGGGTGACGATCATGTGATAGGGCGTCCCTTGCAGCCCCCCGGCAATCGACGAGATGAGCCTGGCGGTATGGTTCATCATGTCATGTTCGGTGGACAACACCAGGCTGATCACATTGGTCCGACCCGTGCGCAAACGCACGCCGGCCCGGTTTGGGACATATCCGATTTCCGCCGCGATTCTGCGCACCAGGGCCTTGGTATTGCTGCCAATATCGGGGGCGTCGTTCAGGGCGCGGCTGACAGTCGGCACCGCCAGCCCGCTGAGTTGCGAGATTGTCTTTAACGTCGGCTTGCCCGTCGATTCCCGGGTTGCCACGTCGGGCGCAGGTTTCATTGAACCCCTGTCCACTTGTCCCTCTTCGCCCTGAATTCACAGGGTTTTATTGCATATTCCACGCGCTTCGACACCGTTGTTCTACGCAGTTTCAGGGCGCCTAAGGCGGCTGTGTGATGGCGGCAATGATAGCGCCAACAATAATTCTTGCCAGCGCAAACTAAATCGATATAGAAATTTCTACAACGATTTAGAACAGGGAGGAAGAATCGTGAAACTTACAACCAAGTTGCTCGCAGCCACCGCGATCGTTTCGGCCGGTGCCGCTGGTGCGACAGAACTGGAAGTCATGCATTGGTGGACGTCAGGCGGCGAGGCTGCTGCCGTTTCCAAGTTTGCCGAGGCGTGGGACGCCACCGGCAACACTTGGGTTGACGGCGCGATTGCCGGTGGCGGCGACACTGCTCGCCCGATCATGGTCTCGCGCATCCTGGGTGGCGATCCGCCGGCCGCGTTCCAGTTCAACCACGGCCGTCAGGCCGAGGAACTTGTCGAGGCGGGCCTGATCCTCGACATCACCGACGTGTCCGAGGCCGAAGGCTGGGCCGATATCGTCACGCCTTCCTCTCTGCTTGACAGCTGCACCTATGACGGCCGCGTTTTCTGTGTGCCGGTCAACATTCACTCCTGGCAGTGGATGTGGCTTTCGAACGGTGCCTATGCAGCGGCAGGCGTGCCCGTTCCGACCAACTGGGGTGAGTTTGTTTCCACAGCGCCAGCCCTGCGCGAAGCCGGTATCGTCCCGCTCGCCATGGGTGGTCAGTCCTGGCAGCAGAACGGTGCTTTTGGCGTGATGGCGCTCGCGCTTGCCGGTAAGGAAGCCTGGCTTGCTGTCAATCAGGACAAGAACGCCGAAGTGGCGATGGGTCCGGAATACGCACGCGTGTTCGAAGCTTTTGGCGCGGCGCGTGAGCTGTCCACCGGCCTGAACGTTCAGGACTGGAACCAGGCGACCGCCGCTGTCATCGAAGGATCGGCCGGTGCGCAGATCATGGGTGACTGGGCACAGGGCGAATTCGCCGTTGCCGGTTCCGTAGCTGGCACCGACTATTCCTGCCTGCCGGGTCTGGGTGAGGTTGCTCTGCTCGACACTGGTGGCGATGCGTTCTTCTTCCCCGTCACTGGCGATCCCGAGATCGAGGCGGCTCAGAAAGAGCTGGCCGCCCTCATGCTGTCGCCTGCCGTTCAGGTCTCGTTCAACTCGGCCAAGGGATCACTTCCCGTTCGTCCCGACGTTGACCTGACCACCGTGAACGAGTGCACGCAGAAGGGCCTAGACCTGCTGGCCGCAGGCTCGACCGTCCCTGCGGGGACCCAGCTTCTGTCGCCGGACACGGTAACCCAGCTGAACGACCTGATGACCGAGTTCTGGAGCACGCCGTCGATGACCGTGGCGGAAGTTCAGCAGCAGTACTCTGACATCATCGCTGACGCAGACTGATCTCCGCATCAGGTTAAGACAATGGGCGGGCCTCCTGTGGGGGCCCGTTCCGTCCCGATGACCGGTCTTGACAACCCCGACCCATGAGGGAGGCTACCCATGGCGCTAGCGGAAGAGGCATCCCGCAAAACGACGCGGCCGGACGCGGCCCCGATTCGGCGGCCGAACAGATGGCTCAAGAACATGACCGGCAAGGTCGCGATGCTGCCTATGATCCTGACAGCCCTCGTCATCTTTCTGGGCGGTACGATCTGGACCATCGTCTATTCTTTTACCGATTCAGGCCTGTTACCCCGACTGCGCTGGAACGGGCTGGCGCAATACGAGCGCCTATGGTCCAGCCGCAAATGGCTGGTCTCGATCGAAAACCTCGCCCTTTATGGCGTCCTGTCGGTGATCCTGACGCTGTTCATCGCCTTTACGCTCGCCGCCCTGCTGGACCGCAAGATCCGGTTCGAGGACGCATTCCGAACTATCTTCCTGTATCCCTTTGCCCTGTCGTTCATCGTCACCGGCCTTGTCTGGCAATGGATCCTGAACCCCGAGTTCGGCATCCAGGGCATCGTGCGCGGTATGGGATGGGAAACCTTCAACTTTGATCCGCTCTATAACCCCAATATCGTGATGTACGGCCTGCTGATCGCGGGCCTCTGGCAGGGGACCGGCCTTATCATGTGCATCATGCTGGCCGGTCTGCGCGGCATCGACGACGATATCTGGAAGGCGGCCCGCGTCGACGGGATCGGCACGGTCAAGACCTATGTGGTGGTCATCATTCCGATGATGCGACCGGTCTTCGTGACCTCGCTAGTACTGATCGGGGCGGGGATCGTGAAACTCTATGACCTTGTCGTCGCCCAGACCTCGGGTGGGCCAGGTATCTCGTCCGAGGTGCCCGCGAAATACGTCATGAACACGATGTTCGGTGGCCAGAACCTGGGACAGGGCTTTGCGGCGTCGACCATGATGATGGTGATGGTGTTCATCATCCTGATCCCCTGGGCCTATCTTGAATTCGGAGGAAAGAAGCGTGGTTGATATGGCAACAAACGCAGCCTCCGGGTCGGCGCTCAACCCCCGTGGGCCCAAGCCCAAGAAGGTTTTCAGCCGGGCCAATATCATTGTCTATGGCACGCTGTTCGTCGTCGCCGTCTATTACGCTCTGCCGCTTTACGTGATGATCGTGACCTCGCTTAAGGGGATGCCTGAAATTCGCATGGGCAACATCTTTTCCCCTCCGATGGAGATCACGTTTCAGCCCTGGGTCAAGGCCTGGCAAGAGGCCTGCACCGGCATCAACTGCGACGGCCTCAGCCGGGGGTTCTGGAACTCGGTCCGAATCCTGATCCCGTCGGTCATCATCTCTGTCGCTGTGGCCAGTGTGAACGGTTACGCGCTGTCGATGTGGAAGTTCAAGGGATCAGAGGTGTTCTTTACCATCCTGATGATCGGGGCCTTTATCCCCTATCAGGTCATGCTGTATCCGATCGTGATCCTTCTGCGCGAAGCGGGCCTGTACGGATCGCTGACGGGCCTCGTGCTGGTCCATGTGGCGTTCGGGATGCCGATCAACACGCTGTTGTTCCGAAACTACTTTGCCTCGATCCCCGATGAGTTGTTCAAGGCCGCACGGGTTGATGGTGCGGGGTTTTGGTCGATCTTTTTCCGGATCATGCTACCCATGTCGCTGCCGATCTTTGTCGTGTCACTGATCATTCAGGTCACCGGCATCTGGAACGACTTCCTGTTTGGCGTGATCTTCACATCGCAGGACCTCTATCCGATGACGGTTCAGCTGAACAACATCGTCAACTCGGTGCAGGGGGTGAAGGAATACAACGTCAATATGGCGGCGACCCTGATCACCGGCCTTGTGCCTCTCATCATCTACTTTGCCTCCGGCAAACTCTTCGTGCGCGGCATCGCTGCTGGCGCGGTCAAAGGCTGATACTCATGGATGCTCAAAACTTCTC
>Ga0209652_1000382_pt1 | contig 38173 bp, 24 predicted proteins | sample SaaInl74LU_5_DNA_FD_184641 | JGI IMG/M metagenome (GOLD analysis project Ga0209652, IMG submission 184641) | Marine microbial communities from expanding oxygen minimum zones in the Saanich Inlet - ESP_74LU_5_DNA (SPAdes) (version 2) | ecosystem: Environmental > Aquatic > Marine > Intertidal zone...
TGGACCAGTTGCTCCTTGAACACCTTGATCACCCTGCGGGCCTTGTGGACCCATTGGACCAGTTGCTCCTTGAACACCTTGATCACCCTGCGGGCCTTGAGGACCTATTGGACCAGTTGATCCCTGAATACCTTGCTCACCCTGCGGGCCTTGAGGACCTATTGGACCAGTTGATCCCTGAATACCTTGCTCACCCTGTGCACCTTGTGGACCGGCTGGACCTGCTTCTCCTTGAATTCCTTGCTCACCCTGTGCGCCTTGAGGACCCATTGGTCCAGTTTCCCCTTGGATTCCTTGCTCGCCCTGTGCACCTTGTGGACCGGCTGGACCGGCTTCTCCTTGGATTCCTTGCTCGCCCTGTGCCCCTTGTGGACCCATTGGGCCGGTTTCTCCTTGGACTCCCTGATCACCCTCTGGGCCTTGTGAGCCTGCTGGGCCGGATTCTCCTTGGATTCCTTGCTCGCCCTGTGCACCTTGGGGACCCATTGGGCCGGTTTCTCCTTGGACTCCCTGATCACCCTCTGGGCCTTGTGGGCCTGCTGGGCCGGATTCTCCTTGGATTCCTTGCTCACCTTGTGGACCGGCTGATCCAGCTGGTCCTTGGATACCCTGCTCTCCCTGTGCGCCTTGTGGACCCATTGGTCCGGTTTCCCCTTGAATTCCTTGTTCGCCCTGTGGGCCTTGGGGTCCCATTGGACCGGTTTCTCCTTGAATACCCTGCTCACCCTGTGCGCCTTGAGGACCCATTGGACCTTGAGGACCAGGAGTATTATTCCCTGCTGTCTCTGCGTAGAGTGCGTAAGGAACACTTAACATCTGAGAAATTGCCTCAATGCTGTAGTCTGTTCCACCGTTAGGATCGATTTCTGTTTTAATGAAATATGGACCCTCTGACCAGTCCACAACAGCCAGCGTTCCAAGTTCAGCAACACCTGCGCCAATCTCCAAACTCAACAAACCATTGTCATTCGTCTGCACCGTGTGCGTTTCTGCAAAAGAGAGATCGCCATCCGGGGCCTGAGCATATAAGCTCACTCGAACTCCCACATTTGTATTCACTACCAAGTTGTTGGTAGCATCTCTAACAACCGCTTGATAACTCATCTTTTGGGGAGATTGAGCTAAAGCGCAAAAACTAAATAAGTTGACTAATAGGAATAATGTTGTCGATTTTAAAGACGTAAACATGGTAAAAGAAGTTAGGTTGTGTATGGAAAAGTGTGATCTAAGAAGTCTTGATGATTTTTACACTTGCAGCTTGTTCTCCGTCAGGTGAATAAATGTGAAGAAAATAGTTGCCTGAAGACCAGAGTCGAGCATCGATGGATAAGGTGCTTTGATTAAAATCCCCAGCACTTACTTTTTTGCCCTGTGCATCATAAACTTCAAAAGAAGCTTTTTCATGCCTCCAACCTTGAAGTTCAATGTTCAAGTCGTTCATCGTGGGGTTGGGATATGCAAGGATGCTCACCTCTAAAGCAGACGCCTCTGGGATAGCATTGTAAAGACTGATTTCATAAGCTTGTTGAACTCCCTCACTCACAGAAATTTCCGGACTTTCACTGATTTGAACAAACACCTGTCCGATCGAATAAGCAACACTACCTTGACTTGAAAACGCATCGCCTCCAGAGGTATTTAAACTAATTTGCCCATAGCTCGATGAGCAAAAAAGGCAAATTATTGCAATAAAAAAGGGGCGAGAAAATTTCATAGAGTAAGTGTAAGGAAGCGAATATAGTGAGAAAGGTATTCCTCGAGTTAAAACAATTAGTACATTCTTAGTACATTTCACCATGGTACCACGCCCAATTCTCCTTTTGGTGTCCGAAAGGAAGGTCGTAAATCACCTTCATTCCCAGTTTCTCTAGACGTTCTTCGAGGATCTCCTTTGCAGTTTTTCCGTAAGGATTATCCGTACTGAAGCCAAACTCAAGGGTGTTGTCTTTAAAATCGCTAAAACTTCCGAGTGCGATGGTTTTCACCCCGTTAAAAACCCCACTGTATTCGAGGTTCATGAGCATGCGGTCGAGGTGGTAGAGCATTTCGTCGAGATCTTCGATAAAAAGCACATCTCCTTTTGACAAAAGATCAGTTCCCGTGAGCGAATATATCATGCTGAGGTTTCCACCAAAGGTCCTTCCCTTTACCAGGTGTTGATGTTCAGGAAAGCAGGTGGTTTTCATTTTTAAACTATCGAAAAAGTGCTTTTGGCAGGCTTCACTTCCTAATTCTAGGGTGGTGAGCACGGGGGCATGCAAAGAAATCATGTTCAGCTTTGAGGAAAGCGCTTCATGAATGACCGTTACATCAGAAAACCCACAAAACCATTTTGGACGAGCTTTCCAATTTTCCCATTGGATGTGCTGTATTGTTCTTATGGATCCATACCCCCCGCGTGCAGCCATCATGGCCTTCACTTCATCATCCAAAATAAAAGCATTGATGCCCTCAGCTCGTTCTTCGTCGCTTCCTGCAAACTGACCGTTTTCAAGGCCGATATTGCTTGCCAGCTTCACTTTAAAACCTGCATTTTCAATCAACTTAATGCCTTTTTCTAGTTGTTCAGGAACAACTTTTCTCGCTGGAGCAACTATACCAATGGTGTCGCCAGGAGATAAAAAAGGAGGCCAAATGGGATTCGAGTGGTTCATTCAATCAATTTCGGGTACTTTTGCGGCTGAAAGTTAACGTGAATTTATGAGTTCTTCGAAACGCACCATGGTTACCAGTGCCCTTCCTTATGCGAACGGGCCCATTCATATTGGACACATCGCTGGCGCTTACTTACCTGCCGATATTTATGTTCGTCATTTAAGAAGCAAGGGCGAAGATGTTGCCTTTATTTGCGGGTCTGATGAGCATGGAGCTGCCATTACCCTTCGCGCAAAAAAAGAAGGTGTTTCGCCAAAAGAAATTGTAGATAAATACCACGTTTTGATGCAGAAAGCCTTCAGCGGCTTGGGCATTTCTTTCGATTACTATCATCGAACGAGTTCTCCTGAGCATCACCAAAACGCTCAAGAATTTTTCAAGGTCTTGAACGATAAAGGTGCTTTTGAGGTGAAAACCGAAGAGCAGTATTTTGATGAGGAAGCGCAACAGTTTTTGGCCGACCGTTACATTCAGGGTACTTGTCCGAACTGCAGCAATGAAAAAGCTTACGGCGACCAATGTGAGAGTTGTGGTGCAGATTTGAGCCCAACAGAACTCATCAATCCTGTTTCTACCCTTTCTGGCAGCACGCCTGTATTGAAGCCTACCTCTTTGTGGTACTTGCCTATGGGTGATCATGAGGATTGGTTGCGCGATTATATTGTTAAGGGTGAATTGGACGGTGTGGCTCATCACGACCCAAAGATGTGGAAGAACCATGTTATTGGTCAGTGTAAATCTTGGATCGATGGTGGTTTGCACTCCCGCGCCATGACTCGAGATTTGGATTGGGGTGTACCTGTACCCGTTGAAGGTGCTGATGGAAAAGTGCTTTACGTTTGGTTGGATGCTCCTATTGGTTACATCTCTGCTACAAAAGAGTGGGCCAAAGAACAAGGGAAAGACTGGAAAGATTACTGGCAAGACGAGAACACCAATTTGATTCATTTCATTGGTAAAGACAACATTGTTTTCCATTGCATCATTTTCCCAATTTTGTTGAAGTCGCACGGCGCTTATAATTTACCCCTTAATGTTCCTGCCAATGAGTTCATGAATTTGGAAGGTCAGAAAATCTCCACTTCGAGAAATTGGGCCGTTTGGGTGCATGAGTATTTGGAAGAATTCCCCGGCAAGGAAGACGAAATGCGGTATGTTTTGGGCTCGATTATGCCGGAACAAAAAGACAGTGAGTTTACTTGGGGAGATTTCAAAGACCGTGTAAACAATGAGTTGGCCGATGTTCTGGGCAACTTTGTGAACCGTGCCTTTGTGTTAACAAAGAAGTATTACGATGGCATTATTCCTGCCCCCGGCGAATTGAATGACGCCGACCAAGAACTCATCAAAGCCATGGCCGCTCAGCCGAAGAAAATAGATGAGGCCATTTGCAGCTACCGTTTCCGCGAGGCGCAAATGGAAGCCATGAATGTGGCTCGTTTGGGGAACAAATACCTCACCGACCAAGAACCTTGGAAGGTGATTAAAAGCGATCCCGAACGAGTGAAAACAGTCATTCACCTTTCCCTTCAATGTGCCGCTAATTGCGCCGTGATGTTGGATTGCTTTTTACCCAACACCAGTGCAAAAATTGCCAGCGCTTTGGGCATTGATTCCAAAGATTGGAGCAGTGCAGGAAAACTCATTTTAGAAGCCGGTTCAAGCATTGAGCAGCCCGGTATTTTGTTTCAGAAAATTGAACAAGCATTGGTAGATGCTCAAGTGGCTAAACTCGAGGCCAGCAAAGCCGCTACTGTTGCAGCAGCATTTAGTGTTGAGGCACAAAAAGAAAGCACCACTTTTGAGCAATTCTCTGCTATGGACATCCGCGTGGGTACCATTATTGAAGCAGAGAAAGTGAAGAAAACCAAGAAGCTCTTGAAGCTCACCATTGATACGGGAATTGACAAAAGAACCGTTGTTTCGGGCATTGCAGAGAGTTTTGCACCGGAAGACATCCTTGGTCAGCAAGTTTGTTTACTTGTGAACCTGGAGCCACGAAGCATCAAAGGCATTGAGAGTCAAGGCATGGTTTTGATGGCCGAGAAGTCGGACGGAAGTTTGGCTTTTGTAGCTCCCAGTTCTGGAGGTGTTGAGAATGGGATGAAGGTGAGTTGATTCAACTACTCAGATCAGTTCGAGCACACGTTCCGCAATTTGAACCGCATTCGTAGCAGCACCTTTTCGTAAATTATCAGCCACACACCAGAAGTTAATGGCTTTTGGGTGCGAGTGATCTCTTCGAATTCTTCCAACAAATACCTCGTCTCTCCCTTTGGCGAAAAGCGGCATGGGGTACTTGTTGACGTCTGGTTGATCTTGCAAGAGAACACCTGGGGTTTCGTGCAGCATTTTTTTGATGTCGGCAATCTCAAAATCCTTTTCAAACTCCACGTTCACCGATTCCGAGTGTCCGCCTTGAACTGGAACTCGAACCGCTGTTGCACTCACCAAAATCGAATCGTCGCGCAAGATTTTCTTGGTCTCGTTGGTGAGCTTCATCTCTTCTTTGGTGTAATCGTTTTCGAGAAAGACGTCGCAGTGTGGCAGGCAGTTCTGGTCGATGGGGTAAGGATAGGCCATCTCCCCTTTTTCGCCCTTGCGTTCGTTTTCCATTTGCTTAACCGCTTTGGTTCCCGTTCCTGAAATGCTTTGGTAAGTAGATACAATAACCCTTTTAATTTGATAACGGTGGTGCAAAGGGTTCAGGCACATGACCAGTTGAATCGTGCTGCAGTTGGGGTTGGCGATGATTTTATCTTCTTTGGTGAGGAGGTGTCCGTTGATTTCAGGGACAATCAATTGATGTTCTGCCGACATCCTCCAAGCGCTAGAATTATCGATCACGGTGATTCCTTTTTCAGCAAATTTCGGAGCCCATTCCAAACTCATTTCACCGCCAGCACTAAATAGAGCAATGGCCGGTTTCATGTCGATGGCCGTTTGGAGCCCAACAATTGGAAATGCTTCACCCCGAAAAACAATCTTTTTCCCAATGGATTTTTCCGAAGCCACTGGGATGAGTTGTGCAATTGGGAAGTTTCGCTCTTCTAAAACTTTCAGCAATTCTTCACCTACCATACCTGTGGCACCAACCACCGCGATTTTTATTCCTTTCGAATCCATTGAATGACTTTATAAATGATCACTTTCGTACCTTGCAAAAGTAGTATATTTAGCCCCCATGTTCAGTACTCATCACATTATGCGACAGTCCTTTCTTCTAGGCGTCTTGATTTTGCTTTTAAGCGTTAAATCCAAGGCGCAATTCACCGATGATTTTTCAGATGGCGACTTCATTTCAAATCCGGCTTGGACGGGAAGCAGCGATCAGTTCATCGTTAACGCAAACAGCGAATTGCAGCTCAACGCCAGTGAGGCTGGACAGTCTTACTTGAGCACTTCTTTGGGATTAACGAGCCTGGACAACGTGGAGTGGCGCTTTTCAATTAAACAATCTTTCAGTGGTAGTTCGAATAATTATTCCCGTCTTTATTTGAGTTCTGGTCTTGAAAATGTGGCTTTCACAGGCAATCAAAGTATTGGTGCGAACGGTTACTTTTTGCTTTTTGGCGAAGCGGGAAGTGAAGATGCCATTCGTTTGTTTCGAGATGATAATGCCGGAGATGCGCCCGTAGAAATCTTGGCAGGAAGTTTAGGACAGGTATCGTCTTCTTTTGACATCAGTATTCGTTTGCTTCGCGATGAGCTGGGCAACTGGAGTTTGTTTGTAGATCCGAATGCGGGTGAAGAATACGTTTTTGAAGCTACAGGGTTTGACAACACCTACACTACAGCCGATTTCTTGGCTTGGGTTTGTACTTACACCGTGTCCAATGCTGATAATTTCTTCTTAGACAACATTTATGTGGGTGAAGAAATTGTTGATGTTGTGCTGCCTGAATTACTCAGTGTTGAGGTGCTTGATGAGAACAGTTTGCTTTTGAGTTTTTCTGAGCCGCTTGATGCAAGTAGCGCTCTAAACCCTTTGAATTATGCCGTCATTGGCCTAGGAAACCCCAACAACCTTGCCTTTGAAGCCGGGAGCAACAGCAACGTGCAATGCGATTTTGGCAGCAATTTCACGGCGAACGTTCAGAGCGAAATAACGGTGAGCGGCATTGCTGATCTTAGCGAAAACATTATGGAAAGCACCACTTTCCCCTTCACCTATATCGAAAGCAATAGTGCTCAAGCGGGAGATGTGGTGATCAACGAAATCCTCGCCGATCCTAGTCCGGCACTTGGTTTACCCGAATTTGAATTTGTAGAATTGTTTAACGCTAGCGAGCTGTTCTTCGATCTTTCTGAGTGGATTTTTGTGAACACCACCACGGAAAAAGTACTTCCGAGTTTTCCCTTTCCCCCTGGTGAGCATGTGATTTTATGTGATGAAGCAGCGGTAAGTGAATTTCAGGCCTTTGGAAATGTGATTGGGATTCCATCCTTCACGGCTTTGAGTAATGCAGGAGACAGCCTCACCTTGCGCAGTAATGAGGGTGAAATTCTCGACATCGTAGCTTACGACATTGCTTGGTATGGCAATACCACGCTCGACGATGGCGGCATTACCCTAGAAAGAATCAACCCTTTTGGTGGTTGCGGCGGGGCTAATAATTGGAGCGCATCTCAAAGTTTCGCCGGTGGAACTCCTGGTGCACAAAACACCATTTTCAGCGATGCGCCAGACATCACAGCGCCTGAATTGATTGGGAGTGAATTGCTTTCTTCGAATCAATTGCTCGTTCGTTTTGCAGAAAGTTTGGATTTTGACACCCCCGTGAACATTAGCACTTCAGTAAATGATTTGAGCATTTCTTTTGTTTCTCTGGCTGAAGGAGGTACGGCCCTCTTATTTACCTTTACTACAGGGGTTGAGGCGGGTGTGAATTATCAACTCAGCATCGAAGGCATCAGCGATTGTACAGGCAATTTGAGCAGTGAGTCTTTTGACATTGACTTCACTTTGGGCTTTGACCCTCAATTGGGCGAGCTCATCATCAATGAAGTATTACCCGATCCGGATGAGGACTTTGACTCTCCTAATGCCGAGTTCATCGAGCTATACAACCTGAGCGATCAAGTATTGGAATTGAGCAACATCAACCTCTCCGGAGGTGTGTTTAACCAGCAGGTAACTTTAAATCCTGGTGGCTACATTGTTTTGTGTGATGAAGATGATCTGAATTTCTTCGTGATGTGGTCGAATGTTGTTGGAATGAGTGACTTCCCATCCCTCACCAATAGTGGAAGAACAATTGAGCTGTTTAATGGTGAAGGCGAATTGATTGATGCCATCGCCTATGATTTGGGCTGGTATCAAAACCCTGCCAAAGACGATGGAGGCTGGAGCATTGAACGCATCAACCCGAATAAACTTTGCAGTGATGAAAACAACTGGCGTGCTGCGGCGAACCTTGAAGGGGCTACTCCAGGCCAGCAAAACTCTGTGTTTGATGCCTCTCCCGACCAAGAAGCGCCCGAGCTTTTGGAAGTGTTGGTGATTGATGCTACCACCCTTGAGTTGAGATTCAATGAGGCCATCGACCCAGTAAGTTTGGACCTTCTTGAGGCAGAAATTGGATTAAATGGGGGTGATTTCAGTGTTTTAGATTACAGCATTACGCAGGCTGTTTTATTGAACCAAGAAGGCAGTTTGCATTCGAACACCTTGGTGCTTCAATTTGACAATGCCTTTGCTGTTCCTTTGATTTACGAGATTCATTTGTCGGGAGTTTATGATTGTGAGGCTAACGGACTCGATTTCCCAGAATTCCTTGCTGCCCGTTTTGCATTGCCCGAGCCGCATGAACTGGGTGATTTAATTGTGAATGAAATTTTAAGTAATCCTCGAGACAACGGCGTAGACTATGTAGAAATCTATAACCGCAGTAATAAGAACATCAGCTTACAAGGATGGCATTTGGCCAATGATGATGAGGGGAGTGAAGATTTAATTACTGATCGTCAGGTAGTTTTATTTGCAGGTGAATATCTTTTGTTGAGTACTGATAAGAACGCAGTAGCTGCAGAATATCCGCGAAGCAATCCTTCGGTATTTCTTGAAATGAGTGCGCTTCCTCCATACAGTAACGGAGATGGTAGCGTTCTTTTGCTCGACAGTTTACTCGCTGTTTCAGACCGGGTGGATTACAGCGAAGACCAGCATTATGCTTTGTTGAATGATTTGGATGGCGTTGCATTGGAACGTTTGGATCCTTTCAGAAACAGCAATGATAAGAGCAATTGGCACTCTGCCTCGAAAGAAGTTGAATATGGAACACCTGGATTGCCAAATTCTCAGTTTTTTGTGAGCGAAGCGGCTGGAGAATTAAGTTTATCTCCAGATGTGTTCTCTCCAGATAACGACGGCTTTGAAGATGTATTGAACATCGACTTTGTGCTCCCTGAACCGGGGTACACTTACAACATCAGTATTTATACAGACAGGGGCATTTTAGTGAGAAGGCTGGTGCTTAATCAGCTTGCCGGTGCAGAAAACACCGTGAGCTGGGATGGTTTCACTGACGACAGGTCGAAGGCGGGAATAGGCATGTACATCGTGTTTTTGGAGGCATTTAGTCCGGAAGGAAATGTGATACAACACAAAGCCGTTGCTGTTTTAGGTCATCAATTGAATTAAGAAGCAAAGCATGGAAGGAAGTATGCGCATCGCCGAGCATCTGGCTGAAGATTGGATGATTTGGTTAGTCATTGCAGCATTAGCTGGATTAGCGTGGGCGAAGTACAGCTATCAGTCATACGTGAGTTTACTTACCTCGGGTTTGTTTAATTATAGGCTCATGCGCCAAGAAATCAGAGAGGTGCCTGTTTTATCGAGAAGAGGTTTGGTGGCCATGATTCCTTTTAGTTTGATCTTTTGGACCTTACTGCTCTACGCCTTATTGAAATGGAAATCACCCGAATTGGCAGCAAACCCTGGAGATTTAATGCTTCAAATCATCATTTTCTTCCTTGGGGTTTACGTGTTGAAGTTTGTTGTGATTCAGCTCTTAGAAGGTCTTTTGGGTAAGGAATTTGGTTTAGAAGAGTACCTCTTTAATGTATTCTACTTTCTTGAATTTGTGGCGCTCGTTGGCTTCCCTTTTCTCTTAATGTTCATTTATTTCCCCTTGGATCAACTCCAATGGCTTGCCTATATTATCTTTTTTCTGTCCGTTACGAGCTACGTTTGGCGCTTAATTCGGGGTATTCAAGGAGCGCTAAGTTATCGAGCGCCACTGATTTACATAATTTTGTATCTTTGCACCCTTGAAATTTTACCGATGTTAGTTCTAATCCGCTTGGCCGAGTACCAAATTGCTTAGAATTGGCGTCAATAACTGATTCAACTACTACGGCGTTATGGCAGAAAAAATCAAAACGATTCTCATTTCTCAACCCAAACCAAGCGGAGATAAGTCGCCTTACTTTGACTTGGCAAAAAAGTTGAATTTGAAAATCGATTTTCGCCCCTTCATTCATGTGGAGCCTGTTGATGCTCAAGAATTTCGTCAACAACGCGTTTCTATTTTGGAGCATTCAGCGGTTATTTTCACTTCGCGAAATGCTGTTGATCACTTCTTCCGCATGTGTGAGGAAATGAGGGTAACTGTGCCAGACACCATGAAGTATTTCTGTATTTCTGAGTCAACAGCTTACTACCTTCAGAAGTACGTGGTTTACCGCAAGCGCAAAATTTTCCATGGTCAAGTGCGTTTCGCAGACCTTATGGACGTCATGAAAAAGCACAAACAAGAGAAGTTTCTCCTTCCTTGTTCAGACCTTTTGAAACCTTCAATTCCTAAATTATTGGAAGACGCGGGCATGAGCTATTCAAAAGCTGTGATGTACCGCACCGTTTGTAGTGATCTTTCTGATTTGTCAGATGTGAAGTACGATATGCTGGTGTTTTTTAGTCCGTCTGGTATTGAATCGCTCTTTAAAAACTTCCCTGATTTCACCCAAGGGAACACCAGAATTGCGGTTTTCGGTCCAACCACAGCAAAAGCAACAATTGACGCTGGTTTGAGAATTGATGTTAACGCTCCTAACCAAAAAGCGCCTTCAATGACCATGGCCATAGAGAACTACATTACAGGAAAAGCTTAATTTTCTATTTTTAGATACTATTTTGGAAGGTGGGCAATGCTCACCTTCTACGTTTAAAGCAAGGCCATTTGAACACCTTTTCTAAACATGAGCGCTTAAGCCACGAACGCTTAATTGCAAGAACCTTTTCTGAGGGGAAGTCGATTAAAAGATTTCCCTTTATTCTGATCTACTCAGAAGCAAAGTTGCGCGTTGATGTTCCCGCTCAAGTGATGATGAGTGTTGGGAAACGAAGGTTCAAAAAAGCCGTTGATCGCAACCGCATTAAACGCCTCATGCGAGAGGCTTGGCGCTTGAACAAAAGCTCCTTTCTTGAGCCCATCGCGAAGCAAAACAAACAAATGAGCATCATCCTGCTTTATGTGGGAAACAAGATAGTTACCTTTGAAGAAACCGAGTCTAAAATAAAGGAGCTCGCCTTGCGTTTTGAAAAGGAAATCGAGCCAAACGACCCAAAGCATGAAGAAATTAAACAAGAGAACTAGAAAATTCGCCGCTGTAAGCACCTTTGTTTTGGGCGGATTACTTTCCCTGTCTTTTGCAGAAGGCTACTTTGAAATTTCGAAAAACCTCGAAATATTTACGGCTGTATATCGTGAACTGAACACCTTCTATGTTGACGAAACTCAACCTGGCGAACTCATGAAAACGAGCATCGACGGCATGTTGAAATCGCTCGACCCCTACACGGTGTATTACCCAGAATCAAAAATTGAAGACTATCGCTTTATGACCACCGGGCAGTATGGTGGAATTGGTGCTAAGGTGAATACCATCGATGGGCAAATCACCATTATTGAACCCTACGAAGGCTTTTCAGCCGCTTTGGCCGGACTAAAAGCCGGTGACGTGGTGATTGCTGTGGATGGACTGAGTGTTGTAGGAAAGAATTACAACGAAATATCGGATCTGCTGAAAGGTCAGAACGGAACCACCCTCGTACTCACAATTGAACGCTTGAACAGCCCTGAGCCCATCGACATATCAATCACTAGAGCCGAAATTCAAGTCCCGGACATTCCCTACCATGGGATGATTGATGATAAAACAGGCTACATTGCGCTCTCCAGCTTTACAAAAACGGCCAGCGCCGAAGTAAAAAAATCCTTCCTCGCCTTAAAAGAAGAAGGCATGGAACAACTCGTTTTTGATTTAAGAGGAAACGGTGGTGGTTTGCTTCGCGAAGCGGTTAACATTGTAAACCTCTTTGTACCGAAGGGAACTGAAGTGGTAAGTACAAAAGGCAAATTAGACGAGTGGAACAAAACCTACAGTGCCCTCAACCCGCCTCTTGACACCGAAATCCCAATTATTGTTCTGATTGATGATCGTTCCGCCTCTGCCTCAGAAATCGTTTCTGGAACTTTGCAAGATCTTGATCGGGCAGTAATTCTCGGACAACGCAGCTTTGGTAAAGGACTCGTTCAACAAACCAAAGACCTGAGCTACAACACCAAAATGAAACTTACCGTTGCCAAGTACTACACCGCTAGTGGTCGTTGCATTCAAAAACTCAACTACAGCGAGCGCGATGAAACTGGAAAAGTAAAGGAAGTGCCTGATTCGCTCATCAAGCCTTTCTTCACAGCTGGTGGAAGAGCCGTTTTTGACGGTCGAGGAATTGACCCCGATGTTTACATGGAGCCGGTAAAAGAAAGCAACATGCTCAGTGCTTTGTTGAACAACTACGTGATTTTTGATTTTGCCACTGCTTATGCTCAAGGGCGCGACAGCATTCCTGCCCCTGAAGACTTTGTTCTTAGCGACGCCGATTATGCTGAATTTCGACAGTTCGCTCTTGATCAGGAATTTGAGCTCAATACTCAAACCGAATTGCTGCTCTCTCGATTAGAAGAAACGGCTGCTGACGAACGATACATGCAAGTTGCTGAAGAAGCTTTTGCCGACTTGAAAAAGAAACTCACTCCAGACAAAGCTAGAGATCTTGATTTATTTAAAGGTGAGATTAAAAAAGCCTTGGAAAACGAAATTATTACGAGGTATTACTTCAGCCAAGGTGCAATTCGTTTTGGGCTGCAAAACGACGCCCTGATCGATAGGTCGCTCAGTACTTTTGCTTCTGATTATTACAGCATTCTTCAAGTTCAACCTTAAACGGAGCCCTTGTACAAGCTGGTCAATAGACAAAATTTAATCTACTTCTACAGCATCGGGATGATTGGCCTGTGCATCGGTATGCCCTGGTCTAATGTCATCATGAGTGTTGGGTCTATTTGGGTACTTTGTGTTTGGCTTATTGAAATGCTGAGTAGAAATTTAAGAGCCAAAAAAGGCGAGGATGTTTCTTGGCCCAAGCGCAACAAATGGGTGTTTTGGGGCTTGTTTTCATTGACATTACTTCATGTTTTCGGGCTTATTCACACTAGTGATTACGATTATGCCTTTAACGACTTGCGTAAAAAACTACCCTTGTTGCTCTTTCCTGTGGTTTGTTACAGCATGCTCTCCTTGCCCGGTGCGATGTGGCTATGGCTCAAGCGCTTCTTTGTTGCTTCATTGTTTGTGGCTGTTCTTGCCTGTTTTTTCATCAATTGGGCTTGGTGGGAACAAGCTCATTTTGATGTGCGGGAGCTTTCGGTTTTTACTTCGCACATCCGTTTTTCGCTGATGTTGAATTTGGGACTTGTGATCTTGTTTAGAGAAGCCCTTCAGGGTTCCTTCCCAAAAATACTGGCCTTGCTCTTTGGGTTGGTGTATATCTTATTTATGTGGGAAGTTCAAAGCATTACGGGCCTTGGTTTACTTGGTGTTTTGGTGATGTATGCCGCATGGACCAGTTTAAAAGCAAAGGGTTTAAAAGCCGCAAGAAGCGCTTTAATACTATTGTGTTCACTGGGCATTATAGCTAGTTCAATTTTTGTTGGTTCCGCCATCCACGATCATTATTATAGTGGAAGTTCGGAGCTTCAAGCAGGTAAAACCAGTGAGGGCAACGATTTTGAATGCGAACTTAATAAACGCTACCGCGAATCGGGTTCTTTGGTGTATTGCAATTTCAATCGCTATGAGATGAGCCTTGCGTGGAATGAACGAAGCAAAGTGCCTTTCACTGGGGAAACAAGAACTGGCGGACGCATCAGCGCGACGCTCATGCGTTACATGACAGCCATTGGTGTTACGAAAGACTATCAAGGTGTGCTTTCCTTGAGTGATGAAGATATCCTTGCTGTAGAACATGGAATTACCAATCCCCAACTTCTTGAGCAAAGTGCTTTGCATCAGCGCGTAGATCAATTATTTTTTGAAATCGATGCACTAAACAGCGGCGATGACCCTAGCGGGAAGTCCTTTATTCAACGCATTGAATACTGGAAAACCGCCACTCACATCATCCAAAAACACCCTTTCATTGGCCTTGGTACTGGAGATGTACAACAAGCTTTCAATCAACAATACGAAGAAGACCAATCGTCGCTGAGCGATCGTTTCCGGCTTCGGAGTCATCAACAATTTCTCACCTTTTGGGTGGCCTTTGGTGTTTTTGGTCCTTTGATGCTCCTCTTGGCCATTTATCTCTGTTACCGCTACAGAAAAGCGGAGAACAGTTTTATTTCCCTTGGTTTTCTGCTCATCGTGAGCTTGTCATTTTTGAGTGAGGACACCTTAGAAACTCAGGCAGGAGTTACCTTTTTCAGCTTCTTTATCAGCTTTTTGTTTCTCTGGCCAATAGCATCTCCTTCAGCTTCAGAAAAACTTCCTGCGGAGTAAAAGGAAGGGCCCCATTTTCTGGATGAGTTTTACACACCAAGTAATCTGCATTAGCCCCTATTGCTTGCCATCTTTTCGGCCAAATTGGTTGTTTCGGAGAATATAAACCCAGGGCCACTGTACCTGCAGCCGCCGCCATATGAAGCGGACCAGTGCTCGCGGCAATCAGAGCATCAGCATGGGCACACAAACTGAAGAGTTCGTCCAAACTCAAACTTGATGTAAAATCCAAAACATTTTTCTTTGCCCATGGAAGCTGGTCGGCCATAGCATCTCTTTCTTTTTGCGTTCCTGTGATGATGACTTGGAAATCATCTTCAGGCAGTAAATCAATCAAGCCACCAAAAGATGATGTAGGCCATTCCAGAGCCGAACCGTGCGAAAGCGGGTGAAGTACCAAAAGCGTTTTGCGCTTATCTAATTGTGCCTCTAGTTTTGTTGGCAGTTCCAAGGTCTTGACACCGTAGAGTTGTGCTATTTCACTCAAAGAATAATCGCTCTTCACCTTCATGGCTTGGAGCATTTTAAGGTTGAGCTGAGCTTCGTGGAGTTCGCTTTTCTTTCGCGAATAAAACAACGGCTTATTCACTGATTGAATCATGTACCAACGCCGAGCCGTTCCAATTCTTGTTTGAATGCCTGCTGCCTTCGCTGCAAAGGCAATTGCTTTTTGCGGGAAAACATGAAAAATGGTGTTGGCCTGCAAGCGCTTCAGTTCGCTCACAAGGTCTTCTTTCACCTCGTCAAAATTCACAAATTCATCAATGTGAACGCAAGCTTTAACAATGGCTTTGGTATAGGTTCGGCCCAAAAAAGAAATTTTACAATTCGGAAATTCTTTTTTCAAAGCTCCTGCCAATGGCAAAGTGAGAATAGCATCACCAATACCATCAGTTCTCGATATCAGGAAGTGTTGCTTATCCATTTTTATGCAGTTCTTTTAAGATGCTGTACTTTCTGTAGGTGGCGAAGGCAGAGCGTTTTGCAATGTTCCAACCCGCAATACCGTCTCTCCAACCGCTTTTGAAAAGTAGGTTTTTAAAAAATTGCCACACTACCTTTCCATACATGTGCAGTGAAGATACCTTCTTCCCTTTTTGGAACAACTCACTTGCGGCGATTTTCGAAAAGTATTCAATTTGTTTGAAGTGATCTTCTTTGGTGTAGTAAGAATAATGGAGCAGGTCTCCATTGAGCAAGGCCGTTTCTTCGTTTCCGTGTAATTCGAAACGATCGTGTGGGTTAACGCCACCCCATTCGCCTTTTCCGTGCTGAAACAACCTCAACTTTGTATCGGGGTACCAGCCGCTGTGTTTGATCCACGAGCCGCAATAGTTTGTTAGTCGGTTCATGCGGTATCCAGTCAAGGGCTTTTCTTCATTTTTCAGCTTCGCGATGGATTGTTCAAGTTCTTTTGTTAGGGCTTCATCTGCATCCAAACTAAGCACATAATCGCCTGTAGCCAATTGCCATGCTTTGTTTTTTTGCTGAATGTGTCCTTCAAAAGGATTCGTCAAAAAACGCACCCCGTAGCGTTCGCAGATGGCCTTGGTTTGATCGGTAGAGAAGCTATCGAGCACCAAGATTTCATCGGCTATGGCTTGCACTGATTTCAAGCAACGTTCGATGTTTCTTTCCTCATTGAAGGTGATGATAACAACAGATAGTTTCACAAAAAATGAATTGTAGCTGCAAAGTAACGTTGAAATATGCGAAAAAACGCCAAAAGTGTTGATAACAATAATTGTTCACAGCTTTCAAAGTGGCTAATTTTGACGCATGAAAGTCTTGATTTTAGGAAGTGGTGGTCGCGAACACGCGATTGCTTGGAAATTGGCTCAGAGTTCGATGTTGCACGAACTTTACATTGCACCAGGAAATGCGGGAACTGCGCTCACTGGAAAGAACGTTGATTTAGACCCGCTCGACTTCGATGGCATTGCTGCCTTCGTACAAGCTCAGGACATCAACATCTTGGTGGTTGGTCCGGAAGCACCATTAGTAGCAGGAATTCAAGATTACTTTACCGCAAGAGAAGAGCTCTCGTTCTGCACCGTAATTGGTCCGAACAAAAAAGCGGCTCAACTCGAAGGAAGTAAAGATTTCTCAAAGCAATTCATGGAGCGCCATAACATTCCAACAGCGAAGTATGGCAGTTTCATGAAATCTTCTTTGGCTCAAGGCAAGGCATTTTTGAAGTCGATGAAGCCTCCTTACGTGTTGAAGGCAGACGGTTTAGCTGCTGGAAAAGGGGTACTTATTATTGACGATTTACAAGAAGCAGAAAAGGCCTTGGAAGAAATGCTGCTTAATTCAAAATTCGGTGAGGCAGGAAAGAAAGTGGTGATTGAAGAGTTCTTGAAGGGCATTGAGGTTTCCATGTTTGTTTTAACAGACGGTAGCAGCTTTAAAATTCTTCCTGAAGCAAAAGATTACAAGCGTATTGGCGAAGGCGACACCGGCCTGAACACAGGCGGTATGGGTGCTGTTTCGCCTGTTCCTTTTGTGAACCAAGAGTTCATGGAGAAGGTGAAAAATCAAATCATTATTCCAACTGTAAAAGGCCTAAAACGAGACGATATCCATTATCAAGGTTTCATCTTTTTTGGTTTGATTAAGGTGGGGGGTGATCCTTTTGTGATTGAGTACAATTGCAGAATGGGTGATCCTGAAACCGAAGTCGTGATGCCTCGTTTGAAATCCGACTTATTGCACTATTTCGAAGGAATTGCTACTGGAACTTTGAGCGAATGTGATTTGGAAATCGACCCAAGAACGGCAACTACAGTTATTGCTGCTTCTGGTGGATATCCAGACAGCTATGAAAAAGGGAAAGTGATTAGTGGATTAGAGCATTCGCACAAGGGTGCGGTTGTATTCCACGCAGGAACATCGCAAAAAGAAGGCGAGACCTTGACCAATGGTGGACGTGTTCTCGCCGTAACGGGGATTGGTGCAGACATCGAAACAGCCTTACAAAGATCTTATGATGCGCTTGAGGCAATTGACTTTGAAGGGATGTACTACAGAAAAGATATTGGATTAGACCTGAGTAAAGACAAGGTAAAATCTTAGGGGAAAGCGGAAAGCGGAACGCGAATTATACGATGTCTCCGTTTTCTTTGGCCTTCTTCGTGAACTTTGCTTGCATCGACAACCAAATAATCAGACCAACAAAACCCAATGCAATTACCGCATAGTTGAAAGAATTGCCGAGTGGCTCAAGAAACATTACAAAGCTCTTTTCAACTGCCTGCCCTATTGCGTAGAATAAATCGTTCATTTTTGTCTTGATTTTTGGCAAAATTAGCACATCCGAGGAGAAAGTCAGTAAATAAATCACAACTTTATCACCATGTTGAGCATATTAAGATCCAATCAGCCCTTTGCCATCATACTTGTTGGTCTCACTTGGGCTTTGGGTGTGGTATGGAATTGGTGGTTCATTGAGCCCGAAGTCAGCTCTTGGATTTTCCCTCAGTTGAACACCTATTTCTCTGCTTCTTCTTGGCGAATTTTAATTTTTCAATCGCTCATTCAATTGCTTACTGTTGGGGTCATTCACCGCACCTATAACAGCAACGAATATATTCTTGGGGGCAACTATTTTGCAGCTTGGATTTACGCCTTGTTCGCTGCATTATTCAGTACTGTTTTCCCTGCACATCCCTTTCTTTTGTTGCATTTGTTGATCATCTTGGCCATGAAACAAGTGTTTGATGTTTACCGTCAGAACGATGTGCAACATCATTATTTCAATGCGGCATTTTTTCTTGGAGTGAGCATGCTGATCGTGCCCAGTAGTTTTGTGTTAGCCCTATCCTTGTTGGTTTCTTTGGCTTACACCCGTTCTGGTATTTGGCGTGAATGGGCTTGGAGTATTGTTGGTTTTGTTCTGCCATTTTTAATTGGAATATGCATCGTTTGGTTAGCAGAAGATCTCGATTTAATTCAACAATGGCGAGCTAGTGTTGTTGGTATCGACCTTCAATCTCAGTTGAATTGGTTGGCCATACCTTTTGGAGTTTGGTTCCTTTTTGGTCTGAAAGGACTGATCAACAGTTATCGCTCGAGCAGCAATAAAGCTCGAAATACGAAATCAACATCGCTCATTTTCTTGCTGGGCTGTTTGAGTTTTGTGATCCTGAATTACGATGCGTCATGGGCTGCCTTGAGCTTTGCTACCTTGGTAAATGTAGCGTTATTGCTGCCCTATCATTTTATTGGCGACAAATTAAAACTTCATCACCGTTTGCTTTTTGGCTTGCTCCTTATTGCAAGCATGTGGCCATTTATAAGCACCGCAATAGCTTAACAAATCCACTTTTCGCTTCTTTTAAAAAAATGTAACCTTCGTGAAAATTGATCGTAGAATGAGGTATTGGCGCTAAGCCGTAAATCGATCAAATCATGAACCTAGCTATCAAATTATCACTTACTTGTGGGACAATCCTATTGGGATTAAACCCGCTAAATGCACAAGTCTTTCCACCCGCTGTGGAAGTCAGTCTAGCTCAATTTATTAATGTTGACACCCCAGATCCAACAGAAATCACAGATCAAGATCTAATTTCTTTGGCTCCTGCTCCTGCCGCAGATTTGTTTATCTATAGCGTCGCGTCGGGGGAATGGTCTAATCCCTCTACTTGGAATTGCGAATGTGTGCCTAGTGGCGCCGTTGATGTTGAAATCATTGCAGAGCATGAAGTTACTTTAGACATGGATGTTGCACTCAACAGTTTGGCCATTCAAGAAACAGCCATTTTAGCCTTAGAAAGCGATTCGAACTTCGAAATCAAGGTTTCGGGCGATTGGTTTAATCAAGGTAATTTTAGCGCAGAACAAGGAACAATTACCTTTGAATCTCTTAGTGAGCAGTCAGTTTTTGGTGATAATGATTTTCACCACTTAAATTGCTTCGGTGGCAATCAAGTTGCGATTCAAGAGGCCATTTCGGTTGAAGGAATACTTGATATCCAAGGAAAGACCTTAATCACAAACGGCCTGCTTACTTTAAAAAGTTCGCTCAGCGAAAAGGCGCAATTAGCTCCCCTTTTCTCAGGAAGCATCGTTGGTGAACTCACCTACTTAAATGTTATCTACACCCCAAACGCTGGTTGGTTGAACATTGGTGCTCCAATGGTAAATGCTACCATCGCTCAATGGAATGACGATTTTGTAACTACTGGCTTTGCAGGAAGCGATTATCCTAGCTATAGTTTTGTGAATATCCAACGTTATGACGAAAGCTCAGCAACAGCCAATGGCTCGTTTAGCCCAGTATCATCTGTTGACGATCCGCTCATTCCCGGAGAAGGCTACTATGTCTACGTAAACCCTGGCACTTACTCCATTGATGTTACTGGAGAGCCTATCATTGGTGACTTTAGCCTACCCGTAAGCTATACTGATTATGACTCTCCAGCTTCTGATGGTTTGCGCTTGATGAGTAACCCATACCCAAGCAAAGTGAACTGGGACAAAGAAGATGGTTGGGAAAAAGTAAACTTATACAGTGCCATTTACAGTTGGGATGTAAGCACATCGCAGTTTAAAACATACTTGAACGGTTACTCTGTGAACGGAGGATCTCCAATTATTAATCCATGTCAAACCTTCTGGATTCAAGCCAATGATAACGATCCAGAATTGCACATCAACGAAAACGCGAAAGAAATTGCTACTGTTCCCACCATCAATCAAACCATGAATTTTGTTTCGATGAGAATGACCAATGGGGGAAGTGTTGATGAAATGATGGTGATTTTCAGTGAAGAGGGTACACCAGCTTTCGACCTTGGATTGGATGCCCTAAAATTAAATAGCCCAAGTGCAAATATCAATGTTGGAACACGTGGTGAAGACGGAACACTGTTGGCCATCAACACTACCGATCTCGACAGTGGAAATTTCTTCATTCCCATTGCTATGGACATCTTAAACGCAGGAACTTACAGCTTGCTTGTTGACGAAATGCCTATTAGCTCAGTAATCACTGCTTGTATGGTGATTGAAGACACAGAAACAGGGTTGACCTACCCATTGGAAGAAGGTCTTGAAATTACTTTTGAGACACCAAGCGTTGTAGGTCAAGAACGTTTTATTATTCGTGTTGGGGCTGCTTTAGTGGTTGAAAGCGAGAACATTTCTTGTTTTGCTAGTGCCGATGGAAGAGCGACTATTCAAGGAACAGGCTTTGGTCCGTGGGACTATGAATTAACTGATACTCAGGACAACCTACTTGCAAGTTTAAGCGAAGTTGATGGTTTAGGTGTGTTCGAAGGCCTTGAAGAAGGTGTTTACCGACTTCATGCTATCAACAACGATTATTGTTCAACATTAAGCAGAATTGTTTCGATTGTGGAACCACGTGAATTAGAAATCAGTGCTAGTGGAAATCACTTAAGCTGTGGTCAGGAAGGACAAGGCGTTGTGGAAATTTTAGCTGATGGAGGTTCTGCTCCTTATAGTTACACGCTAGATGGTGCTCCAGTTGCGAGTAGCGTTTTTGGCCTCGATGCAGGAAGCTACACCCTAAGTGTTATTGATGCCTTTGGATGTTCACAAACTACAAGCGCTGAAATCACAGGAGACCTTACAGTAGAAGCTGATTTTGAAACACAAAGTGGTATTGTTTATCTAGAAGATGGAGCAGTAACTGTAAACTTTGAAAATACTTCATTGAACGCAGACGATTACGTTTGGGAATTTGGAATGGGCGGAGCAACGTCAAATAGTGAAAACGGGGAGTTTACCTTTACTAGTCCTGGTTTTTACTTGATTACCCTCTATGCCAGTAATGAAACCTGTGATGATTCATCTCAATTGATGTTAACCGTTGAAAGTAGCAATGGTGTCAACGATACTGCTGACATTCAGCAAATCAACGCTCGTTTAAGCAACGGAATGCTCGAGATCAAGCTTGATACAGAAGTACAAGGAAGCAACTTTGAACTTAGAAACATCGCTGGTCAGCTCATATTAAATGACAATATGGAAGCAGCAGTGTATAGCGAAGCAGTGGCCATCAGCTCAGGAATTTACCTTTTAAGGGTGAATCTTGGAGACCAATGGTTTGTTCAACGCTTATTTGCTGAGTAAGAATTTATAGCAAACATGATTTTATTGATGGGGAGGCTGAATAGGCCTCCCTTTCTTTTTAAAAAAACGCACGAACTGGATTAGAACAAGAGTTTGATTCAAATTCCGAAGAGCAAAGTGAAGAGCTCTATCAGAATTTTAAAAACTTGCTTGTAATACCTAGAAAGATTCCAAGGTTTAAAACATTGGATTTACTTACTTTTGCAACTCAATATCATTCAACTATGAAATTCGGAGTAATTACTTTCCCAGGTTCCAATTGTGATCAAGACATGGTTTATACATTGCGCGACATTCTCGGCATGCAAGTAGAAGAACTGTGGCATAAAGACAAAGACCTCAAAGGAGTAGATTTTGTGGTCGTTCCTGGAGGTTTCTCTTATGGAGATTACTTGAGATCAGGTGCAATTGCTCGTTTTTCACCAATCATGTCTGAAGTTATTGAACACGCCAACAAAGGTGGATACGTTATGGGCATTTGCAACGGATTTCAGATCCTAACAGAAGCAGGCCTTTTACCGGGCGCCTTGTTGCATAATAACAGCAGAAAATTCATCTGCGATAACATTTACCTCACTCCTCAAAGCGGATCGGCCATTATTTCTTCTAATCTTGATTCTCAAAAAGCATATAAAATTCCAATCGCTCATGGTGAAGGAAATTATTTCGCTGATGCAGAAACCCTCAAGCGTTTGAACGATAAGGACCAGATTATTTTCCGTTACTGCGACGCCGAAGGTCATATCACCGAGGAATCAAATCCTAACGGAAGCGCCGAAAACATTGCTGGTGTATGCAATGCCGCCAAAAATGTTTTTGGGATGATGCCTCACCCAGAAAGAGCTTCAGACTTCGAACTTGGGAATACCGATGGAAGAGAAATCTTTGAAGCAATGCTCTCTTTGACCAACGCTTAAGGGCAATTTTACTGAGTTTACCTCTTCTTTTACAGCAGATATTTCTTCGCTGTACAGAACATCTTTTTTTTACTTTTGTTTGTGTAGAGTAAGATGGGAGTTAATTCTCCGTTATTTCAATCAACATGAGCAAATTCCAAGCAGGTCCGATGTTGGACCAAATCAAGTTCCCAGCAGACCTGAGAACAAAGTTCACAGAAGAGGACCTACCTCAAATCTGCGACGAACTGCGTCAGTACATCGTAGACGTGGTATCGGAAAAGGGCGGGCACTTTGGCGCGAGTTTAGGTGTGGTTGAAATGACCGTAGCCCTTCACTACATCTTTGATACACCCTTCGATCAGTTGGTATGGGATGTTGGACACCAAGCTTACGGTCACAAAATTCTTACTGGTAGAAGAGATAACTTCCATACCAATAGAATCATCAACGGACTAAGTGGTTTTCCGAAGCGTTCAGAATCTGAATACGACACTTTCGGTGTTGGCCATAGCTCTACTTCTATTTCAGCTGCCTTGGGAATGGCCGTTGCGAGTCGCTTGAAGAAAGAAGACCGTCAGCACATCGCCGTTATTGGTGATGGAGCGATGACTGCCGGATTGGCCTTCGAAGGATTAAACCACGGTGGCGTGGAAGACACCAACATGATTGTTATCCTCAACGATAACTGCATGTCTATTGACCCTAACGTTGGTGCACTCAAGGAATACTTAACAGACATTACCACCTCGCACACTTACAACAAAGTGAAAGACGAGGTTTGGAACCTCCTCGGGAAAATAAGCAAGTTTGGTCCGAATGCTCAAGCCATCGCTCAAAAAGTAGAAAACGGGGTTAAAGCAGCGCTCTTAAAACAAAGTAATTTGTTTGAGTCGCTCAACTTCCGCTACTTCGGTCCTATTGACGGACATGATGTACAATACATGGCGAAAGTGTTGGCCGATTTGAAAGACATCCCTGGTCCGAAATTATTGCACTGCGTTACCATGAAAGGTAAAGGCTATGCACCGGCAGAAGCTGGATCTCCAACCCAATGGCATGCACCGGGCTTGTTTAATAAAGAAACGGGTGAGATCATTAAGGTTACACCAAAAAGCCCTACCCCTCCTAAATATCAGGATGTATTTGGACACACCATTATTGAATTGGCTGAAAAGAACGAGAAAATCGTTGGTGTTACACCAGCCATGCCTACGGGTTGTTCTTTGAAGTTCATGATGGATGCCATGCCCGATCGTGCTTTTGACGTGGGAATTGCAGAACAACATGCCGTTACCTTCTCTGCAGGGATGGCCACACAAGGACTTGTCCCTTTCTGTAACATCTACTCCTCGTTTATGCAGCGCGCCTATGACCAGGTGGTTCATGATGTTGCTTTACAGAAATTACAGGTTGTGTTTTGCTTAGACCGCGCTGGTTTGGCCGGAGCAGATGGACCTACTCACCACGGAGCTTTTGACGTTGCTTACATGCGCTGCATCCCTCACCTCATCGTTTCGGCACCAATGAACGAAGCCGAATTGCGCAACCTCATGTACTCTTCACAAGCAGAAGATAACGGAGCTTGGGTAATTAGATACCCAAGAGGAAATGGTGTGATGACCGAGTGGAAAACACCCATGAAATACATCAAACCTGGAACAGGAAAGAAAATCAAGACTGGGGAAGACGTAGCCATACTTTCTTTCGGACACGTTGGTAACAAAGCCATCGAAGCTTGTGAAACGCTCGAAAAAGAAGGTATTTCTATGGCGCATTACGACCTTCGTTTTGCAAAGCCTTTGGACGAAATCATGCTCCACGAGGTATTTAGCAAGTTCAAGCATGTCATCACCATTGAAGACGGTTGTTTGCAAGGCGGTATTGGTTCTGCTGTACTCGAGTTTATGGTGGATAATGGTTATACCGCGCAGGTTCAGCGCTTGGGCATTGCCGATGAATTCATCGAACACGGAACTCAAGAAGAACTTTACACGCAGTGCGGATATAATACTGAAGACATTTTGAACACTGCACGCAAGATGCTCGCTGAAAAACAGAAGATGGTAGGGTGATGGAAGAAATCGTTAACAAAGTTGCAAAAAGTGGTTTAATCACATTGGATCTTTCGACTTGGTTAGCCGATGAATCTTTCATAGAAATCGACCTCGCTCCTCTCCTTTGGCAAGGCCTTGTGCTTCGTGAAGACGAGTTTAGAGATTGGATTAAAAACCACGACTGGGCAAGCTATCAAAATAAGCATGTGGCTGTTTTTTGTAGCACTGATGCCATTGTTCCGCTTTGGGCATACATGCTTGTGAGCAGTGCCTTGGTTGGAATAGCAAAAACATGCATCAATACCTCTAGTGCAGAACTTCGTAATATGGTGTTTGCCGAAAAAATCTCCGCTTTCAATTTGGAAAGCATTCGCGATTGCCGAATTGTGATCAAAGGATGCAATGAAGGCAAAGTTCCTGATTTCGCTTATGGCCTGCTCGTGAGTAAAATTCAAGCTGTGGTGAAATCACTGATGTTTGGCGAGCCTTGCTCAACAGTACCGGTTTATAAAAAGAAAAAGTAAGCGCTTTTCCCTTGTTCATTCGGCCAAAAGTACTGCTTCAGAAGCTCTTCTATTTTGGTGAAAAAGTGAATTCACCTTCGCCCAAAAAACTCTAAAGCGATTCCGTAACTTGCCATCTCAATCGTCACCCATGAGATCACAAGAACACGACAAAAAGCTATTCCTACTTGATGCTTACGCGCTTATTTTTCGCGCTTATTACGCCTTCATCAGAACGCCAAGAATTAACTCGAAAGGGCTGAATACATCGGCAATGTTTGGTTTTACCAACGTGCTGATGGACGTCATCAACAATGAAAAGCCTGCCTATTTAGCCGTGGTTTTTGACCCTCCTGGTGGGAACTTTAGAAACGTAGAGTATGCAGAATACAAAGCCAACAGGGATGAGACGCCTGAAGATATCAAGCTATCGGTTCCATTGATTTTTCAGATCTTAAAAGGTTTTGGTGTGCCCATCATCATGAAAGAAGGTTATGAGGCCGATGATGTGATTGGCCACATTGCGAAAATTGCTGAAAAAGAAGGCTTTCTCACTTATATGATGACCCCTGATAAGGACTATGCTCAACTCGTTTCGGAGAACATTTTTATGTTTCGTCCGGGAAGAAGCGGAAAGCCGCCAGAAATTTGGGGTATCCCTGAAGTGAAGGAGCGCTTTGAAGTGGAAGACCCCATGCAGGTAATTGATATTCTCGGATTGCAGGGTGATGCCGTGGACAACATCCCTGGGATTCCTGGAATTGGTGAGAAAACCGCCAAAAAACTCATCGCCAAATATGGAAGTGTTGAGAACCTTATTGCGCATTCGCACGAGCTGAAAGGCAAGCAGAAAGAGAACGTTGAAAACTTCGCTGAGCAAGGACTCCTTTCGAAAAAACTCGCTACGATTGTGACCGATATCGATTATAAGCCTGACTTTGAAGACATGGTGATGAGTCCGATTGACAAAGACCTCTTGAGAGAAGTATTTGCCGAATTGGAGTTTCGCACCTTGAGCAAGCGTATTCTTGGGGAGGACTTAACAGTACCTGCCGAAGGAGAACAATTTTCGCTTTTTGGTGATGGAGATGAAGAAAGCAATACAGAAGAAGCGCCTGCAGCACCAAGCGAATTCAAAACCATTGAAAACACACCTCACGAATACATTTTTTGCAACAGCGATGAACTCATAGAGCAGCTCATAGAGCGCTTATCAAAAGCCAAAGAGTATTGTTTCGATACCGAAACCAGCGAGTTGGAAGCCATGGACGCCAAGCTTGTTGGGATGTCGTTTTCCATTGAAAAAGGCAATGCTTATTACGTGCCCCTGATGGAAAAACAAGCAGCAATCATGGCCCGTTTTGCTCCCGTATTTATGGATGAAAGCAAAGTGATGATTGGTCAGAACTTGAAATACGACCTCAAGGTACTTGCTCGAAATGGTTATGAGGTAAAAAATGAATTGTACGACACCATGTTGGCGCACTACTTGCTCCATCCCGACTCAAAGCACGGAATGGATTTCTTGGCCGAAACCTACCTTCATTACAAGCCCATAAGCATTGAAAGCTTGATTGGTAAAAAAGGCAAGAACCAGCAAAGCATGGCTGATCTCGACCCGCAATCGATTTCAGATTATGCCGCGGAGGATGCCGACATTACCTTTCAATTGAAGCAGCTTTTCGCCAAAGAAACCGCTGCAGAACCTACCCACAAATTGCTTCATGAGATTGAGCTACCGCTGCTAAGAGTACTTTGCGATATCGAACAGGAAGGCGTTAATCTGGATGTTGACACCTTGAAAAGCTATTCTGTGGAGTTGGGCGAAAAGGTAGATGTACTCGAGAAAGAAATTCAAGATTTGGCTGGAGAAACATTCAATGTGGATTCGCCCAAACAACTGGGGCCAATTCTCTTTGAAAAACTCGCCATATCGAGCAAGGCTAAAAAAACCAAAACCGGTCAGTATTCTACAGGTGAAGACGTTTTGAGCAAGCACTTGAACGACCATGAGATTGTTCCTAAAATCCTTCAGTACCGTCAGCTCAAGAAACTCAAATCAACCTACGTAGATCCGCTTCCTAGTTTGGTGAATGTGAGCACAGGCAGGTTGCACACCAACTACATGCAAACTGTTGCGGCAACGGGTAGATTGAGTTCAAACAATCCCAATTTACAGAACATCCCTATTCGCAGTGCTGAGGGAAGAGAAATCAGAAAAGCCTTTATTCCACGAGATGAAAACCACATCATTCTCGCTGCCGATTATTCTCAAGTAGAGCTTCGGATCATTGCGGCTTTGAGTAAAGACGAAGGCATGTGTCAGGCCTTTATTGAAGGAAAAGACATTCATGCCGCTACCGCTTCGAAAGTTTTTGGTGTAGCCTTAGAGGATGTTGACCGTGAAATGCGTTCAAAGGCCAAGGCCGTTAATTTCGGAATCATCTATGGTCAGGGCGCGTTTGGTTTGGCTCAGAACCTGAACATTTCGAGACGAGAATCAAAAGAAATTATTGATCAGTACTACAAGGAGTTTGCCCGTTTGAAGGCTTATCAGCAAGAAAACATCGACTTCGCCAAAAAACACGGTTATGTAGAAACCATCATGGGAAGAAGACGCTATTTGAAAGACATCAACTCAAGTAATGCTGTAGTAAGAGGTTTTGCTGAAAGGAACGCCATTAATGCGCCAATTCAAGGTTCAGCTGCCGATGTGATTAAAGTGGCTATGGTGAATTTGCATCGAATTTTTAAGGCTGAAAATTTCAAATCAAAGATGATGATGCAGGTGCATGATGAATTGGTTTTTGATGCGCACAAGGATGAAATCGACATTATTTCGCCCATCATTAAGAAAGAAATGGAAGGCGCTGTGAAACTTATTGTGCCCTTGTCCGTAGAAATTGACCAAGGTCTTAATTGGCTGGAGGCACATTGATTGTAGGAAATATCTGACCTATAAATGGGTGCTACTTGCTGACAAGGCTCCGAGTTGGGCGTTTATCTTTGTTTTTGATGAACAGCTTGACTTTAAAAACTTTTATGAAATAAACCTGTAGCTCAAAATGAGCTGCGTACTTTAACCTAGCCATAGTGCACAATCATGAACACTAAAAGAAGTAATATGATCACCAAGAAATTGATCCACCTATCCTTGATTCTTGCTGCATCTGGAAGCGTCTTTTTAAGCTCCTGCGGGGAAAGCGGCAGCGGACACGAAGAAGATCCTTCGCCAGAAATCTCAGTAAACGATCAAGACGCACAGGAAAACCCTGAGCGAAGAGAAGCTGTAAAGCAGATTTTCTATACCATTCCATCTCCCATGGAAATGGCTGCGCTGATTCGAAAATCGGGCGCAGATTTTGACAGCAGTATCTTAAATCCAACCGAAAAGTCGGAAGAGTACACCTCTGTTACAAAGCAAGCCTTAAACCTTGGCGTTTACGGTGCTGATTTGAGTTACGCCAGCATGTTTGACCAGCAGCAGCAAAGCATTTTGTACTTGTCTGCAGCACGCAGTTTGGCCAAAAAGCTCAATGTTGAAGATGCTATTGATAACAACATTATCGAACGTGTAAATGAAAACCGCAACAACCGCGATTCACTATTAACCATCGTAAGTGATGCTTACTGGTCTTTGAACGGTTATTTGAAAGAAGGCGATAGAGAAGAGGTATCTGCTCTGGTTATTGTTGGTGGATGGGTTGAAGGACTCTACCTTGCTACAAGCCATGTAACAGCAGACAATCAAGCCCTAAGCGATCGAATTGCAGAGCAAAAATATTCTTTGAAAGACCTTCTTGCTCTTGTAAGCAGTTATGAAGGAGCAGAAGAGCTCGCTGGAGTTAAGCAAGACCTCACTGAGATTCAAGCGCTTTTTGATCAGGTTGAAATAAATAAGTCAAAAACTGAAACTTCTAAAGACGAGAATGGTACAATGGTTATAGGTGGCGCGTCTACCACAACCGTATCGGATGCTACAATGGAGAGCATTAAAGCCAAAATCCAAGAAGTACGCAATCAATACATCCAGTAAAAAGAACAGAACGATGAAGTATTTAAAATTTATCCTCCCTATTCTCGTCATGTTGCCATTGGCTGCGTTCAGTCAGTGCAGAAGCTTCACAAAGAAGAAGTGCCTGCCTCAGCTTGAGGGTTACATTCAGAACGACAACTTCAACAGTGCCGTTCTTATTCCTGGCGATGAAGCAGAATTACTCCTCACGTTTTATGCCGATAAAGAATACCGACTTTTGGTATGCGGACACCCCGTATTGGGCGATTTAGAATTTGAAATTCTCGATACTGATGAGGAGCTGATTTACAGCAACAAAGACAACACAGAGAACAAAAGCTTTTTCGATTTCAAAGTAGCTACCACACAACAACTCATTGTTAGAATCAGGGTTCCTGAGTCAGAAACAACAGGAGCACTTATCCATGAAGGATGTGTATCTGTGATGGTGGGCTCTAAGGAGAGCTAGAACATATTTATTGATGATTGAAAAGCCGTTTCTCTTTTTGGAGAGGCGGCTTTTTTTGTTTGATTACGCTTGTTTTGAAGTAATTCAGAATGTGTACATTTCGCTCCATCTTACCAACCAAAACAACTCACATGCGGGCTTTGCTCGCTTGGGGTACTACGCTAATATTTCAGCCACGATGCCCATTGCTCGAACTTGGGGGATCAACCTTATGGCCAGTTTACACTCGAATTCCTTGAATCGTGGCGACTTTCAAAATTCCTTTTTCTTGGGTCAAGTATTAGACAGCAAATTTAGTTCAGTAAGTGGCGCTTATACCAGCATTAGTTTGATGCCTGGTGTTTCCTTTCAAAGCAATTTAGAGCGCTTGAGTGTTCGTTTTGGGGTAAATTTAGGACTGAACACATTGAAAGCACCAGAATACAATTACTCTTGGGTGACCCCGGGAACTTTTCTTACTACGCGGTATGAATTCCGACCAAAAAGTTCGCTTGGTTTCTCGAGCATGGTGAGTGCAAAGTTCCTTTATCCGCTTGGGTCTGGTCATTTGAGTTTTAATGTAAACACGCTCATTAGGAACAACACCATTACTTACAACATCAAAGAAATTATTGGTACAGAAGCTTTTTCGAATACCCTTGAAAGCTCTGGCACTGATGACATGACGGCCATTATTTTAGGGCTTGGTTTGGGCTATGTTCTGCATTTTTAATCTTGCTTACAGGGATATAACAGATCACAAGCCCCTCATTGGCACTGCATAAAACAAAGAAACCCGCTCAATGGCGGGTTTCTTCTTCTTGTATCTTTCGTAGCAATCTTAGCTATTCAAAAATCAATCGTTTGCTCACGCGCTTCCCGTCCAATTCCATCACCACAAAGTAAAGGCCTGTAGACAATCCTTGCGCATCGATGTTCCATTGGTAAGAGCCGCTGGGCAGCGCGTTGTTGTAAACTTCAAGTATGCTTCTTCCTGTGGCGTCGGTAAGGTAAATTACAGCCTCGTCTACCGGACTCTGGTTTTCAAACTTCAGGGTGGTGTTTCCTTGACTTGGATTGGGGTAAAGCAGTACACTGTTTGACAAGGATTCGAAATCGTTTACATCTACCGTATTAACATAGATATTAATATCATCCAAGAAGAAATTATTCCCTCCCTTTCCTTGGAAATAGAACTTAAAGCGAAGGTTGTCTGTCAAGATCTCCGGATCGTCAAAAAAGATGGTATTTGTTTCCCACTGACTTGCAGTAGGCACAAAGTTGCCGTTGGTAGGATTGGCTGTTGGTAAATCACTGAAGCCCCTGTGTTGCTTTCTCAAAGTCCACGTTTGTCCGCAATCAGAAGAAAAGTAAATTCTAAAACGGTCATCTGTTTCATTGAATTTACTGGCATATGCCCATGAATATTCAAGAGCTACTACAGAAGCTGCAGCACCGTTGAAAGTTCGTGTAACTACTTCATCAACACTATCATCAATATCGTTGTTTCTATTATCCAATCTTAAAGATCTTGTTCCTGTTTTTGCTGCTAACGTGCTTACTTCAAAGGTCACATCATCACCCAAATTATTCAGGAAATAAAGGTCTTCACTCAATCCGCTTTCAAAACCTTCCACATAAGGGAACTCATTCTCTGCTTGGTCGAGCACCAAGATGAATTCTTCTTTTGTTTCTTCAACCGTGTCGATACCGTTTCCTGTATTCAATGTGATGGTATAAGCTCCTGGCTCATTAAAAACATGCACAGGGTTTTGATAGGTTTCAGCATCATCACCACTAATGGTTGTGCCGTCGCCCAGGTTCCATGTCCACGAATTATTGCCGTTAAACGATTGATCAATAAACTGTACCTCTTCGCCCACACAAACCACTCTTCTATTTACATCGAAATCTGCCGCACAGAGTACGGGCTCTTCTTCCAACACACCAGTTGCTGCAAGGTTTTGTGTTGTCCAGAGCTCATTTCTATCTGCAACACCACTGAAAGCTGCAGCCCTCATTCGGGTGCGCTGCCCTTGGGTAAACATTCTTGAGCAATAGGAGTAATCCATGTAGTTCTGTACATTATCTAAAGATCCGCAAGACTCCCCATCGAGATTACAAGTGGTCCAACCTACGGTGAGTGGTGTATCATCAACTCCGTCATCATCAAAGCAGTTGCTTTCGATTGCGGGTTCATTTGTACCACCCCAAGGATGGCGAAGGTTGAGCCAATGGCCTACCTCATGGGTTAGTGTTCTAGAACGTGTAACAGAGCTTGTACCAATAGAACCTGTGTAACTGTGGAGCAAAACAATACCATCTTGATCTGCCAACCATCCGTTGTTTACCGAACCTGGTAAGTAAGTATATCCAGCGGCTCCTCCTGCGTCTTTACAAACCCATACATTCATATACATGTCTCGAGGCCAGAAAATGAGATCTTTCATTCCAGACCCTCCTTCGTTGGTAAGCGGACTAAAAATTCGATTAATCCCCTTTGTGCAGTTCCCTTCAGGATCTCTTTGAGCCAGTCTAAATTCAATTTGAATGTCTGAAATAAGGTCAACAAACTCATCTACCACTTGCAGCGTATCTGGGTTTTGTTTTCTGAAATCGCGGTTCAAGATGCGCATGCAATCGTACACTTGCTCGTCTGAAATGTTTTCTGAACCACCTTCATGAATGATGTGAAACACAATAGGAATAATGAGCACCTGATCTCCCCCACCACGTTCAGCAGCGAAAAGCGCCGTTTCATCTTCTAGGCGTTGATGAGCATCATCAGCATCTCTTTTCAAATCTGGGAAGTGCTTAAACAGCTTCTCCGTTTGCTCTGTTTGTCCACAAAACTTAACATCTTGTGCCTGGATATTTATAAGGGTGAATAGGGCCACCACCACAGTCAGGAATCTTCTCATCTTTCTCATTCAGGTTCTTCGAGCCGTGAAAATAGCTCACAAATGTTACAATTTTATCTCAAACTACCCTAAATCGTGGGATGCTAAAGTCTTGAGATTAACTCATCTACTTCTTGGAGTGTCTTTGTATAAACACATTAGAAGTGAAACAATGAATGTGGATTGATGTTTAAATTGATGCACTTATGATTTCTCCTTCCTATCTTGTTCTCATGAAAATTCCTCATAGATCCCCGCTCTTTTTGACTTTATTTTTGGGTCTTTTTTGCTTCGCGAAGGTAGGCAACGCTCAGTTTTCTAAAGGCGTGCGCTTGCTTTCTGTTTGGGATAGCGAAGTACCTGTGCTCAATGGAAGCATGGCCAAATACAATGATGTTTGGGCATTTGAGTGGGAAGGTGAAGAATACGCTGTTATTGGGAGTACCATTGGAACACACATTATTCATCTCAAGGCCAACAACGCCAACGAAGAAGTAGGCTACATTCAAGGGGGAGCGAGCGGAAATTGGATTGTTCATCGCGATTTCGACTTTCATAAAGGCTTCTTGTACAGTGTTTGCGATCAAGAACCGAGTTGGCTTCAGGTGATTGATTGTAGGAACCTTCCACACAGCGTTGAACTCATTCAAAACGAAACACATTACTTCACCACCGCTCACAACCTGTTTTGCGACCAAGCTACAGGTAAACTGTATGCCAGCGGTTCTTCTGGGCATGCGATGTCTGTTCTTGATGTGGGTACGAACCCTTCTCAGCCTGCATTGCTGGCTCATTTCGACTTGGTGAATTATGTGCACGATTGTTATGTGCAGAACGACACCGCTTACCTGCACGCCGCTCAGCAGGGCTTCTACATATTTGATTTTTCAGATCCTGTGAATCCTCAAGCCTTAGGTTCTTTGGAGGATTACCCTGAAAAAGGCTACAATCATTCTGGCTGGCTGAGTGAAGACGGTAATCATTACATTTTCACTGATGAAACCCCTGGGATGAGGATGAAAATGTGTGATGTTTCTGACTTTTCAGACATTCAAATTACCGACTTATTTTGGAGTTACAGCGAGCCGCAAACCATGGTGCATAATGTAATGATCAAAGGAAACTTGGCCTATGTTTCTCATTATTTTGACGGTTTAGAGATTTACGACATTAGCGATCCTTCAGATGTTCAGCGGGTAGCTTGGTATGATACTTTTAGAGAAGATCATGTTTCTGGCAGAGGTGCTTGGGGCATTCATGCGCTTTTGCCCTCGGGTAAAATTTTGGTTTCTGACCGTCAGACCGGGCTTTATGTTTTTAAGTTGGAAGAAGGCTACCGTTATCCTAGACAGCCTTCCATTAACATCGCTGGAAACCCTGGAAATGGAGCTGTGGTGGTGAGCTTGGCCGAATTTGACTACCGCAAGGTGAGCTATGAAGTCATTGATGCTCGGGGAAGACGAGTTGCTTCACAAGAAGGATTGCCTTTGGAGAGCAAGCACATCGATATCGACCTGAGCAGTGCAGCGGAAGGGATGTATTTCATCAATGTGTTTATTGATGGGATCCTTCATCAAGGAAGGTATTGTTTGGTGCCTTAGGTCCTTCTTAGGCCGAAGGTATAGTGGCCTTGTTCAGGAATTTCAGCGGAGGGATCCAGGTATTGGAATTACTTTTCTTTGGCAAACAAAAAAAGCTCACCAAAAACGGTGAGCTTTCAATAAGCTAATGGTTTACTCCATCTAACGAAGCAGACTTACCGTTCCCACTTGCGTCACTTCTTCGCCTGTTTCAATTGAAATGACTTGCACTTCCCAATGGTAAACGTCGTTTTGGGCATAATACTCCCCGCGCTCGTTATTACCCGTCCATGCTTCATTTGGGTCTGTTGTAGAGAACATGATGTTCCCCCATCGGTCCCAAACCCTGAACAAGTATTGATCTGGGAATACACCAGAAATTACAGGCTTAAATACTTCGTTTACTCCATCTCCATCAGGAGTGAAAGCATTAGGAACGTACAAAAGCAATTGACTTTGAAGTGTAATTACTTGGCAAATTTCATTCGTACAGCCGAATGGACTTTCGGCCAGCAAACAAACCTCTGCAAAGGCAAAATCGTTTGGTTCTATAACAAATGAAGGATTGTCTTGCAGACTCACTTGTCCATTGCCCAAAGTCCACTCAAAAAGCGTTGCGCCTTCACTTGTATTGAACAGCTGCACTTCATTTTCAAGGGTGGTTACAGGGTCTGGTGTCCATGTAAAATCTGCTACCGGGTAATCATAAACCTCAATTGGAAGGTCAATTTCAGCGCTTGCTGTACATCCATTGGCTGAAGTCACTGTCAAGGAAGGAATATATGTTCCTGGCTCGGAAAACGTGTATTCTATATCACCGCAGATGGGCTGCAGGTTTCCGTCTTGGAAATCCCACAGACAGTTCTCCGTGAGGTTAGGGTCTGTATTGTTGGTGAGTGTTACTGTTAATGGATAACAGCCTCCATATAGGTCAGAACTAAAACTCACCTCTGGCGTTAGATAAACTGTTACAAGAACAGAAGCGCTGGCTTCTGCGCTACAACCGTCGTTTGTAAATACAGTGTATTCTGTGGTAACTTCTGGGCAAACAGTGGTATTTGGGGTAAAGGCGATAGTGTCTGCTGGACTCCCGTCAATTGCCACCCACAATGAACTCAAAACACCATTTCCTCCAGTGGCTATGGATGTTAAGTCAACACATTCTCCTTCACATATCTCAATTACTGGATCTGGTCCCGCTTGAACATCAATAGGCGATAAGAAATCGGCGATAATACTCAATGTATCTGTGCTACACGCAAAGCCGTCGAGCGCATATACATAATAGGTCGCAGCATTTTGAAGTTGAGTAACGTAAGGGTTATCATTTGACTCAAAACCGGCAGGAGGCAAGTCGTTACTCCAATAATAAGTTAGGTTGCCGTCTCCTCCCTGCGCATTGGCAGAGAAGTTGATGTCTTGGTTGATGCAAATAATGAGCTCATCATTTGGAACTGTGATCGACATTTGAGCAGAGAGTGCTGTAAAACTTACTGTAGTATCTGCAACACAACCTGCGGCATCTACAACATTAAGATCATAGCTTCCTGCAGGAAGTCCGCCAAAAATACCAGAGCCATTTGTAAGTTCCGGACTGATTAGGTTATACTCTAAAGCCGTTCCTTCAATAACTTCAATCAAGCCAGTACTTTCACCAAAACAGGTAGGTGGTGTAATGTTCACCTCGTCAATAAAAAAATCAGGGAGCTCATTAATGGTAATTAGTCCGTTTAAAGTGCAATTCAAACTATCAATCAAAGTGTAGTCGTAGTTTCCTGCACACAAATCTGTTAAACTTAAATCATCTGGCACAGCTGGCAGCCAGTCTACAGTTACCGTTCCCCAACCACCGCTTGGCTCGAGGAGAATTTCTCCATCACAAACATTGAAGCACAGGTCTGTTGAGAAGGTTTCAACTACCGTCAATTCTTCAGGTACAAACACGAGCACTGTATCGTTTGCAGAGCAGTTGAGCGCATCAGTTACCGTAAGCACAAATTCTGCGTCGGCAAGCGGAGTGATGCTTGGGTTTTGAAGCACTTCCTCTCCTGCCGTAATCCATGGACTTGCTTGCCACAGATACTGAACTCCCCCATTTCCTTGAAGGTTAATGCTTTCGCCGTAACAGATCAACTCATCTGCGCCTGCATTGGCCAAAGGCAATGGATGTATGGTTACATCCACCTCATCACTAGCAGAACAAAAACCTTCAATAACCGTCATGGTAATGGTTTGGATCACATCTGCTCCAGTATTATTCGCACTCATGAAACTTGGTTGTGCGATAGCGGTATCGTCCAAATCAGTTCCGGGTGCCCACTCATATTCATACCCAGGGATCTGCGCTGTTCCGAGTAAAATCGACTCTCCTGAGCAGATTTCAAGGTCTAAGCCGGCGTCGGCAATTGGTAAAGCTGTTTCTTGAATTGTTACTGTCTCGCTGAGTGTTGCAACACAACCATTATCGTCTGTTAGCTGAACAATTTCCATTACTTCAGCCTGATTGGTGTTATACGTCCAAGTGAGCATAGGGCTCACCTCATTGAAAGGAGCTCCATCAATTTCATAATTAATGACAAAAGGAACAGCTCCTGTGAGTGCTGCTTCGAGTACAACGGTTTCCCCAGCGCAAATCGTAGAATCATTGAACGTCCAAGTGGCCGTGGGCAATAGGTTTTCGACAACAATCACAGCGCCTCCATCGAGCGGATTTGAACAGCCGTTGGCGTCAGTAATCTCATTTATGAAGTAGGTACCAGGAGCATTCACATTATAAACTGCTGGCGAAGCTGCAATATTCACTGCATCATCAAGCAAATTTCCAGAACCATCGTCGTACGTGATGATCACATCCCAATTTGCCGTGCCGTTCAAGTCTAGATCTAAATCTAAGTTGCCTCCTTCACAGAATTCACCTGCGCCGCTGAGCGTTCCTGAAGGAAGTGGATTCACCACTACCACAGCAGCTCCGTTAGTGCCTCCAGAACAAACACCTGAAGTAACTGAAAGTGCGGTGTACGTTCCTTCCGTTCCTGTGTTTAGCGTGAATTGGTTGTTCAAGGCATTAATCGGAAAGCCTGTTCCCGGTTCACCATCAATCTGATAGAGCAGCGCGAAAGGTGCTGTTCCTGTAAAATCAAACACAACATCAACTGTTTCGCCTTCGCAGATTGTTCCACCGCCACTAACAGTTACACTAGGATTTTCAAAAACGGTAAAAGGAGTACCTACCGAAACCGAAACGCCACCACCAGCGAAATCAACATTTCCAGCGCCGTCGTTATCTCCAACCACCGAAGAAACATAGTAGGTTTGACCGTAGTTTAGAGTTGCCACAAAATCTAAATCAGCAGAAATATCCCAACTCGGGGTGTTGCTCACATAATAAATCACCCCAAGGGTATTGCTCGAGCTGCTATGGATAATGAAATTTTGAACATCGTTGGGGTCGAGAATGGCGTCGTTGTTAAAAATAGGTTCTAAAAGATCGCCAGCACACAATTCCAAAGCTGTAATGTCCATCGTTCCAGCATCGGTTAAGATTGGACAAACAAAAGGGTCCATGGTATAGCTTTGCGGATCACAATTGTTCCCATCATCAAGAACCCAAGTATTGCTAGAATTCGGGTCTAATGGCTCACTTAAAAACTCCCATGTGCCGCCGTTATCAGTTAATGTCCCCGGTAAATCCACACTGTAGCTCAGAGGATCTCCGTTCAAAATAGTAAACGAAAGCTGGTAAGCATCGCCCAAACTCGTGCAAATGGTGTCCACTACACCAAAGGATGGAGCCTGGTTAACATCTATACTAATGCACTCATTTAGCAATGTTGTACAGGCTGGATTGGGCGCATAATCGATGGTAACACTTTCCAAACATACAGTACTGCTTTGAGTAATAGCTGGCGAAAAGGTTCCTCCATCACTCAGTGTTGCTGTTCCAGAAATACCATCAGCTGCGGCCGACCATTGAATATCGAAGACAATCGGATTTAAAGGATCTCCTTGAAAAGTAACCTCGGGAAGATCTCCTTCGCATATTTCCGCTGGTCCGCTCAAAGTACCAAAATCAGGAAGCGGATTCATCGTCACACTCACCACTTCATTGAGCGCATTGGTACAGGCACTCGATTGGTCGAACACCGATAGCAAGTTAACATCGAAAGAACTGCTTATT
>Ga0209652_1000384_pt1 | contig 38083 bp, 25 predicted proteins | sample SaaInl74LU_5_DNA_FD_184641 | JGI IMG/M metagenome (GOLD analysis project Ga0209652, IMG submission 184641) | Marine microbial communities from expanding oxygen minimum zones in the Saanich Inlet - ESP_74LU_5_DNA (SPAdes) (version 2) | ecosystem: Environmental > Aquatic > Marine > Intertidal zone...
TCGTGGTGGGAATTGAATTGGACCCGCGAAACATACGGCGTGGCACGGAGTTGCAGCCAAGCCTGTTTGGAACCCGTGAAGTAAGGATGCGCATTTAGACGCGGTAAAACGGGCTGTTTCCAATCTAGTTTCCACCCTTTAGCGCTGTCCATGACAGCCTTCCATGCTTGGAAGACGAGAGGATGGCCATAGTTGCGAAAAATAGGGTCATCCCCTATGGTCAGCGCGTCGACCTGTCCGCTGAAGTCATAGTGGGGATCCAGACCAAAGGGGTTTTCAATACCCAAAGCGCGGGAGGCGTGAACGGGACGCACGCAAAAACTAGAGGTGACAGGCACATCACCCCAGAGCTGGGCCCGGCGCACTGCGTCGTTGAGGGATTTATTGAGCAAGGAAACCGATTGCGCATGTGCGGATAGACCAAGCCCAAAGGCGCATAGGGCGCTGATGGCGAGCGTCCGGATGGGCTTAGGCAATATGGTCAGAGTTCGGCTCATGAGTGGTTTGGACTACAGCAAATTTAGACAGTGCAAGATACGCCATTGCCAAAGTGATGTAAGGCATGGGGTCCCCAATGGTGCCAATCAGGAAGAAGTTGAATAAAAAGAGGTTGAAAACCGCACGCCAGAAGGGGTTTTGAGCGTACGGAAGGGCCCAAACATGGCGGAAGAAGGTAAAGCAGTAGGCCGCGCAACCAACAATGCCCACTTCCAAGAACAGGCCCGCAGCAAAAGCGGTCGGGCGAATGCCCAAGAAGAAACCGTCGTTGAACTCAAGGAAATAGTAGATTTCAAAGGACTCAATGCCCATGGCTTCCATGGCAATCACACTGGAAACGGGCCAGGAGCCTATGCCTCCTCCAAGCCAGTGGGTCAATCCGTACTTGTAGGCTGACAAGATGGAAAAAAGACGGTGGCCCGATTCATTCATGAGGGTCATGTATACGTCGTCCGTGTCCCAGGTAAAGAGAATGTTATTGACCAGATCTACCGCCCGTGGGGGTTCTTCCATGGAATTAGCCAACCACAAAATGGCCGCAAAAAAGGCTAATCCAGCAAGGATAAATTTCCCGATTGTTTTTCGATCCAGGAAGGAGATAAATAAAACAATGAGAAACGCTGTACCGGTGGCCGATTTATTGAGAAAAAGGTCAAAAGCCAGCATGCTCAAAAAGGCAATGGCTCCTTTTCGTTCCATCGGGTGCCACTTCCACCAGAGCATCATGAACGCAAACATGAAATGCATGGCATAACTTGAGTAGGCAGGTTCGGCATACAGTCCCCCTACTCCGCGGCCGCCATCCAAACTTTCATGCGTAAATCTGGGCACTAACATGCGGTAGTAAGGCTCAATAAAGTCGGGAAATAAGCCCCAAAACTGGATAAATGAAATGAAAACATTCAATCCAAATATGACCATCAAGGCTTTGATTAGTCTATAAAACTCCTCCTGATCAGCCCCCAGGATTCGGAAGAAAATCAAGCTTCCGTTGAGAATAGCTAAGTAGGAACGCATCACCGCAAACCCATTGCCATACATACCGATGGTGATGGCAGCACTCAATCCAAAGGCCGCCATCAAATAGATATACATTCGATCAAGTACGAGTCTCGGACTCAAGCAAAAAAACAACGCCCATGGAAATGTCTCAATATCTCCAAAACCCAAGGGTATGTTAATACTCGGCGTAAAAATGAGATAATAGAGCAGCGATTGAATCATCAGCTAAAACTGCTTCTTAGTCGACGACGAAAAGCCAAATAGCGATCGACCCAATGAACCAATTGATATCGCTTACCAACCAACCGTTGAAACATCTGCTTCTCTCGTAAATAGAGACTCAATCGGTGTTCTGCCCATATGCAACGCTTTTTAATCCACATCTCATCAGACTCCTCTTGAATTTTTCTTGTGTATCCCCCCATCCATCGTGCCCGTAGATATCGCTTCTGATAGGCGATATATTCGGGCTCTTCGATAGCCTCATCAAACATAGATAGGCTTTGAGAAAGGCCTTGTTCAAATGCCGAAATTGCGCCGGGCCCAGGCAAGATGAATAACCAGGAGGCTAAAATTTCTAAAGGACGACCGCCTAAATAAACAGGCTCTGTTCGGCCATCTCCCAGCACTCGGTCATCGGTTTTGGACATGGCGCGGGAAATCAAGTCTTTCCAACCCGCTACATAGTGGTGAGAGAAGAGCGTATCATTTACGATAATCACCTTAGAAGCACCCCGATTTTTCAGTTCCAAAAGAGCCTCATGATAGCCTGAAAATTCAAAATAACGATTGGTTCCTTGCATGGCCTGATGCGCCGCAGGATGGTGGTTATCCACAACAAATGTCTGCTCCAAAGGAATCTTGAGCGCATGGACAAAGGACTCCCAAGCTTGGGATTTATCTCGGTTGTAAGGGTAAGCGACTAATACCGCATGCCATGCCCGCCCCATCCTTAAATTTTTTCAGGAGGCAGCAGAGAAATAAACAACATGTAGGCCAGAGAGAAGCCAAATCCAAAAACGAAAGACCACTGCCATAGGGCTAATCCAACTTTAGGTAAAGGAAACTGAGGCACATCAACGATTTGGATAATAGGAGTCTGTTTGCGCAAGCCAATTTCTGCCAATTTGAGATTCTTAATGATTTCACCATAGAGCGATACACTAATCTGCAAATCAACCAGAGAGCGGTTTTGATCTATTCGCAAGGATGCGCGGTTTGGGTTGATATTCAAATCAGACGAAGATGCGCTGCTATACATGTTTTGATCCATTATAATTCGAACGGAATCCGCCTCTCGTCGCAACACCTCCAAATTTAGACGTGCCTTTTTGGTCAATAACTCAATGTAATACTCTGATGTTTCTTCTATTAACTGACGCGTCATGGCTTCGGCCAAATACTTGTCCTGGTGAACCGCAGTAAGTGAAATTAAGCTGAGTTTTCGTTCAGGCTTATCGGCACCAATGATATCATTCACAACATGATGGAATAACAACATTAAGGCAGAATCCTGCAATGGACTAAATTGGCTCCGATCTGATGTAAAGTTCAAATCGCTGAAGACAGGCTTTCTAGCATATTTGCTTTGACGAAATATTCGATTTGCCATTACCGTCGTTTCACCGTCAGCAAAAGTGACTTCTTTCAACAAACTTCGCTCCACTTGATTTCGCGTAGTAAATAACCGAACAAGGCTTTCACCCTTGAAGATCCCTCCCGGGTTATTGCCTCCGACATCGATGCCAAACTGTTGAAGTAAGTTTTGCCACCCATTTGAATCATCATCTTCAACAGCGATCAGCAGGATAGCTTGAAATTTCTGTGGATGTGTATACCCATAACCGGCACCAATGAGAAGTCCAAAAAGCGTCATGAGCAGCCAAGGTTTCCATCGCTTTTTCAATGAACTGCCGATTCCAATGATAGAGAGCACCCATTGGCCTAAGGTGCTCTCACCCTGGATCACTTGAATAATTCCGACTTGACTCATGGCCTCAACAGTTGCACGATTGCTATTGCCATAGTACTTACGGAAGCTAGGGAGCTCGTGAAGACAGACAGTTCTGCAATGCTCCATCCCTCCTGGCTTCTCAAGGGCTTCATTGGGACAACGATTTCAGCCCCAGGAACTAGTCTTGGTCGAATTTTCCAAATGAGAAAATTCCGGGTGGATTTGGAAATTCCATTCGGGTAGCGAACGTAGGCTCGCCTTGAACTTCCTTCAGAGGTGATTCCACCCGATTCACGAATAAGCGCGTTAAATGTCTGCGTGCCCGTGAATGAGATGGTTTTGGGTTCTTGGACCTCTCCACTTATGTGAACAGTAGTTGAAGCGGATGGGAAGAATACTTGATCATTCGCTTCAAGTATAAATGGTGTTCTTCCCTTCACCGCCTGATTGGACATCGCAATGGTATCATAGCTGAAGTACTCTCCACGATACAAGAAAACATCCTTTTTGCCAGAATTTACAGAATCTTTCAACGCTAGCCGAGACTGCCGAATCACATATACCGCATAGACGTCTGCATATGGTGTTAATCCACCAGCCTTGCTTAAAATCTGTTTAAATTCTTGAAACGGCGATTCTAGGGCATATGCACCTTGAATAACTACTTCACCCGTGAACACAACGGAAGGTGCTTGGTCGCGAATTCTAGTTCGTTTCACAGCGACTAGATCCCCAGGCTCGAGTAGTGTTGTTTTTGCCAATTGCACATCCACTTTTTGGATGCTGTAGCTTCGATTGTCTTTTCGATGAGAAAATTCAATGTTCTGCTGATCCGCGTCTTGAGTGAACCCTCCACCTAAGAGTATTGCATCCCAAACGGTCAGCCCTTCTGCCCAAATTAAATCACCCGAGTTTCTGACCTCCCCGGATAGATGCACAAATTCTTTTTGAAGAAAATAGCCTTTGGTGGGGAAGAGCACTGAATCCCCTTCTTCCAGGATGTAATCAGACCAATTATCCCCTTTTAACGAAATGTACATTCGGTTTCCGGTACTGTCTTTCTTAGAAACCACTGCCATGGAGCGATCACCATCCTCTCGAAATCCCCCAGCCAACTGAACTAACTCGTACAAGGTCATCCGATCATCACCCAATCCATAGAATCCTGGTGATTGAACACCGCCCGCTACAGAAATGCGATTCCGGAAGCGATTATTCAGGGTATCTGCGATAAAATGATCTCCGGGTCTTAGGGTAAATTGTGAGAATTCATCAGGCGTAATAACTTGGGTACTGAATCCCGTTTTAGTTACTCGCTCAACAAAGACTTTTTCTTTATAGGCCCTCTCATTAAATCCCCCGGCTAAAGAGAAAATATCCTCAAAAAATTCACCGGGTTTCATTTCAAAAATTCGTGGCTTTTTAAACTCTCCATCCATGAAAATCCGGCCAGAGTGGGGCGGTATAAATACAACGTCTCCATCTTCTAGGCGTAGATCGTCATTTTTTAGACCAGTACCCATGAGTTCATAGATATCTATGGTGCCTACAATCTCCCCATTGCGCATATGATATATTTGGCGATAGCTGCCCATCGCCGCCGGTCCTCCAGCTAAGTGAAGCAAATGATAGGGAGACGCTACCCCTGGAACGGTATATCGCCCGGGCACCTTCGCTCCGATTACTGTCACGTCTACACTTCGAATCTCCTTGAGACTTAGACTGATTTCAGAACTGCCATTGAGTAGCGTGTTATAGCCGTTTGCACTCAACCTCTTTTTAATTCGCGCTTTCGCCTCTTTCATCGACAAGCCCGAAACCGAAACGACACCTGAGTAGGGAATATTGACTGTTCCATCTGGCTTAACGGCCACGTCCACATTTAATTCTTGATATCCATATATGGTGATGCTAAGAATGTCTCCATTCCCAAGTATGTAGGATGGCGGCGTGGCTAACGTCATGTTGGGCGCAAAATCTAACGTCTTACTCCTAAAAAGCTCTGCACCAAAGACCAATGAATCCATTGCGTAGAGTCGCTCTAAACCAGAAAGCTGTGCCGACATCCCTTGAGCATTCTGAAGAGAGTCCTGTAATTGCATAAGGCGCATGGTCAACATTTGCGCCTGTTCTTCTGGATCCAAATGCCCAATTTGCCCTAGGCGAAGTTTCAGCTTTCGGAGTTCCATCTCAGACATGCCGCGTTTACCCAAATCTCTGAGAGCCGCTGAAGGAGTCAGGTTTCTTGACTCAAAACTTTGTTTAAAGAGCAAGATCTCATCTTCCCCTAGTTTATCGACAGAGACGGAGGTTAAGTTCTTCCGAGCAAAAACATTTTGGGCTACGGCCTGAGTTGAATACAGGCAAAAAGCGAAAAAAAGCAGGACGATAGGAGTCTTACTATTCATGACTGAAGGTATTCCACGCAAATACTGCCGCAGCGTATTCACTTGGTTGTTGAGTTGGTTTAGCTGTACGTAACAGGCGATAAATATACCGATTTGTAGCGAGGGGCAAGTTTCGGATGATCGTTTTAGCTATTCTATGAATCAAATACGTACGTCGATTCCAGAAACCTAATTCATAAATAAAACGCAAGGTTTGTAGCTCGCCAAGAAGCGTACGCCGGTTACTTCTTCTTTTTACCAATGCTTCCCCGCCCCGCATGTATACAAGCACACAATCGCTATTCGTACTTTCCAATCCGTGATGAAGCATGGTACACCAAAAAGCAAAATCTTCATTCGCCGCAACGAATGGAAACCCACCTAAATTGAGTGCCTGCTTTCGACGGAATGCAACACTCGGTCCGTTAAATGGATTGCGCTTCAAGGCAAAATTTAAAATATCTACGTGTTTCAATGGGACGCTACGAATGCCAAAAGACTTGGAAAAAATAGAATCCCATTCTTCGATCTGCCCACCAAATAGGCCGATTTCTGGATATTTTTCAAAAGTTTCCTTGGTGATTTGAATACGATTTTGAGCATTAATGTCATCCGTATCCACCTTGAGAACGATGTCCGAAGTTAAGTCAGCTAAAGCAACATTGAGCGCCTCAGGGAGTCCGAAACCTTGATTACTCAACACTTTTGGAATCCGTATCCATCGAATCTCATTAAACTCTTGGACAACCTCGGACAATTCAGGAGAAATATCCCCTTCAATAACACCTACAATTTCATCCAAAGGGACACTTTGATTGCGGCAAAGCGACCAAAGGGCTTGAAATAAATGAGCTGGGTCATCTCTATGATAGACGCTTAGAATGGCCCCGATGGTCACGTTCAGCCGATTGCTAAAATCGTTTTCCAAATAATTCGGACATCCATCCAAACGCTCGCCTTATCGACATACTCGAGATCAAACGGGAGCTTTTTTAAATTCTCATTTGGCGTTGCATCCGGATGATGCACCTGAGCCCATCCTGTAATGCCAGGTAAAGCTTCGTGCCTTTTAGAATAATCTGGAGATTGTGTGACATAATCCGCCACGATATGGGATCTTTCCGGACGTGGACCAACCCACGACATATCCCCCTTCAAAATGTTAACCAATTGGGGTAACTCATCTATACGCCATCTTCGCAACCAACGGCCCACGGGGAGAATAGATGGATCTCCCTTTTTCATACCAGCCAAGTCTCCATTGACAGCATTTACTAAAGTTCGGATTTTATAAATCTTGAACTCTTTTCCAAATTGTCCAATACGTGACTGTGTGAAGAACAAGGGACCTTTACTCGAGAGCCCGACCAGAAGAACCCCGATGAAAATTAGAGGCAAGGCAATCGGCAACACGCAAATCGTGAGAACAATGTCCAACAGGCGCTTCGAATTTCCGTTTAGGTAGGCGTTCATGTGAACGGCAAAAGTATTAATTGAAACCTTAGCTTCCATAGATAGATAACACTTGAGGAAATTTTAAATGCAAATTGACCGAGAACCCATCATTCTGCCCTAAACACGTTACCAAAAAACCCCAAACTTGATTTATTCCTATCCGTTCCTTGGCCAATCACTAAGGTGGATTTATAAAAATCAGCTAAGGTCCAAGCGTGCTCAACGATCAATTGACTAACAAGCTCTTTAGAGCCTTCTATGACGAGGTCCACTTTGAGCCCATCGGGGGCCAACGGCAGGTGGTCTGTTTCCCAAGTCTCCACTTGTGCCCCTTTATCGAGAATAATTGGCATAGCCTTTTGAATAATATGTTAACATGAGTTTTACATTTTGAAGCAATCCTCTTAACCTCAAATCCAAGCCACCTTGACGCGTACTTGCCACGTGAAGTGAAAGAACAAAAATATAGGGCCAGCGCAACCAATGAAGCCATTGCATATGATGCTTGGCATGATAGTATCCAAAATTGTAAAAGGAATCCGCATACCAACGTACAGGCTCTGTTTTTTTCAGATTGTTATTTCCATTCTTTTGAGGGAAATGGCAAACGGTTACTTCTGCTTTGTAGACGATTCTTCGCCCCTTCTTGAGTAATTGGTAAGCTAGATCAGGCTCCTCCATAATCCCAGTACCAATAAAGTTTGGCTCAAAGTGAACATCGCGAACTGCATCATTCATTATAAACCCAAAGCATGCACCCGTAACGGAGACTAAGTCTTCGGCATTTCGGGTCGAGTAATTATTGTTGAAAAAATGCCCATACCACGTGTAACGTTGAACTTTTTCACTAGCCAAAACAGGACGATCCGTTTCGATAATTCGGGTGGTTAGCACGGAGTCCTTGTTCGTATTCAGAAATTCAAAATAGTAAGAAATGAAATTCCTCGACAGCCAGAGATCGTCATCAATAATTACCACGGCTCCATTCTTGGCCTCATGGATGCCCCGGTCTTTTGCCATACAACGATTGGGGGTGTTTTGAAGAATAAATCTCCAATGAATCATTGGCAACCTTTCAAGACACAAGGCCTTTAACTCCTGATGAATCTCGGCTCCACTTTGATCGATAACAATAATCTCCGTAGGCTTCATGCTTTGCACAGCAATCGTTTCTAAGAGGTCGGGCCAAACGTCCAATCGATTATATGTGGGAATAATTAAAGTCAAATCACGAAGTTCTTCCTGGCTGACTTGAAGAAGTTCTTCTTCTGGTATGGGAATGACTAATTTCTTAGGAAGCCACTCTAGCCCATTTAATAATCGAATGTTCAATTTTCGCGACTCCTTCGAATAGAGCACCAATGCGGTTAATTCAGTCAAGATTAAAGCCAGGATAGCCCCATAAACTTTTAACCAAGCTATTAAGCATACGTTGAGAATGAGACTCATTACGGCGGTCACAGATATCACATGAAAAACGCGACGATCTTCTTTCAGGTTTAATAAAATAATATTACCCACAATGTGACTCGAAGCAGTAATAAACGGAACGATCAGAAGTACACGCAGTATCCAAACACTTTCAACAAACTCAACCCCAAACCATTGAACAATTATCCAAGGGCCCATGATGAACATGAAAATAGTCGACAGTAAAATGGCAGAAAATATGAGCGGAAGGTTGCGATTTAAACGCTTCAAGCCTAAAGCTTGATTCTTTTGAATGGCCGATCCTATCAAAGGGAATAGGGATTGCATAATCGGGAACATGACTAGCACTTGGGTCACATTCATCAACCGCCAACCTAAAGCAAAATGTCCTACAATATCAAATGTGACAAAGAAGCCAAGTACTAATACGTTGATCGTCTGATTTAAATTATTCACCAATCCCGAGAGAAAAATCCATCGCTCCCTATATAAGTACCGAAGAACCTCCATATTCCATTGAACTTCCCAATGAACTTGAAACTTTCTACGCACCATGAAAACGCTCAATAATGCCACCATCAGAGAGGAAGCCGATATGCTCAGAGGATAGATATACGCATCCTTGGGGCCTGTGATTAAAAAGAAAACGATGAGAATGAAAATCACCTTTGGGAAGATGTTAATCCATAGCAAACTTTTCATTTGACGTAAGCCTTGGACAAACCAATTGGGCATGAGAGCCCAACCCGCTGTGACCCCAAATGTTGCCCAAGCAATTTTTTCATGGTTTGGTCCTGCTGGAAGCAATGGAATCAAAAACGCAAACATCAAAGCTGCGAAACTCAAAAGAATCAACTTAGCTGACTGCACTTTGGAGTACAGGGCGGCTAGTTTTTGCGGATCCCCTTGAAGATTTGCTACTTCTCGCGTACCGGAAAAATCAAAACCATAGATTACGAATAAGGTAAAATAGCCAACAACTACACTGAAATAATTAATTATACCGAAGGACTCAGGCCCAACCATTTGACCAACGAAAGGCAAGGTGACAATAGGGAAAACATAATGCAAAAACTGCAAAACTCCATTCGCAAAGAGGCTCCCTCCCAATGCTTCAGTTTGAAGCTCCGAATTGGAATTATGCGATTCAGCACGCATGTGTGTCTTCCTTTTTCAAGATTAAAACCGTTTCGAAACCATAGGCATACCATGTCCAAGGCGTTGCTCTTTTGGTAATCGCAGTATAAGGCCATAAAAACACCCCCAATGCAAACAACCATATAGAGCCATGATTACGAGCAATGTGCTTTGAAACCACGATATTTTCAGGAAGTGATTGTGCGAAAGAGCTAATCTCAAAGGGCCTAAGATGGGTAGGATCATCATAAAAATTCAGACAACCTTTTTTCAATTTTGGAAAGTGGACAGACCCTTCATATGGGGTGGAAACATAGAGTTGGCCATTTACTCTTAATTTGTCACATAAGATTGACATTAACTCTAGAGGCTCTTCCACATGTTCCACCACATGTGAGAGAATTATACCTTCATAGCCTGAGTCAAGCGCCTTGAGCTGTTCATTGAATGACGTTCGTTTGAATAAGTGATAATTACGCATGGCGCGAATTCCTTCTTCAGTCATGTAGTATTTTTCAATATCCACCCCATCATATGTCAATGCGGGCGCAGCGGACTTGAGTTTTCTCGCGCTGTCAAATCCACATCCGACATCCAAAACAACTTGACCTGATTGAAGACTTTTTACGAAGGCATATTTAGAATTTGGATCTAATTGCTGTTTCCAAATGGAAAAACGCGTGCGAATTCGAGAGTTCAATTCCGTGTAACCAGCCATCTCACTAAACGGACAATAGAGCCTCAGAAGTACCCGTCGCTCCGAGCAACGTTGTGACTGCCAGTGACAAAAAACATGACCAAATTTGAATGAAAATTCTTTCCATAAACCTGATGGTAAATGTACACCACCGGCAGGAAGGCCATGTTGCCAACGGCAGAAAATCCTATAACGCTCTTAAATCAGAACAGAATAGCTTAATTAATGTCCGATTATTCAGGATTGGAATCAACTCTCGCTTCTTCCACCACTATGGTATTCCGCGCGGCCTTCTTCGCCGCTTTTCGCTCCTGCTTTTCCTCTTTGAATCGCTTTTCAAACAGGGTGACATTCACGCCTGCGGTGACTTGCCAAGATTGAAAATTAGCCGGGAGCAAGAGCGTTTTGTTCTGGTAGGCGGGTGTGGAAAGCCACAAATTGGTCCCCCAATGGAAGGTGGTCCAGGGTAAGATGCGGTGCTGCACGAGGGTACTGACTTCGGAGGCACCATCCAGGCCGTCCCAGCGATGTAGGCGGTACGTCGCAGCGACTTGGAGCTTTCGGCCAAGAAAGCCCTGGTATTCAAATCCAAGTGACTGATGCTGGCCAGCCAAGCGATCCACATGGGCCCAATGAACGCCCATCTTGTGATTCTTCAGGATGGAATAGTAGGCAGCAGCCTGCAGGGTGAACGGGGCGTTGAAACGTGCCGGCGGGGCACTTTTGATTTGAAAACCGTCTACGGCTTGCGCTTGCAAATTGGTCAAATAGTAGGCCCAGGTTCCTGTGTCTTGCGGGGAGAATCCGGTGGAGAAACCGTTGTAATTGAAGTTGGAGAGCCATTGAAGGGACCGCGAATTCACCACCCCGCCTTGGCCGGACCCCCGCGATAGCGGAATGCCTGTGCTGGAGGCGGATAAGGTGAGACGTTTGGTCGGAGTATAGGTGACGCCCAGATTCAAGCTGTAGCTGTCTTTCTGCTCCTTGAACATCCTAAGGTACGCTGGCACCATGCCCAGTATAAGATAGCGCGGGAAGTCCATGGCACTGTCTAACACGGCGCCATCGGCAATCAATCCAAAGGCGGAAATCTCCATATTGCTGGTCCAGGTCAGGGTGTTCGTTTGGGTCGCTGTGTTTAAGCGCGAGGACAATTCCCATTGGTTGACATTCCATTGGAAGCCGCCGAGCAGACGGTGCATCTGGACCGCTCCTCCTACCCGCAATTTGTCATTGAAAGCGTGCTGATGGCCCACCGAAGCGTGCGCCATAGCACTAAGGCCGAGGCCACTTTGGTCAAAACTGCCGAAGTAATTCGGATTCACTACACCATCCGGGTCCTTCATGCCATAGAGGCCGAGCAGCAATAGGTCTTTGTCCAAATGGAATCGAGCATCCACGTTTATACCCGTTTGAACCCAGGTGTAGCCTTTCTTGCGCTTAAACCCGAATCCTACCAAGTCCACATCCGTGGCGGAAGCCAAGCCCACATTGGGTGCGGCCATGAAATACAATTGTTGACCGACATCGCCCCAGAGATCTTTCAAAGGCGTGGTCATGTTCCCCTGAGTGGCCACTCCTGGGAGGCTGAGGTGAAAGCGCAGGTCTGTTTTGGCGGCCGGGTTCTGGCTCAGGGAAAGCGGATTTCCGCTCATGCCGTAGAGTTCGAGGTTTTGGGCCGACAGGTTTGCACCCGTAGAAGCCGCAAAAAACAAAGCAAGTAGGTAATACTTTTTCATGGCTTAAAGGATGACTTTTTCAAATTCTACCTGCATGCCAAGGTGCAACTCCAGGCCATTGCTTGCTTGCAATTTGACTGGACTCTGACCCCCTCCGGCCGTTTCCAAGGTGGCTTCGATTTCTAGCCATTTGGCCTGAGCAATCTGCTCCATGGCCAAGGAATCCAGCGTCAGCACATCGGTTGCTGCAGTCGGTTGCGTGACATAGCCTGTGACTGGGTCGACTGTGGCGCTATGGACTAACGGCACATCTTCGGTCCAAACCACCTGGCCCATGCTGTTATAAAAACGCAAATGCAAAGAGGCATCGAGCGGGAAATGGCTAATGGAGTGAATATTGAGTTTTGCTTCCACCGCTACAGTGGTATCTGACTGAAGCTGTGACCCTAAGCTGCTCACGTCTACACTATCGGTAAAGCTCAATCCAGAAGCTGTGAGCGCAAATGGCAACGTGAATTGGGCCCCTACCTTCACCGCAGACGTATGGCTGATGTAGTTGAAGCGTCCTGTGGCGGCCGTATCCACATTGTAGCCGACACTTCCGCCAAACGCGACTCCAGTTTTAGGCCATGAAAGCACATCCGTAATGTTGGAGTTATTCGAAGTGTACGTCACGCTAGCGGAACTATTTTGGCCCAAATCTGCAGCAATCACCGGGGCATTAAATACACTTGGGGTGGTGGTCAGTGCCACCAAACTCCCATCCGGCTTGATACTTGCCAGATCCAAATCTAGGGTAATGGGCACCCCTACATTGGTTTCGTTCGCAAGGTGAATCTCCACCGAAGGCTCGGTAAAAACGATGGCTCCTTGCAAACGATCTAGGGCGGGGAAGTTCATTTGGATGGTATCTGAAGGCAAAACCACGCTTTCCTGACCAAAGAACCCATAGACATAGTCCATGCCCAAGTTGTTGATGGTAAAGTTGAAAGCGATGTTCTGGCTAGAATCCAAGGTGACCGCTTGTCCGCTTGAAAGCAAGGTAACCTCGTAGGCTAAGGGCAATTGATTGTAGGGCTGGAAGACGTCTTGGGTCAAGTCCAAGCTCAAACCACTCCAAGGGAAAGCCCCAAAAATGGTGGAATTCTTCAGGATGGTGAGGGTTTGGGCCCATGCCGGTCCCCCATTGACGCTCGAACCAGGTAGACTGAAGGTCACGGAGACATCCTCCGGAAAACCAGAAGTGACACTATAGTCCAGCTGGCCGGTGAGCATGCCAATTTCGGTAATTTCCACCCCGGCAGGCGCCGCAAAACCCATCCAAAGCGCACTATCTACCACCGTTTGTGTGGGCAATGTAGCGGTGGCGCTACGCACCGTCATTCCGCTCCCAAGCAACTGAACCTCTATGGCATCCGTGGTGTCAATAGCCACATAGGTGCTCGGGATACCTGGCGTTCCCGCCCCGGGACTACTCATATTCTTGAGGACCACATCGAGCGTTCCGGGTAGCGTGAGCCCACTTAAATCTTGTCCATCTGTGGCCGAGTCACCCGCGGCTAAATTGCTGAAACTAAAGGTGACCAGTTCCATGCCTTGGGCGTCTGCCAAGGCTACCGTCGCCGTTAGCGCCACAGGAAATCCATTCACTAGTTGCATCACGAGGGATCCGTTGGCAAAATCTGCCGACTGGATACTGCCCAGTGTGATACTGTTGAGCGCACCAGGGTTTTGATTTGGAAGCGGGGGGAAAGGAGCATTGCTTCCGTGCGCGCTCGCCATACTACTCCCAAAAGTGCTTGGATTGCTAATGTTTGCGCTCAATACGCCGAGGGAAATCCCCGCGGTACTTTGAAAATCAGACAAACTCACCAAGCCGAGCGCAGCGTTCAGCGCCACGGGGGCTTGGGTTGGTATTTGAAGCAAGTCCGCCGCTGAAATCATGGCAAGGCTATCTTCTTGGTAGGTTAAGACGTAAAAGGGATCGTCCGTCAATGTCAAGGGACCAACCGTGTCCAAGGGAAGGACATCGTCCAAATCCAAATTGACATGGGCAAGCGGAAAAAGGAATCCTGGGGAAAGTGAAATGTGTAAATCTTTGGGGTCAAGCAATTCACGCTGACATGATGCAAGGAAAAAAACAAACAAGACAGATAAATACAAGACCTTACGCATGCGCCAAAAATACCCCTTTTTAATCCTATTTAGCTGACTGTAATTCGAGGGGTTCAACCCGCAAAACAGGAAAGTGGAAACACCCCCTAGGTCGGTAAATCCTTAGGGATTCACCCGTGCTTCCATCCAAGAACGCACCTCCCCCATCATGGCTTCGGCGTCCTCCCCGCGAAAGGCAGGCCCTATGTGCACGCGCACATGCCATGCCGGGCGGCGCATCATACGAAGAACATGGGGCACAAACTTCTCATCCCCCACCCATGCGAGCGCTGGATCGCTATAATTCAGAACAAAGGGCACAATGGGCAAGTCCATTTCCGCGGCCGTGTAAAACATACCCGGATTGAAAGGGAGCAGGCCGGAAGCCGCGGTCGTCCCTTCCGGAAACACCACGGGGCTCATTCCTTTTTGTATCCGCTGAGCCAAGGTCGCCCGCGCGGCTCGACGCGAATCCTTGTCACTGCGTTGGACAAAAACCGAGTCTACCGCCATGGCGGCCCATCCAATGATCGGCCAGGACTTCACTTCGGCTTTGCCTAAAAAAATAGTAGGGGTAGCACTAAATACGAAAAGTATATCGGCATAACTCCGATGATTCCCCATGAGGATGGCAGCTTCTTGTGGACGCTCCCCTTCTTGAACACGAACCTCGATACCCATGGCCCAGAGAAAGGCTTGTCGCCAAATTTTGAAAATGCCATGCCGTATGCGCATCGATAGACCGAGGGCTTTGGCCAAAATCAACAAAGGCACCAAAAGCAAAAAAGCCGAAATAATGAAACAAATCAGCCGATAGGAGAAACGGATCCAGCCCAGCATACTTAGCTGCGGGTTTTGCCGCGCATGTTGAGCATTTCAACGCCCAACGAGAATCCAACGGCGGCATAGATGTAGGATTTGGGCACATTGTAGCCCGCGGATTCAGCTACGAGCAAGACTCCAATCAAAATCAAAAAGGCCAGCGCCAAAATCTGTAAGGACGGGTGCTTTTCAATCACCTTGGCAACGGGTCCGCTAAACTTCAGCATCACGAACATGGCGACCACAATGGCAGCAATCATGATGGGTAAGTTTTGGGTCATGCCAATGGCGGTCAAAATGCTGTCAAAACTGAAGACAATATCGAGCAAGGCAATCTGCACAATAATAGCAGTAAACGCGGTCTGCACCTTCATGTCCTGCCCGTGCTGCGCTCCACCTGCCTCTACTATTTCGTAGATCTCCCGGGTGGATTTTTGAATTAAAAACAAGCCTCCTAAGAAGAGTACCGTGTCGCGGCCGTTAATGCCATAGCCCATAATATGTACAAAGGGCTCCGTCAAACCGATTATCCACGTAATGGATAGTAGCATCAAAATGCGGAAAACCAATGCCAACCCTATCCCAAAAGTTCGCGCCTTGGGGCGAATTTCTTCAGGCAACTTATTCGTCAAAATGCTGATGAAGATGATATTGTCAATACCCAATACTATTTCCAAAAAGGAAAGCGTCAAGAATGCGAAGAGGGTTTCGAGGGTCAGAAGATGTTCCACAGGGCGGGATTAGGAAGGTAAAGATAGAGGGATTCCTTGGTTTGTTCGTTCGTTGGATTGTTGGCCCGTTGGTTTGTTGGCTTGCTCAGCTGCCTAAAAACAAGAGCTGAACCTATTGCCCTTGAGCGCGCAGACAAGTTCCCTTAAAATGCGAAAGGGTAAAAGAGATTAAACGTTTAAAACGCCTCTCTTCTACCCTTTCACTTTTTAACCCTTTCACTCTTAAACCCTTTCACTCTTTAACCCTTGGACTCTTTTACTTCTCCAAGACGAATCGCAAGGTTTCTTCGCGTGATTCACCCTGGATTCGGACGAAGTACAGCCCAGCAGCAACGGGCTTGAAAGGCAAGGCTGTTTGGCCCGATGCATCCGTCTCCACCGAAAGGACTTGCACCACACGACCATAGGCATCCAGTAAGGTCACGACCGCATCATCCATCGCCAACCACCCGGCCAAGGTCAAACCTTGCAAAGAAGTGGACGGATTCGGATAGAGCCATGCTCCCAGAGGCTGGCCATTTTCATCTAAACCGATTTCATCCAATCGGTGCGTGACCGTATCCCCTAAACCACAGTTGTTGGTAATGATCAACGTCACGTTGTACAACAAACTCGGCACCGCATAGGTGTGCTGAATAAAGTTGGCGCCCGTAGAGGATTGGCCATCGCCCCAGTACCAGGTATAGGTATTGGCGAGCAAGGAAGAGGTCGCGTCAAATTGCACGGTCATTCCATTGCCATTTGAACTCACAATAAAGAAGGTGAAGTTGGCCGTCGGCTTGATACACATCGTAATGTTCTGCGAAGTACTAATCGTATCGCCACAGAGATTCACTCCATACAAGGTCACGGTGTAGCTGCCACCGACTGGGTAAGTATAGGAAGCGTTGGCTCCTGAAACGGTTTGACCATTTCCAAAGTCATACCAAATGCTACTATAGCGCCCAGGGATGGCGGGACCATTGCAGGTCAATGTCAACACAGATGTGCTCATCGTGAACGTTTGCATCGTCGCACTACACACGGTAACGCCTTGGACCAGCGTGTCCGTTTGCCCGCAGAGGTCGGTAACCACCAACTGAACATTCCACGTGCTGTCGTGGGGGAAGTTGAACAGGGTATTTGGGCCCACCGCCGTGCCGCCCGCACCATAATTCCAGCTGTAGGTCAAACTGTTGCCCGTGGAGGCCGTGGCATTAAATGTTCCCAGCAAGCCGTTACTTGTCGCCGTAAAGCTGGCCACCGGCGGAGGACAAGGGTTGGTACATGCAATGTTGCCCTCATGGAGGTACCCCGTTCCAGGCAACGTACCCGGCGTGAAGCTGTTCACGGTATCCCCGAAGGAATCGATCAGGTACCATCCACATTCATTGGCCCATGCCCCATTCGCTAAGAAGCGCACGCGAAGCGTATCCCCGTCGCACACATTGATGGTGAAGCTCGCCGCAAAGCCTGCGTTGAAGGTGAAGTTGGTAATACTAGCCCCGGTGGTGATTTCGAGGTTGTGCAAAACGGTTCCTGCTCCATTGCCGGTCCATCCATCCCCGAAGGTATCCACCAAATCCAACGTGTATTGACAGCCGTTTTGGCAGCTAAAGGTCGTCTGCGCGTAGGGACCCAATTTGGGCGATACCTGACCAATGCCACATGAATCAAAGACATAGACATCATAAGCCGTGCTCGTGAGCAAACCAGGGATAATGAAGGGGCTACTTGCAGCGGCCACCAACGTTCCAGAACCTGGCGTGAACCCAGAAGGACCGTATTCAATCATGGTGATACCGCCACCGCCGGCCGTAAAGGTTACTTCCAGGCTCGTATTGCTAAACGGTTGCACACTGATATTGGACGGAGGCAAACAGGGCAACGGATTGTTGATGGTCAAATCGTCAATCGCAATGTCCCCAGACGCTTGGTTACCACCGCCAGGCTTCGTGGAAGTGAAGCGCAGTTGAATGGTATCGCCCGCATAGGCCGAAATATTGGCCTTTACTTCCTGCCAGCTGTTTCCTTGGGTGCCTTGTGCCGTACTGATATTGGTCCACGCACCGCCATTGGCCGAAATCTCCACGTTCAGCGTACCAATTTGGGTACCGAACATGTGGCGCCAGAAAATGACCTCCGGATTGCTCAAGGTGTCCAAGAAGATCAGAGGTGTCGTCAACGTGGCAGAAGCCCCATTGAATGCGGAAGCTTCGACGTAGACATAGTTGCCACTACCGCTCGTATGATCGGCCGTGGGACCCGTGTTGTTGGTTGGCGTCGTGCCACTTCCGCCACCCCAATGATAGGGTTGGTTGAACGGCGGGCCACCTGCCCCGGCAGCGGGGTTGCGCGTCCAACAGGGGTCAATGGTTGAGTTTTGGTTGAAGTTGCCAGTGCCTTCTCCAAAGGTGCCGTCAAAATTTTCAGCGTAGGGTGCTGTTATGACACCACAGGCTGTACTTCCACTGATGGGACCAACCCAGTTAGACGTAGAGGCTGATCCGCAAACATCGCGCACATAGAAGTCATAGGTGGTCGACGCATTCAGACCCGTTATTGTAAACGGATTGGTGGCCGCGGTAACCGTAGTACCTGCCCCTTGGGTGAAGCCCACCACACCGTATTCGATTTCCCATGAAGTAGCTCCACCGGAAGTCCAAGACAAGGTGACCGAATTCGCTGTCGAAGCCGTAGCGCTCAAGGAACTAGGAACCGGACAAGCGACACACAACACCGAGCCACTATAATGCACACCAGTTGGAATCGCCGTGTTATCGTCATGCGCATAGGCCGTATCTCCATTGGAATCCACCAAATACCAGCCACATTCGTTGGCCCACTGCCCGTTTACGAAGAACTGCATGTACACAGTGTCCCCGTCACACACAGGGATGACGGTCGTAGAGTCAAAACCCGTGGTAAAGCTGTAGAACGTACTCATCGCCCCAACCGTCAACTGCAATTGGTGCTGGGACGTGCCAAAGTTGTTACCCACCCATCCATCGCCGAATGAATCCGTCATGTGCAGCGTATAGGTACAGGAGTTCGCGCAAGCAATCGGCGTTGCGGAGGCAGGTCCAACTAGGTTCGACAAATCATTGGCGGCACAAGAATCAAAGACGTAGAAGTCATAGGCGGTATTCGCTGTAAGGCCAGTGATGATCATCGGATTGGAGGTCGCCTGAACTACCGTTCCAGCACCTGGCGTAAAACCTGACGTACCATATTCGATGAAGCTCGTTCCGCCCGATAGGCTCGACCAAGAAACTTGAACGGAAGTGCTACTCGCTACAATCGCAGTCAATGTCGTTGGGTCCGCACAAGGCTGTGCATTGTCAATCACGATATCATCAATCGACATGTCTACCTGGTTCTGATTGCCCCAATTTCGGTAGGCAAACCAACGAATTTGGACGCTATCGCCCGTGTAAGCCGCTAGCGAAGCAGAAGCCTTATTCCAGGGGTCCGTCGCCGCGGTTTGCTGCGCACCGGTAGCGGTCCACAAATTGGTCCAAGCCCCCCCGTTCACACTGATTTCCACATCCATTTTTTGGATTTGGCCCCCAAACATGTGGTAGAAGAAGGTTAGTTCTGGGTTGCTGAGGGTATCCAGATCAATGACCGGGGTGACCAGCCATGTGGCCGCTGTTCCGTTGGCGGTTTCCGTGTGCACATACTTGCCGCTTCCACTGGTATGATCCCCGATGGGACCCGTTCCTCCGGTAGGAGTTGCACCGGTTTCCGCCTTCCACCAAAATCCTGTCGTCGCGCTTCGATCCCAGCAGGGGTCGATATCTCCCGCTTGGAAATGCGTGGAGGTGACCCAGTTGGCGCCGTCGAAGTTTTCGGACCAAGGGGCCGTTAGTGAGGTACATGGCGTCGTAAAGGTGACCGGCCCTACCCAGACCGAACTCGTGCCGCTGCCACAGCTATCACGCACATAAACGTCGTAAGTGGTTCCGGGCGTGAGGCCCGTAAGCGTGTAGGGATTGGTGCTAGCCGTTGCAAACGTGCCAAAATTGACCGAACCGCTTGGACCAAAGGCCACGTTCCAGAGGGAAGCACCGCCCGTCGTCCAGCTCAAGCCTGCTGTCGTGGTCGTCACCGTTCCTACGGCCAAGGCGCTTGGTGCTGGACAAGCAGGGGCCTCTTTGATTTCGATCTCATCGATGGCCATGTCGCTTTGGTTGGCTGAACCGCGAGTCGCCACGAAGCGCACCATCAGGGTGTCTGCCGCAGGCAACGTAAAGGCGGTATCCAACCATGGCGGGTTAAAGCCCGCGAAGGGTTGGTTGCCGCTGAACACCGTGGTAATTCCCGACCAGCCGCCATTGGGCGTCCATACCTGGAAGCCCAAGCTGCCCATAGAATTGCCGCGCGCATGGTAGCTGAAGGACAACTCTGGGGTCGTCAAGGTGCTTGTGTTGATCGGCGGTGTGCGCAGGGTAGTCACTTGTCCAGGCAAGCCGGAAGATGACTCTGTGTAGGCAAATCGGCCATTGCCTGAGGCGTCCGTTGCAGGACCCGTTCCCGGTGTGGTGGGAGGTGTAGCGCGAATGCCCCAGTAGTATGCTGAGCCAGGGCCCGTGCCCGCTTCAGGGTCGCGGAACCAACACGAAGCGAGGGCGTCTCCGCCATTGTAGGTGCCTGTTCCAGCGGTCCAGCCGGTACCGTCAAAGTCTTCAGACCAAGGGGCCGCAACGGGGGAACATAGGGTGCTGATCAAAATGGGACCATACCAACCCGAAGTATCCCCTGCACCACAGATGTTGCGCACGTACATGGCGTAATCCGTTCCAACCGTTAGGCCAGAAAGCGTAGGTGTGGTTGACGAAACAACTGTTTTCGACATGGCAGCCGGTGTCTGGGCCGTGCCACCGTATGCGAGTTGCCAGCTTGAACCAGCGCCCGTGGTGATGTTCAAATCCACCGAGGTAAAGCCCGTATTCGTCGACGATAAACCCGTCGGTTGCGGGCAGGTAGGGCCGTTTTGGAAGTAGACATCGTCGATGGCCATGTCACCGGTCACGTCAAAAGAGCGGACGGCGCGGAAGCGAATTCGGATCGTATCGTTGGCCAAATTGGTCAAGGGCACATTCACCGAATCCCACGCGGCGGCGGAAGACGTTTGGGTCGCGCCAGATTGGCTCCACAAATTGTACTGCCAGCCGTTGGTAGGCGTCCAGACGTCCAGAGCCACCGTGCCCGTATACTGCCCAAACATATGCTTCCAGAACGTCACCGACGGATTCGTCAGGCCGCTGATGTCCATTAAGGGGGAAGTCATATCGGCCTCATCTTGGTAGGCACCCGCACTGGCTTCTGTGTAGATGTACTTACCTGCCGCAGTTCCAAGCGTATGGTCGGCCGTAGGGCCCGTGTTGTTGGTAGGTGTTGGACCTGCCTTTGTTCCCCAAGCGTAGGGCTGTCCGCCGCCGTTACCGGTCGGTGCGCCAGGATCGCGCGTCCAGCAGGCGTCGATGCTATTACCCACATTGTTCGTGCCCGCTCCTGTAGTCCAAGCCGTTCCGCTAAACGGTTCCAAATAAGGTGCCACCACAGGTGAACACAGCGTCGTAATCGTAACAGGCCCCACCCACATGGAGCTGTTGCCCGTTCCGCAGGAATCGCGAACGTAGACATCGTAGCTAGTAGAGGCCGTTAGACCAGTGATTTTTTTGGTGGTTGAGGCCGAATTTACAAAGGTGCCCGCGGCGGCCGGATTGAATCCCACGGCACCGTATTTCAACTGCCAATTGCTTGCACCACCCGTCGTCCATGAAAACTGAGCCGAATTGGACATCACCCAGTTGTTTTGAAAGCCTGTGGGCGGAAAACACGTGGGAAGTGGACCGTGGTTTACCGTGACCACCCAGGTACCATGCACCACTTTGTTGACGTTCGTGTCACATCCCGCTGGCCCACCCCAGGTGCGGAATGCGTCAAGCCGGAATACCAACGTACCTGTAGTGGTTGCTCCGTTGGCGATAGTCAAGCCGCTACGGCTATAGGCCTGCAAGCCAGATTGGTTACCGATTCCTTGAGCAATACTTGCCTCCGAATTGCCCGTTGAGGTACACGTGAGGTAGGAGAATTGTTCGCTTTTCCACCCTTGGTTGGCTGCAAGCATGTCATATTGCACATCCACGCTGTATACCCAACGATTCGCCGGGATTTGAACCACCAAAGTGTCAAAACAGGGCGAGACAGAGGATGTGGTCGGATTAGGACCGGGAATTCGGGTCGTCGGAATCGAAGGGCCCGTAGCCGTATCGGAAGTGCTCAGAATTTGGGCTTGGAGTGAGCCAAAAGAGGCGATCAAACCTAGAAATAAGGGTAAAATGCGACGCATGGTGATTTTATACGATTTGAAGCAGTTAAAATACGCCCAGATCAACTGAGTTAGGCATGGCAAACGAGGCAAGATTGGCTGGGCGAAAACTACCTTTGATCCATGGCCTCTGATCTCTCCTTTCCAAGCGCGACGGATATTGATCGATTTTATCGCGAAAACACTGGCATTGAAGTGTTTCGACTGAGATTGAAACGTCCAAAAGTAGCGCATCAAGATGTCCTCATTGACCAAGTCGAAGTACGTCGAGAAATGAGTGAACGATTCGGACCATTGATTGAAGTTCCCGGATATATCTTCCCGAGTAAAACCCGATTAGCTCAGGCCAGTTCATGTCAAACCGCCGGGTGGAAGGCGAAGAAACTATGCCACTATCTGGATTCCACACCGATTATTTGGGATGTTACTGGGGGAAGTGGCATCGATACGTGGGGATTTGAGCAGCATGGAGCGATAGTCCATGTGACGGAAGTCGACGCCGCCCTGGTGGATTTGCACCGTCACAACGGTCAGCTATTAAACAGTGAACGCGCGGTGCATTTTCAACCGGCAGAAACCTTTGAGGTGACGCGTCCATTCTCAGCTATCTATGCCGATCCATCTAGAATTGACCCCCAGGGTGAACGGGTCTACCACCCTTCCGAAAGCGCTCCGAACCCCCTCAGTGAATTGCCCACCTGGTTTCGTGCGGCGCCCTGGGTCATGATCAAACTTTCCCCCATGGTAGATCCCGAAGAAGCCCTTCGGTGTTTTCCTTCCTGCCGATTTCTATGGACCCTTAGCGTCAAGCGGGAGGTTAAGGAGGTGCTCCTGCTTTGCCACCAAGAAATCCAAGCAACCCTTCCAGAGCGCTGGGCCGTGGACATCGACCTCCAAGGAGTCGAGCGGTTCGCATGGAAAATTGAAGCGGATCGCCAAGCCCCGAGTTTATCGGCTCCCAAGACCTTCCTCTATGACGCCGATGCCGCCTTGGTGGCCGCCCGCGGCATTCCTACCATTGCCAGCCATTTTAACCTAGCGCAATTGCACCCTGAATCTCGATTGTTGACGAGCGATCAGTTTTTTAGTGATTTTCCTGGCCGAATCTTTGAACTTGAAAGTATTCATGCTCCATTCGAGAATGCCTGGCCTGAGGGAGCTTCTGTGGTGGTTCGCGGATTTCCTGAAAAAGCAGAAATGATTCGAAAACGCATGCGTCTAAAGGAAAATTCGGAACACTATTTGCTTGCTACGTGTTGGTTAGATGGGCAGCGAGGATTCCTGCGTGCCCGCCGCAAAAGCGCGTAGATTTAGATGATGAAAAATTGGATGGGATATTTCATGTTGTTTTGGGCCTTCTCGGTCCAAGCGCAACCGCTATTTATCCCTAACCAAGGCCAATGGTCCGAACCTTTTCTCGCCAAAACGCCCCTCAGCTATGGCGCCGTTTTTTGGGAAGCCACCGGCTACCGAATGCTGCTGCTCAACGAACGGGTTATGCCCGAGCACGGCCACAGCGACGAAGCGGATCACGCGCCTAACCTCCATCCAGACGGTCCGGATGCCTTTGGCCTCCTCTGCTCCTATGTGGGTGCCTCAGCGAATTCGCCCTTTGAAGGTATGGAGCCTACAGGCAGTCCTCGCAACTACCTCATAGGAAACGACCCCGCTAAATGGGCCACCAATGTTCCTGAATACCAAGGATTTAAACGTCCCATGCTCTACCCTTCTATCGACCAATTTTGGGTCGAAAAAGACGGTGAACTCTACAACGCGTGGTACGTTCGGCCTGGTGGAGACCCAGCGGCCATTCAAATCGCCTACGAAGGTGTGGAACCGCGATTGGACGCAGAAGGACAACTGGTTCTCGAAACCCCCTTGGGTACCATCACGGAAACCGCGCCCTACGCTTTCATCTTGGAAACCAGGAAACCGGTACGCTGTGAATACACCTTGGAAAATGGCCGCGTGGGATTCAAAGTAGGCTACTACGCCAAAGGAAAAACGCTAGTCATCGATCCGACCTTGGTCTTTTCCTCTTTCAGTGGATCCATTGCGGATAACTGGGGCTACACTGCGACGTACGACGTCCAGGGCAATCTCTACGGTGGAGGCATCGTCTTTGACGCGGGCTATCCGACCACAGCGGGAGCGATTGATCCCACCTATAACGACGTGACGTCTGCAGGGTATGTTAGGATGGATGTAGGACTGACAAAATTTAATGCAAATGGTTCGGCCCGACTCTATTCCACCTATATCGGGGGCAGCGCTCCTGACCAGCCGCACTCCATGATGGTGAACAACGCCGGAGAACTCGTGATGCTAGGCACCACCGGATCGGACGATTTCCCCATGCCGAACAGCGGACTGATCACCCAGTTTCAAGGCGGTCCCGCGTATGGGCCTTCGCAAGGGTCTCCCACGTCCTTTAACTACGACGACGGCGTGGATATTTTCCTCCTGAAACTCAACCCAACGGGAACCGCCATCACCGCGAATACCTACTACGGCTCAAGTACCGCAAATGAAGGCTTGAATATTGGCTTGGCGAAGAACTACGGCGACCAAGCGCGGGGCGAAGTGATCGTCGACGACAACGACCACATCTACATCGCAACCACGGCCCCAGCAGGTACAGACCCCTCCCAAGCCCTTGTCGCCTCGTTCACCTCGAACCTCCAAACCCAACGCTGGGCTACGGCGGTCGGAGGCACCGGCAAAGAAGCCGGTCTGGGCGTGAAAGTCGCGGGCAATGGAGATGTCTACCTCACAGGCGGCACAACGTCCAACGACATGCCCAGCACTTCAGGCGCTAAATACCCCACCTACTACGGCGGGACGGATGGATTTATTGCACGCCTAAATCCCAATGGCGTATTACAGCGCGTGACCTATCTAGGCACGGGAAGCATGGACATGAGTTTCTTCATCGACATTGACAAATACGGTGCGGTATACGCCTATGGTCAAACGCTGGGACTCTGGCCTACCACCGCGGGTACGTGGTCGACGACTTCAGGTGGTCAGTTTGTGGTGAAGTTAAATGCAGACCTCTCCCAGTTGATTTTCTCGAGCAAGTTTGGTTCCGCCAACAACTTTGTCAACCTGGTCCCCACGGCCTTCAATGTCGACGAATGCCTCAACATCCTCCTCTCCGGATGGGGCGGCGCAGTAAATGGAGGCAATCTAGGCGGCAACACCAACAACTTGCCGGTAACCACGGATGCGGTCCAACAGAGTACGGACGGAAGTGATTTCTACTTCCTCGTCCTCAAGCAGAACGCCAATTCTGTGCTCTACGCGACGTTCTTTGGGGGCTCTGCAGCCGAACACGTAGACGGAGGCACCTCCCGCTTTGCGCCGGATGGAACGATCTATCAGGCAGTTTGTGCGGCTTGTAACAACGGGTCGTTCCCGACGACTTCTGGGGTCATCTCTCCCACCCGCATGAGCAACAACTGCAACCTCGGCGTTATCAAGATTGACTTCGAAACCTCAGTCACCGCGGACGCATCCATCGACTACGACGCGGACGTAGATACGCTCTGTGACAACCTTCGAGTTAAATTCACCAACAACTCTAACAATGCCAATCAGTTCTTTTGGAACTTCGGCAACGGCCAAACCTCAACTGCCAAGGAGCCTACCGTCATTTTTACGAAGGGCGTTTGGGACATTAAACTCATCGCCATCGATACGGTGTGCGACATCATGGACAGTACTACTATCCAGATCACCCACAACCAAGGCATCTTCCCGGAGGCGCAGTTCAGCACCGAATACTTCTCCTGCGACCGCCTTTTTGAAGTGAATGTCTTCAACGAAAGCATTGACAGCGAAATCCATGAATGGCGCTTTGGCAACAGTAGCCTGCTTTTTGGCGACACGTTATCCTACAACTTCTCCTCGCCTGGTCCGCATACCATTCGTCTCGTGGCCTACGACACCACCTGTGGCACTTCGGACACCACCTACCAGGTGGTTCAATTTGATCCCGACTGGCCCGGCCCCGAGGTCAACGTGGCCCCAGACTCCTGCAAGGATGGGCGGGTTCGCGTGAATGTCACCTATGGCGCCGATACTGTGGGCTACATCTACCAATGGACCTTCCATAACGGGATTCAGGACACAGGGAAGGTAGCCACGTATAGACTCCCAGCGACCGGGGTCTACAATGTGCATTTGGACCTCATCGATACGATTTGCAATGCGGTCTATGGCTATGATTTTAGTTCTGCCGTGACCAGAATGGACCAGCGCCTTTGGATTCCGAACGCCTTCACACCAAATGGAGATGGACGAAATGAACTCCTACGTATAGCTGGAAATGATTGTTTTCCAGGCGACCACTTTGTGATCCTAAATTCATTCGGAAATGTGATGTTCGAAACGGACGAGCCCTTCAAAGAATTTTGGGACGGCAAATACGACGGCAAGCCTGTGCAGCAAGACACCTATGTCTACCGATTTGAAACGGAAGATGGGGATGTGTATGGGTATGTGCAGGTCTTGTACTGAGTCGTTGGTTAGCTGGTTTGTTGGTTGGTTAGTTGGTTTGTTTACCGCGGTTAAGACGGCTACAATATTCCAAAGTGTTCCCTTTGGGGCATGTTTGATCACAGCTCCCTTAGAATTTGGAAAGACAGCAAAGCCTTGTTCTTAGAAGTCCACCAACTTTCCTATCATAGCTTCTTTGAACGCGACCGCTATTTGAAGTCGCAATTGCTGCGGGCGAGCCTGTCGGTGCATCTCAATATTTCAGAAGGATCTGGTCGTGGCAGAACTAAGGAGTTTATTTATTTTCTCCGCATTTCTCGAGGCTCCCTGGAAGAGACCATCAGCCTTCTTTTAATCCTCGAAGACCTGGTACCAAGTACCTTTCCCACAAATGATTTGGTCAGCCGATACAAACGACTACATCATTCGATTAATTCTCTCATGGCAAAAATCAAGACGGCTGACACCCCTCGCAGTTAGTTGAAAGTTCCAAACACGCTCGAACTAACTAACCAACAAACCAACTAGCTAACCAACCAGCCAGCTAACCAACCAGCAAACCAACCAACAAACCAACCAGCTTCCTACTGATTTGCGATACCCTTGAGAATCTCGATAAACCGATCCACCTCTTCCATTGTGGAATAGCGCGAAAACGAAATGCGCGTCCCACCAGGAGACCCAATGCCGTTCAACACATGCGAACCACCCACGGCGCCGCTACTGCAGGCTGAACCGCCCGAACATTGCACCCCCTGAATATCCAATTGGAAGTTGAGCATACCCCCTTCGTGCAGGTCGGGGTGGTAAAAATTGAGTACCGTGTACAAGCTCTTTTCGAGATCCCCCGACAAGCCGTTGAACTGAACGCCAGGAAAGGACTTTTGAAGCGCTGCGATGGCATGTGCCTTTACCTTTTTCACGGCTAGGATATCGGCTTCCATTTCGTCGAAACAATGGTTAAAGGCCGCACCTAAACCGGCGATACCGATGACGTTTTCAGTCCCCGCTCGATGTCCCCGTTCTTGGGCGCCCCCTTGAATGAAGGGCTGAGTGCTGGTGCCTTGCCGGACGTAAGCAAAGCCTACTCCTTTTGGACCGTGAAACTTATGACCACTACAGGCAGCAAAGTGCACCTTGATCGTTTTGAAGTCCAAGGGCAAATGCGCCATGGTTTGAACCGTGTCACTGTGCAAATAGCTCTGCGTCGCTTCGCACAAGGCAGACAAGCCCTCCAAATCGCAAAGATTGCCGATTTCATTGTTGGCATGCATGAGGGAAACCATGCGCGCCTCTCCGGCCGCCTGCTTGGCTTCGAGCTCAGCTTTTAGCCAGTCCATGTCATGCGTTCCTTCGGCATTGTGAGGAATGTAATGTACCGCGACGTCGTGGTTCTTTTCGATGTATTCCGCAAAGTGCGTCACCGCGTGGTGCTCGATAGCAGAGGTATATAAATGCTTAATGGAAAAATCCCGGATGCCTGTGAGCAAGGCCCAGTTATCGGCCTCCGTGCCACCCGAGGTGAATACAATCTCTGCGGGTAGACAATTCAATCGTTGGGCAATGCCCTTACGTACTGTTTCTACAATGGCTTTAGCCTTCCGGCCTTCTCCATGGGTGGAGCTAGGATTTCCAAATACTTCCATCGCTTCCACCATGGCCGCTTTGGCTTCTGGGGACAAGGGAGTCGTGGCGGCGTTGTCGAAATAGATAGACATATGGCTTTCGGCTAGTACTTGGGTAAAGGTAGAACCTATCGCTTCGGGGAACAATGATTAGCTAAACGCTTCCAATTTCTTCACAAATTGCGCAGCCAAGTCATCCGCTTCAGCTTGGGTCGGTGCTTCCGTGTAGATGCGCACAATGGGCTCTGTATTGGACTTCCGCAAATGTACCCAGGTGGATTCGAAGTCAATTTTGACTCCATCTATGGTGCTTGGCTGATGTCCGGCGTACTCCGATGCAATCGATGCTAGCAAGCCATCCACATCCATACTGGCGGTGAGGGTAGCTTTTTCTTTGGCCATGAAATAGTCTGGGTAGCTGGCGCGTAGCTCGGAGCAGCGTCCCCCGCGTTGAGCCAAAAGACTCAAAAACAAGGCGATACCCACCAGGGAATCCCGCCCATAATGCGAGTCAGGAAATATAATTCCACCATTGCCTTCTCCCCCGATGACCGCGTCCTTGGACTTCATTTCATTCACGACATGAACCTCCCCCACCGCGCTGGCTGAGTAGGTTGAACCATGACGTGCGGCAATATCGCGGAGGGCGCGTGAAGAAGATAGATTGCTCACACAATGACCGGGCCGTTTTGCCAGGAGATAATCTGCTACGGCCACGAGGGTATACTCTTCGCCGAATAGGTCCCCGTTTTCACTTACGAGCACGAGACGATCCACATCGGGGTCTACCACGACACCTAGGTCGCATTTCTTTTCGGGCACCAAGGCACAGATCGCATCCAAATGCTTGCGCAAAGGCTCGGGGTTGTGCGGGAACTGACCGTTTGGCTCACAGTAGAGCAGCTCTTGCTTTTGGACCCCTAGAGCGGTCAATAAAGCGGGAACGGCAATACCTCCCGTAGAATTCACGGCGTCCACGGCCACGCGAAAATTGGCTTGGCGGATGGCTTCCACATCGACGTCCTCGAGGGCCAACACGCTTTCAATGTGTCGTTCAATGGCATCGTGGACGGGAATGACTTCACCCATTTCATGGACGGGAGCGTATTCAAAGGCCCCTTCTTGGACTCGTGCCAAAATTTTGGCACCATCTGAGGCCGAAAGGAATTCTCCTCGGGCGTTCAGCAATTTCAACGCATTCCATTCAACTGGATTGTGGGAAGCCGTCAAAATGATCCCCCCATCACAACCTTCCCAGGGCACCATGACCTCTATAGTGGGCGTTGTAGACAAGCCGAGATCTAACACATCGATCCCCATCGAGACTAAGGTGGAAACGACGAGGTGTTGAATTGCCGGTCCGGAAGGCCGCGCATCGCGACCAACGGCCACCTTCAAGCGGTGGCTTCCGGGCGCCTCGGATTGAAGCCAGGCCCCATATGCGCTCGCAAAAGCAACCGCGTCTTGAGGGGTTAAATTTTCACCAGCAATACCGCCGATGGTGCCTCGGATACCCGAAACGGAAGTGATGAGTGGCATATGGCCTTGTTTTTGCGTTGCTTTGCACAAAATTAGGCGGGAATTGCTAGCCAGCCCGGAATGTTTAAAAAGCGGTGGAAAACGCTTGAAACTGACCCGGGGATTCCTTCCTTACAAACCGTAGCTTCAACCTACCAAGTAGCTCATGCGCGAAGACGACTCTGAATCACTCATCCAACGGTTCGAAGAACAAATCCGACTCAATCAGTCGGGTTTCTTTGACGTGGACGAATTAGAGGAAATTGCCGACTATTATTTAGAGACCGGTCAGCTACAGCGCGCCCTCTTGGCGATTGACCAAGGAACCGAGCTACACCCCTACGCCACCACATTTGCCGTCAAGCGTGCCCGCTATTACGTGGCTTCGCATCAACTCGATTTGGCCAAGGAGGCCATTCAAGAAGCCGAGGGCCTCTCACCGAACCATCCGGACCTCGAATGGGTTCGCGGTCAATGGCTTATGCGCTTGGGCAAGAACAATGAGGCGATTCAATCGCTTCGAAAAGCCTTGCAAAATGCAGATGACCCCTTCCCTATTCAGGGTCATTTGGCCAGCTTATATACCGCCATGGGACAGTTCCACCATGCGGTCAAAGTGCTTAAGGCCATGATTCGCGAGGAACCCAAGGATGACCACCTCCTCTATATGTTGGCGGCCAACTTTGACATGGCGGGCCAAGACGACAAGGCCATCGAATGGTTCAAGGTCTATTTGGATCAATACCCCTTCAGTGAGACGGGATGGTACCACCTGGGAGCGGCCTATTTCCGTCTAGACGACTGGGATAAGGCGCTCGATGCCATGGACTATGCCTTGATCATTGATGAAAACTTTACCGCGGCACATTTTGATCGCGGCCGAATCTTGGAGGAGCAGGAATCGTATGCGGAGGCGCTCAAGGCATTTGAAGCCGCCATTGACAGCGATGAACCGAATGGCTACACCTTCTATCGCATGGGAGTATGCTATCAGGCGCTTGGAAACGAGTCGGAGGCCATTGAGTCGCTTAAGTTGGCGACCAAAATGGATGAAGATTTGGACGAGGCCTGGATTGAGCTCGCCGTGCTTTACGGAGAGGCAGGTCGTCTATTTGAAGGGATTCAACACGCCAAAAAGGCGCTTTCCCTCGATCCAGACAATCCCGATTATTACCTGGTCGCCTACGACTTGTACATGCAGTTGGGTTTGCTCCTCGAAGCGGACAAGATGCTCAAGATGGTCTTGAAAAGCTTGCGCATTGAGGAGCCTACCGGTTTACTCGAATACGCCAAGAGCCTCTTGGAGATGAATCAAATTGACGCAGCGCATTCCGTCCTCCGGATGGGCTTGGAGCGCTATCCAGATTCTCCCGAAATGTTGGCCATTTACAGCGGCTTCCTCTATGCCATTCAAGAAATGACCCTTGCTCAGAATCACCTCAAAGAGGGTCTTTTGCGCTACGGCAGCTCATTTAGCGAGCATCTCTATGCGCATTATCCCAAATTAGCCGAGGATCCTGAAGTCAGCGGCGAAATCACCAAGCACTTACCCCAAGCATGAAGTTTTTTTGGATTCTATTGAAAGGCCTCGGCATGGGGGCAGCGGATGTCGTACCCGGCGTTTCGGGTGGAACAGTTGCCTACATCACGGGCATCTATCAGCGATTACTCGATGCTATTTCGGCCATCGGTGGAAAAGCTTGGAGCGCCTTCCGACAGGATGGGATTTCGGGCCTTTGGAAGGCGGTGGACGGCACCTTCCTCCTCGCCTTGGGAAGCGGCATAGCCATCAGCATCCTGAGTCTTTCCAAAGCGGTCCTTTGGGGACTGGACCACTATCCGCCGATCATTTGGGGATTTTTCTTTGGCCTCATCGTGGGTTCCCTTCCGCTCATACTCAAAGATGTTCCCAAGGTTACCTGGATCAAGGCCTTTCCGCTCTTGCTTTTCGGTGTGGTCATTGGGTTTGTCCTATCCATCCTTTCGCCTACGGAAGCTGAAATGACCCTTCCCTACATTTTCCTCTCCGGGGCCTTGGCGATTTGCGCCATGATTCTTCCGGGCATCAGCGGGAGTTTCATCCTAGTGCTCCTGGGCGCCTATGAGGGTATTCTCGAGGGATTGCATGCGCGCGATTGGGCCTTAATCGTCACTTTCATGGCAGGTGCAGGCACTGGGCTGCTCACCTTTGCGCGCTTCCTCCGCTGGCTATTTGGCAAATTTCCCCACGGCATGGTGCTCACCATGGCGGGCTTCATCATCGGATCCTTGGTTAAGATTTGGCCTTTTCAAGCGGAATACACCTCGAATATTTCGAGCCTGTGGATCCTTAGCGCCATGGTCGCTGGGTGGTTGTTGGTCTACGGACTGAATCGTCTCGCCAAATCCCTAAATGCGGATTAATGCACTTCGCCGTCATCGGTTCACCTATTGGACATTCTAAGTCTCCTGAGCTCTTTGAGGAATTCTGGGCTCATCATCCGTGGTCTTCCCAATTGACCTATCGCCGAATGGAGGTCATACCAAATGACATAGCGGAATTCTTGGCAGAGACCGACCTAGCTGGCTTTAATGTAACTCTACCGCTAAAAGAGGCTATTGTGCCATGGATGAGCACGTTGAGTCCCGCGGCCAAGGCCATGGGCGCGGTGAATACCGTCGTCCGGAAGGCCAGCGGTTGGGAAGGACACAACACCGATGCCGAAGGATTTTGGGAAATGCTCACTGGGCGAACGGATCTGGATGCTTTGCGTCGACCGCCCTGCCTGGTGCTGGGAAATGGGGGTGCCGCACGAGCGGTTGTCTATGCGCTGGCTGAACAGGGATTTACCGGCCATATCGCATGTCGAACCCCGCGTGGTGGATTTCCCTGGCCCGAGATTTCATACGATACCCTCACACCGGAGCCCACCGGGCTGGTGGTCCAGTGCACCTCATTGGGAATGCATCCAAGCGCTGAACTATGCCCTCCTCTTCCGCCTTGGTCCTCTGGCCAAGTCGCATTAGCGGTGGATTTGGTCTACAATCCTACGCATACGCTTTTCATGCAGCGCATGGAAGAACTGGGGACCGAAACCCTTTCTGGAGAGGCGATGTTGCGCCACCAGGCAAAAAAAGCTTGGATGTATTGGGCAGAAGTGCTCAATATTCCCCACATTTGAGGTTCCATTCATTCAAACCTCCAGCCATGGCTGAGAAAGACTTACTTCCCCACGAAGGGAATACGCAAGAAGAGGCAGCCAACGAGGCTGTACAGAGCGCTCCAGAAGCGACCCAAACGCCTGATACTAAGGCGGAAGACGCTGTGCCCAGTCCTGAGGACGTCGTGGAAACAGCCCCTGAACCCACGCCCGAATCGAGTCCAGAAGTCGCTGACGTGGCACCCGAAACCGAGGCAGATCTCGAGACGGAAACGAGCCCAGTAGCGTCCGAAGAAGTCGGTGAATCGCCCGAAACGGCTTCGGATGACGAATCAGACGATGCCAACGAGGACGAAAAGGAGGAACACGAAGACCATACGGCGGATTACGGCGAGAAAGAAACGACGGAACTTCTGGAAGAAGCCAAGCGCATCCTCCAGGAAGTAAGTATTGAGCAGGCACGCGTCCCCATGTTGGCTATCAAGGATGTCTTGATGCCTCGTTGGGAAGATGAGCGGAATGCGGCTTTGGAACGCTTTGTGGAAGAAGGCGGCAACGCCATTGATTTCCATTATGAGCAGCCTACGCGGGAGGCGTTCTATCAAACCTTTAATGAGTTTAAAAAGCGCCGTTCAGCCTGGAAAGCGGAGCAGGCGAACCAAATGTCCGTCAACCTGGACTTGAAAAAGGCCTTGCTCGATGAGATTAAAAAGCTCGCGGAAAGCGATGATTTGCCGACTGGCCAGACCTACAATGAATTCAAGCGCATCAATGATCGCTGGAAGAACGTGGGCCACGTCCCTAATGACGAAGCTCGCGATCTATATGCATCGTATCGATTCTTTGTGGATCGCTTCTATGACAACCTGCGCCTAAGCCAGGACCTTCGCGACCTGGACTACAAGCATAACAAGGAAATCAAGGAAGGCCTGATTGCTGAAATCAAGAGCATCTCGGACAAAGATTGGTCTGCCGCTATCGGCAAGGAACTTCAGCGATTGCATGCGGCATGGAAAGAGGTGGGACCGGTGGCTTTAGAGGACAAGGATCAGCTTTGGGACCAGTTCCGCGAAGCAAGCAACGTCCTCCACGAAAAGCGCCGCGCCAAGCAAGAAGTGGCCAAAGCCGCGAATGATGAGCGTCTGCAGCAGAAAGAGGCCTTAGTAGCTGAGTTGGAAGCCCTGGCGGCCGAAGGTGCCGGCGAGCATGGCAACTGGCAGAAGATGACGCAAAAAGCGAAGGATCTTCGCGAAGCGATGGCCAAAGTAGGGCGAACCTTCGGTGGCAGTAGTGATGCGTTGTGGGATCGTTTCAAAAAGGCGGAAAAGGCCTTCTTCAAGGAGCGCAACAACTTCTACAAGTCGCGTAAAAACACGATCAAAGAAGCGTTAGAAGCCAAGTATGCCTTGGTAGAGCAAGCCGAAGCCATGGCGACTCGCACCGACTGGGCAGAGGCCTCCAAGGACCTGAAGCGTTTGCAAGCAGAATGGAAGAAGACCGGCTTTGTTCCTCGAAAGGATTCCGACAAGGCTTGGAACAAGTTCCGCGCGGCATGCAACACCTTCTTTGACGCGATGCGCAACGAACAGGGAGATCAACGCGCCTTGCAAAAAGCAGATCGTCAGAAGCACGAGAAATCGATGAACTCTCGCCAAACGGTCGAAGTCGCTCGGAAAGAATTGGCTCAACTCGAGAACAATATGGGCTTCTTCACCTACGCGGATCCCAAGAGTCCTATTGTGCAGGATGCGATGAAAAAGGTCGAAGCGGCCCGCAAAAATTTGGAGAAAGCCGAAGCCGCGCATGATGCCTTGCGTCGCGCTCAGCGGGAAGAAGCCAAAAAGGCTGAAGCCGCCGCTGCACAAGCCGAGGCGGCCGCTGAGGAAGGCAACGACCCATCCGAAGCATAAGCAAAGTAGCCTAGGCGATGGATTTCAGGTTGGAGAGCCCCTTTAAGCCTACGGGCGATCAGCCTGCCGCCATTGAAGCCCTCGCCCGTGGTGTTCTTGAAGGAGAGCGCCAACAGGCCTTATTGGGTGTTACCGGTTCCGGTAAGACGTTTACCATGGCCAACGTGGTGGAGCGCATCCAGCGCCCTACCCTAGTCTTGAGTCACAATAAGACGTTAGCAGCCCAGCTCTACCAGGAGTTCAAGAGCTTCTTCCCCGACAACGCGGTCGAGTACTTCGTGTCCTACTACGATTACTACCAGCCGGAGGCCTATATCCCGACGACGGGCACGTACATTGAAAAGGACCTTCAGATCAATGAGGAGATCGAAAAGCTGCGCCTGAGCACCACCTCTTCCCTACTGAGTGGCCGGCGGGATGTCTTGGTAGTGGCATCGGTTTCCTGCCTCTATGGCATGGGCAATCCCGAAGCGTTTAACAGCCAAGTGGTCCAAATCAAGGCCGGACAGCGCATTGCTCGTCAAAAGCTCTTACATCAGCTCGTTCAGGCCCTCTATGCCCGCACGACGGGAGAGTTCAAGCGCGGCAACTTCCGTGTCAAAGGGGATACGGTCGATCTCTTCCCGGCCTATGGGGACTTGTTCTACCGGATTAGTTATTGGGATGATGAGATTGAGCGCATCGAAGTCTGGGACCCGGTGGCTATGGAGCGCCAAGGCACTCTGCAGGAGCTCCGTGTTTTTCCTGCGAATCTATTTGTCACCACACCGGATCAGTTGAACCGGGCCATCAAGCATATTGAGTTAGATCTCGGCGAGCAGGTGCAGCATTTTTATGCTACCGATCGCCCGCTGGAGGGCAAGCGCCTGCAAGAACGAACCACGTTTGATCTGGAAATGATTCGCGAGCTCGGCTATTGCTCGGGCATCGAAAACTATTCCCGCTACCTAGATGGCCGAGAGCCGGGCACTCGCCCCTTCTGCCTCTTGGACTATTTCCCCGAAGATTTCCTCTTGGTGGTTGACGAGAGCCACGTAACCTTGCCCCAGGTGCGCGCCATGTATGGCGGGGATCGCTCGCGCAAGGAGAACTTGGTCGAGTTTGGTTTCCGCCTGCCCGCGGCTTTGGACAACCGCCCCTTAAAGTTTGAAGAGTTTGAAGCCCTTCAGAACCAAGTTGTCTACGTCTCTGCGACCCCGGCAGATTATGAGCTGGAGCGGTCCGAAGGCATTGTAGTAGAACAGCTGATTCGCCCCACCGGGCTGCTGGATCCTATCATTGAATTGCGCCCGATTGAGAATCAAGTGGACGATTTGATGGAAGAAGTTCAGCTCCGGGCGGAAAAGGATGAGCGCGTACTTGTGACGACCCTCACCAAACGCATGGCGGAGGAGCTCACGAAGTATTTTACCCGTTTTGGCATCCGCTGCAGGTATATTCACTCGGATGTGGAGACCTTAGACCGAATCCAAATCATGGACGACCTGCGTGCGGGCCTCTTTGACGTGTTGATTGGGGTAAATCTCCTGCGCGAGGGCTTGGACTTTCCCGAAGTTAGTCTGGTCGCCATCATGGACGCGGACAAGGAAGGCTTTTTACGGTCTGAACGCTCCTTGGTCCAAACCATCGGCCGCGCCGCCCGAAACGTGAATGGCAAGGCCATTTTCTACGCGGATAAGATTACCAACAGCATGGCCAAAACCATGTCCGAAACGGAACGCCGTCGCGGGGTGCAACACGCCTACAACGAAGCGCATGGCATCACACCTCAGGCGATTGTGAAGAAACGTTCGGATGCCTTTGCTAACCGCCATGAGGAGTCCGCACGTCAAGACACGCAACGGCAGTTACTCAAAGAGGCAAAACTCAGTCTCCTCACCCCGGAACAGCGGGAGGATCGGATCAAAGAAACCCGCAAAGCCATGGAGGCCGCCGCGAAAGATCTGGACTTCATCAAGGCCGCTCAGCTGCGCGATTTGTTGGTGGAGTTGAAGGGGTGAAACCCTAACTTCCAATAAATCCCATAGGTCTCATTTGGGCTTTTTTTGACCAAAAAATGCCTGAGTGACCGATTCCATCTTGAATATTAACGAAATCAAAACATTGATTTACAAATAATTAGTTTCATTTGTTCATGAACCCTAATTTTTTTATCATGAAAAAACTACTAATTGTTTTCACACTTGCTCCGGTCCTCATGCACGGGCAAGTGAAATCAGGAACAACGTATTCGGAGCATCCCGCTTTGACTGTCGTGGACAACATGAATGCCGCATTTTGCAAAGGAGATCTAGAAACGTATCAAACCTATTTTGACCCGAATGTGAAAATTTGGAGCGTCGGTGATCGAGAGCCGCATGGTTTGGATCGTGACGTCCAAATTTCAACGTGGTGGAACGAAAATTTCACGCTTTCCATCACTCGAGCTGAAGGCGCCAACCCAGATGTAATCAAATACAAGAAAAATAAAAATGGTGTTTGGGTAATGGACTGGACAGAGTTCACAGCCATCAATAAAAAGTCTGGTGACACGGTGAATACGTGGTTCCATGACGAGTATTTCGTCAATAATGACAACAAAATCACCATGTGGTTTAGCTACTACAACAGCAATGATTTTGGCGCACAGATCCAAAACTCTTTCGGCGCACATCGAAATGGCAGAGTATACGATGAACACCCCCACATCACTAAGATGGAGGCAGTCGTTAAAGGTTGGGTCGATGGCAATGCGGATGAAATGGCCTCATACTTTGCGGATGACGCTAAGTTTTTCCGGCTTGGCGAAGGCGAGGGATACAGAGGTATTTCGCTCGAAGAAAGAAAAGCACAATGGAGTGCGGGAATCGCCGGGACTTCAAACCGAATCATGGAGGTGTATGGCTATCCAGATGCTATCCGCTATGAAAAAGGTGAAGGCGGCTGGGAAGTACTTTCTTGGTGGAATTATACCAATGTGAATGCTGAAACAGGCGAGGAGTCAAAAGGCTTTATGCACGCTAGCCATTCCTTCAATTCTGAAGGCAAAATTTCCCGTGAAGTTTTGTGGTTTGATTAAGCTACTATGAGCTCCATGAGCCCCGCCACGTGCGGGGCTTTTTTTTGCGTCTAACCTTCTGATCCGTAG
>Ga0209652_1000385_pt1 | contig 38069 bp, 38 predicted proteins | sample SaaInl74LU_5_DNA_FD_184641 | JGI IMG/M metagenome (GOLD analysis project Ga0209652, IMG submission 184641) | Marine microbial communities from expanding oxygen minimum zones in the Saanich Inlet - ESP_74LU_5_DNA (SPAdes) (version 2) | ecosystem: Environmental > Aquatic > Marine > Intertidal zone...
TTCCGGATTTTTTTCGGCCAGTAAGCTAGAGGAGGGGGGAATTGACCCGAAAAACATGGCCTTTATTTTACCCTAGCCTAACCCAAACTCTTCAATTCAAATCCGTTCTTCACTGCCATAACCGAAACCACCCCGCACTAAGTCAATACATATCAGCCATGTCATCAGGAATTGCACGCGGACGTCTATCAGAGGTAAGTGACTAAAGTCTAGATGCGATGGTGGGCGAAAAAGCCATCAAATTTCACTTATTTCATGAGTTTTGCGTAGGTGTAATTTGATGTCATTTTTTGGCTGTTAGGGTTGAACTGGTTTGCTTGGATCCTGTTTATGCAATTAGTGACATCTCTTGATATGAATATTATCTACCTTGTTCTATCGTTTTTATGATGGTCTTCACTTAATACTGACGTCTAAAATTTTCTTCAACAATAGGAGCGCAAAGCATGGCGCCGTGATCATCCATTCGGATTCTACGCCCGTCCTATGTCCAAGGGGGATGGATCCACCAACCTAATGTCATGGGAGACTGGAATTCCTGGTAAAGAGAACACTGATTGGGAGGGAGGTGTGTACAAGGTTGTGTTGGAGTTTAGTGATGAGTACCCATCCAAGCCACCCAAGTGTAAATTTGTGCCACCTCTTTTCCACCCAAACGTGTAAGTACTATGATATCATTGCTTGCTCCTTCAATATCATAATCCACTCGTCAACTGATGGCATATTGTATCTTTTTTACACTTGTATCAAAAAATGGCAATACATTATAGCTACCCATCTGGCACAATCTGCTTGAGTATCTTGAATGAAGAGGAGGGATGGCGTCCAGCAATCACAGTCAAACAAATGTTGTTGGGGATTCAAGACTTGTTGGATACACCAAATCCCAATAGTCCTGCTCAATCAGAAGCTTACAATCTTTTCATCAATAACAAAGCTGAGTATAAGCGACGAGTGAAGGCGGAGGCACGAAAGAATACTCCTAGCTCGTAAATGAGAAAATTTTCATGGCTATTAACTTTTCATCTGGTGGCCAGCTTATTGGGTTAAACACACAACATTTCAAGTGAAATTCTGACACTCTAATGATTCTCAATACAGTGGATGAGCTACAATGATTGAAGGTAATAGTGGGGGAGGGGAGAAGTTTCAAGTAATTTAGTAATGACTTTATTTTTCATGTGTCATCTCGTATAATGAACAATTTATAGCACTCCATTGTAATAAGCATGCTGCTCGAAGCATTTGTTTATTCGTCATTGCAACATGCAAGTAATGAAGTTCTACTTGAGAAGAAGAGAGGTCTTTCCTAGATATAAAATACACTTTCTCTACAAGACAACCAAACTTGAAATGGTTCAAACTTTCAATTCACCAGTTACCACTTAAAACAATTATTATAGAAAACATTAGATACTTAAAGGACGCCGCTCGTTATACAGACAAAGTAGCGACAGTTTGGTAAGGGAGCCCTTCATTATTTGGTTCCGAGTCTGGGACAGTCTGATAACCATTCTTTCCTCCATCAGCGGCAGTATCCCCTGACCCATCCATATTTGTAGTGAACCGACTTTGTAAAATGTACAACATCAAAGCCAGAATGGCAACCTCCGACCAATGTTTCAAAAGGATGTACGAATCCCACAGCTTATGAGAAAATACCTCTGCCACCGACCCAAATTTATGCCAATACACAATGAGCATCACTGCAAAAATAGTCTCTATAAAGGCACGGGTAAAGAAGAACAGGTTCCCCGTTACCGTAATCCAAACAATGCGTTTTACCTGTGATTCAGTTGATACTTGGTTGATGGCTCCCAATGTTTTGAGCACTGTTCGAAATCTATGGGAGAAGATGGTTATCTCACAAACACACACGAGACTAACTAACGAAAGCGTGACGGCATTGACTAGAATCATTCCCTCGGTGGAGTAATTTTTCATCAAAAAGAGTGTTGCATTCAAAATTTGAACGATTAGGAGCACTGATACAAGGACCAAGAAGGTCACCATCGGCTTACTCCTACGAGCGCCGGGGTAAAAATACTTTTTCAAAATATCTGCCCAATACACCAAGATGAGAATAAAGATGCTAAAGAGACAGAGAGATCCGGCACCAACGAGTAGAACCTCAAGAAACTTTAGAAACCATTCTGGGTGATCGGGATCGAATGCCATGACTGCGTGGGGTGTGTAGTATGGTGACCAGAAGGTGCTGGGGACAATCAACCATATTGTTCGGAGAGTTGCTGTTAGTAGAATGAGGCTGTAGAAGGCTGTTACCACGGTTGTTTCTGCTCCACCCTGTGACCTACTGTATGACATGCTGTAAAGGCAACAGTTGCATGAAAATAAGTTAGAGGAGGCACCACATCAGAATATTGTGCGCAAAACGTAGATGATGATGATAGATCTGAACTCACCGCTTGGCAGCAATGATGGCAGTTGCTAAAAAGGCCACACCTAACGCCGCATCACTATAAAACTCAAATGTCGTCTCGGGGACCTGAGACGTTACCAGCCCGAGTGCTCTATGCAGCGGAGAAGACGACATGATGATGTGTATGGTATCACTCTGTCCGCTTTGTCAAACATTGATTGATTGTCGTTTATTTAGATCCAAAAAGCCACGCAGTTGCCGCTTTGAGTGCTGTTTCGTGCTGTTTCCCCCTTCTGAAGGAGAAGGGGCTTTCTCTTTCTCGAAATTCGGATGGTTGTGAGACATTATGCCAGGAGATTCGGAGTTTGTGTCAGAACATGTGGCAGCACATGTGCTGACATTTAATCCTCCAGGAGAGAAGCGGACCACAAGAGAAGAGAGTTATTATCTAGCCAAAATCAATCAACTCGGATCAGTCATGCAGTTGATTGGCTGTTGGCTGTTGAATAGTTGAACCATCGTTGTCATCTCATAACAAATAAGAATACCATGGCATTTGGAGGAGGAGGTCGCGGAGGAGGAAGAGGTGGCCGCAGCGGCGGACGTGGAGGCGGCAGCGGCGGTAGAGGCAACCCAGGCGCCCAACCACGCCTCCAACTCTGTCGCAACTTTGCCTCCGGAAATTGCACAAGAGGTGATAAATGTAGCTTTGCCCACGTCGTGAAAATGCATGCTGTGACGGAAGCATCCGATAAAAATCCAGATGCCAAATCGAATTATAATAGAGGGTACAGTGGTCAGAGTACGAAAACGAAAGATAAGCATAAAGTGACAAGTGTGTCGGTTTGGGAGACAAATGGACAAATTAAACTGTTTACTGGGTCACATGATGGGAAGTGGCGGTTGTGGAATGCAGCACCCGCTGCCAATGGAAGTGTGACGCTAACACAAGAATTTGAGCACTTTGTTGGTGGACCGGTGGATACAGTTCATATAGCAGCACACTACTTTTTTGTAGGATTTGAGGCTTCTCCGATTGAGTGCCCTGATGCCAAAGCGGGAATGGTCCACAGTTGGAATTTGAATGCTGCGCAAGACCCTCCCATGGAATTGTGGATGAGTCCCATGGCGAAATATGCTGGATCGGGTAGGATACGAAGTTTGTGGACAACTGCCGATGGGAGCGTGTTTTCCGGGGGTTCTGATGGAATTATTCGTCAATGGGCATTCAATCCAACTGGTGGACCCAATGGAACACCCGGCTTTTCTTTGGTGAAAAGTATGAGTGGACATTTGGGCGCTGTGACTGGTCTTGCACTCGTGGGAACTATGCTATGGTCTGGTGGGATGGATGGAACTCTCCGATTATGGAATGTTGAGTCTGGGGACCAAGTTCATTTAATTCCAGCAGTCAAAAAAGATGCGGCCAACAGTCCACCTGGACACCATTCAGGTCCAGTAACTGGTCTGTTGCCGTTTGAAGCTCCAAACAATCAGGGTTCCTTCGTCATTAGTTCTTCGTTGGATGATTCTGTCAAAGTTTGGAATGCTACAAATGGGGAGTGCGTTGCGTCAGAATCACATGGGCAGGGCGTCACTTCGATTGCACTTACCGCTGATCCAAAGGGAAACCCGCTTCTCTTATGCGGCTTGTTTTATGGAGATATCATGATTCGAGGAACAATATCCAATCCTCCGCTTGTTCTGCTACTCAAGCTATCACATCAATATGTTGGTGTTGGGCACGAACTTGGTCCTGTGAATGATATACAGTCTGGTCCGGGAAACACGTTCTATGCTGTTGCAGATGACGGAAAGCTGACGGTGTGGCAAATTACAGGAGATTTTGGCTTGTAAAAAGATCTAGAGATTAGCAGCCATTGCTATGAAACTTTATATTAAATCATTACCGCAAGTCGTGGGTAGAGAGGGACAAATAATGTGCAGTTCCCCTTTCCACAACAATCGGTCATAGATATTTACAAGATTAAAATCATTTTATCATCAAATAAGTACAGGAGCGGTGCTGTATCATTGTTAGGCCATACTTCTTGCACTTCAACAGCACCGACTGCAAGAATAAACACGAATATGCAGCTCTCATAGGTGAAGGTAGCCCCCAAACTGCATTAAGTCAGCTCTCATAGGTAGCCCCCAAACTGAATTAAGTCATCTGTCAAGCAACAAGCGAGCGCGCAGCTAGCAACCAGTTGTTGTTGTTGCGTTGGTGTTGGTTACAATTTGTTGGTCGGAGAGAGACCAAAAGCAACAACAAGGCAAACGCTAAGGATGACACCCCAAAAGAGACCTATTTGGATTGCCGAGGGTGATTTTCCTTTGGATGACGACTCCGCAACATATGGTAGCTGCTCCAATGTCTCCTCAAGATACGAGAAGATAGGCAGAATAGGCCAGGGCACTTATGGAGTTGTCTACCAGGCTCGTGACAAGCAAACTCGTGACATTGTAGCTCTGAAGCGTTGCCTTGCACATCATGAATCAAGCGATGGCTTTCCTACAACAACATTAAGGGAAATTTCCTTACTGAAAGAAATACAGGGAAGTGGCGGTCATCCGCACATCGTCTCCCTCAAAGATGTTACAGTCTCTTCAAGCCGATCAGGTGTGTTCTTAGTATTTGAATATGCAGAGCACGACCTAGCTACCCTCGTTGACAATCATTTCAAGCAGCATCAATCATCCCCCTTTCGGGAGAGTGAGGTCAAGAAGCTGATGCTGCAATTATTTGATGCAATTTGTAAGAACTCTGATTTTTCATCTTTCCATTTGTCCTGCACTTTTTCAAAACTCAGAACTCATCATCTTTTGTCAGCTTTTCTACACTCTAGATGTATCATCCATAGAGACTTGAAGTGCTCTAACTTATTGTATAATCATAGAGGAGAATTAAAGGTGATCATATCTATTTCTAACTTGACATGCTAACCTTATTCGGTTCATTGATTATCTACTAATCCACGTTGAAAAACTGTGTGTCATCTACCACCATAGGTTGCCGACTTTGGACTGGCCAGAAGAATAGGAAGGGACAACGACATAAACGATCTTTCAAAACCATGTAATCTCACACCTAAAGTGGTTAGCCTTTGGTACCGCCCACCTGAATTGCTGTTTGGGTTAGAAAGGTATGATCAAGGCATAGATAATTTCGGTGCAGGTTGCATAATGGGAGAGCTGCTATTGGGTAGGCCAGTGATGGATGGCAGGAATGAGATGGAACAAATTCAGAAGATGTTTGACTTCCTTGGGCCTCCTAACGAGGATGAATGGCCTGGTCTGAAACGAATGCCAGTGTTTAGAAGTGGCGAGATGGAGCTACCGAAACAATGGCAAAGCAGGAATACAGGCAAGCACATTCTAGATGTATTCCGTAGGTGGAAGCGTACAGCTGGAATCAAACTACTAAACGGGTTACTGAAATACAATCCCAATCACAGGTGGAAGGCTGCAGACGCCTTGGACGCCGATTGGTTTACAGAAATGCCATGTCCAACAGCGCAGAGTCTGATGCCGACATTCCCCACAAAACACAACAAGACTCCATAGAACTGCTTGATACAGTTTATTTTAGTACATGCATACTTATTAAAAATCCATCCTACACGAACATCTCTCTATCGTACAGATGTCCGTAGTCCACGCTTGTCGGCTTGAACACACCGAAAACTCATCAGTATAATTATGAATCTCCTCCCCTCCATTGCGAAGCAAACTTATCCATCTTTTTTCTTTTCTTTCAACTTCGTTTCTTTTTCAACTTCATTACCTTCCGCCGGCTCTTCCAGGTGTACCCGGTCTTCCGTATCCCGATCTCTGTTGCTGGGCACTGGCTGGCTTCAAAATTTGGAATGAGCACATCAGAGTATCATCAACCGTCATCATTGCCCCAGCATTGTCAAACTCTCCACAGTAGTTGGGCGCCGAGAACACTGTCACAAGTTCCCTCCCCGCGAAAAACTCGTACCCGTCTTCCACGACTTGGTGAGCACGGACTACAAGATCAAGATCATGACGACGAAGGAATTGACGCACAACATCGCCACCGAATGTGAAAGACACACCGCGGTCATTCTCATTCCATCCAGTAATAGATGGGTCAGGATCGGCCCAAAGAATGTCACAAAGAAGACCAGTGTCAGGAACATCACATGGCCTTGCAATGTTCGCAATCTGTTCCATCTGGCTGAGCTCCGGGCTCAAGCCACCATGCATACAGATGATTTTGTCATCAATAACAGCCGTACAGGGGAGGCAGTTAAAAGTATTGCAGAATGCCTTCCATAGCTTGACACTGAAACGACGACGACACTCGTCATAGAATCCGTAGATCCTGTTGATTCCGGCACACTCATGGTTACCTCTGAGGATGAAAAAGTTTTCCGGGTACTTGATCTTATAAGCAAATAACAAACATACGACTTCGAGAGACTGCTTTCCTCGGTCAACGTAGTCACCAAGGAAGAGATAATTGGCCTGTAGAGATGAAGTAACAAAACGTGGAGGTAAGAAAACAGTAACAATCAAGTCACAAGAAGAACAACAAATATCGACTACGTACCTCAGGTGGGAAGCCTCCGTATTCAAACAACCGTAAAAGATCAGTGTATTGACCGTGTATATCACCGCAAATCTTTATGGGTGCCCCCAACTCTAAAAGCATAGGTTGGCTGAGCAACACTTCTCTAGCTTGATTACAAAGATTGGTGGCATCCTGAACGCTTATATCTACGGGCGTCCCAGGCTTTTTGTTCCTAGCCGACAAAAGGTTGTCGATTATGCCATCAATCCATGACTCGTCCGTAGGAGCATTGTTATTTTGACGCAGCATGTTTCAAACGTCCTATATATGTAACCGAATTGCTCCCTGAAAAGTACCAGATTGATTTACTCAGTCAAATTCGTCAACATGAAATCAATTGATAGTCTCCGTCGCAAATCTGAAAGAGGGAGGAGAGAAGGTGTGTATGATATGGTGTGAGTCTAAATGCGGGTAAAAAAGGAGACAGATGCACAGCAGTTGTCCAATAAATCGAACGCGAGAATCATAGCCATTCATCCCAACGTGAAAAATATTATCCAGATCCCAAAGAGGTAGACGTTGGTTCAAATTGGTTTTCATGCAGCATAGGGACTTCGCAGTCGGGCAGGCCCCATCGGCCGTCGAGAGATAGCTGTCATAGCCCTTCAGGCACAATCTCTGGACACAATTTATCTTTGAGATGAAACTGCCATCAGAATTGGGTGGTTAGAGACGTGGCCTCCTCTCATGGCTCGATCCCTCTACTACTATAGCCCCACGAGGTCTTGGGTCATTGGCGACCGCCGCCAAGTGTTTACCAAGCCCAAATTTAGATGTAACCAGCTAGAGTTCATCTTGGCACCCCCATAACCATATTGGCAACCACAGCAATTTATATACCATATAAATATGTTATTAACCGCCAATCACACCATTTATGATGGACAATGTCGGGCCGGTTATGTGTTAGGGCTGTAATATCACCTGTCCGTGGTGGGTGCATGGAGCCCTCTCGCTAACCAACCAGGTATGACTGAACCAACGCCAGTTCAACCGCATCTAAATAATATTTTTATTATTCACCGTGCCGTATTAATTCTCCGCCGCTCTGTATTGACAAAGCAACGGCCTTAGTTTCCTCACCTCCATCCAAGCTGCATGTGGCTTGGGCGACAAAATTGCGTCTAACGCCAACCACCAAATAAATTGTTGTTTGACCTTTTACCTGTAGAAAAACGTACCACAAGATCATAGGAATTGGTATGATACCCTTAAATACTGTAACTTCATGCCGAGATTTTTCGGCGAAGAGGAAAGAGAGATGCGAATCTTGTCAAATTTGCCAGAAAGTATCACATCAATGGCAGGTACGACTGCAGCACATTTTTGAAAATCATTTTGCTCATCATCGTCAAAAGTGTGACTTGATCTCACACAACCACCAACAGAAAAAGACACAAAGGCTGAGCCTCTTCAAAGACTAACAGTTGCAGAGATTCTGACTGGAGAGTGCTATTTCTCGAGGTGTGTGGCAGCGGTGGAGTCGCATTTTTGAGCTCTTATTTAAACAAAAAATGAACACGAGACGTGCTCTTATTCTTGTTTTAGCATCAGCAATTGATGCTGCTGTTGCGCAGTTTAACACGACCGCTCCAACAGCGGCTTTGTTGACTAATGCTCCAACAAATAATCCGACAATTGCGTTAAATACAACGTCTCCTACTCCAGCACCACGTCTGACTCCAAGCAAGTCTCCAACAAATAATCCGACACGCGCTCCGTCAAATCCTCCGACGAATGCTCCGACAAGGTCTCCGTCAAATTCTCCAACAAATACCCCAACAAATGCTCCGACAAACGTTCCGACAAACGCTCCAACAAACGTTCCAACAAATGCTCCCACAAATGTTCCAACAAACTCGCCGACAAGTGCCCCGACAATGAAAACAGATCCTCCTTCAGTAACTCCAAGTTTGACTCCAAGCAGAAGCAGTGCACCATCTGCTCCGCCCACCCTATCTTCCCAGCCAACCCCCGTTCCAACAGTATCGTTCCAACCAACTGCCGAACCATCGGCATCGCCATCTTCTGAACCCACTCAATCAAATTTTCCATCGTTCGTCCCTACTGTTTCAGCTGCGCCATCAGGAACTCCATCTGTGCAACCAACGGAAGCTCCGATAATTCCGCCATCCGCTGCGCCTTCTATGGAAGAAGTGGTTGAAGTTCTTTCAGAGTACACACAAAACATAACAGCGACAAGAAATTTCGTTGCTTCCGATATTGATAGATACTGCCGTATTTATGCTCAGTACACAATCCAATTTGGGTACAATGTGGCCGAACCTCAAATATCTACGAAATGTACTGTGAAGGGCCAATCCATTGATATTATATACAATAGAAGACATCTAACGTTTTGGAATAGGTTACGAAGAATGTTACAAACAGAGGCAACCACATACAACCTCATTCTGACCTTTGTCATGAAGTATTCGACAAAGGTTGGCGTGTACAATTTGGATAACTACAACGCACTGTTTGCAGAATATGTCAATTCAAATACAACAAAAGTGTTGAATGATATGTTGACGTTGCAGCTTCCAGTACTGAATGTGTCCGAAGTGGTGGAGCAGGAAGATATCAGTCCTACGAAAGAACCAACAATGGCTCCGCAGACGGAGGCACCGGTACCAATATCTCAGGCACCTTCAACGGCACCTTCAGCGCGTGTAACTCCTGTCATAATTACCCCAGAGACCAGTGGAGATAGCTTTGTGTTGGGCTTGTCGCTAGGACTTAGTGGAGCGTTTGTCGTTGCGGCAATGGGGTTTGCTTACTATCGGCATTCAGAGAAACAAAAACAAAAGGATGAATTCATTCAACGTGAACTCTCAGGTGATAACAATGATATGGATATTGCAGGGATAGCTTCGGGGATGGGGGATTCGATGGAAGTGAAAATTAGTGATCACAACGGTGTCTTGAGTCAAGATGATATTACCAATGATGGCGTTTCTGACAATGATGATGGTGGTGGCGGCCAAGGAATAGTACGTGATACCAATGCGTCACTCCCAATACAGTCGTCTCCTCCAAGACTTGGTTCAATTTATGACATTGAAAGTGGACCTCTTGGGAATCCTTCCGTTTCTTCTTCTGTTGGGAATGCACCAGTGGCACACCCTATGGCTTATGCAACCATGGATTCTATCTTTTCACAGCAAGTTGCTCAGCAGGCTCAAGGTCAATATCAAGAGTCCTTCCAGAGTGGAGCACCAGCAAATCTAATGATGGCGGATGCATCGTTTAGCTCAGATTCTGAAGATGAGCTTAATAATCCTTCCGCGTTTGATGGGAGTCACGATGAGTTAGATAACTACAAGAATCACGACCTTGAGATTTTGAGAGATACTGTTGAGGAAGCTGTCGAAGATGTAGAAGGGATGCTTAGTCTGGCAATGACTCGGGCATTGACTGAGGGTGATGAGGCAGATTTGCCATGGGGTGCAGATGATAGTGGCTCCATTGAAGCTAGTTGTTTGTTTGAAACGTATGATTGGTTAAAGAGAAACGAGGAGTCGCCGTTAGATACAAGGTTAGTTGGACCTGTGGATACTTGTCGTTCCTTTTCATGTCTCTTGTTGCACCTTTCTCACACGTGCTTACTTTTTGTTATAGGAATGAATTCTTCCAAGAAGTCATAAATGGTGTTGTCATTACTGTTTTGTTCGGGCTAATGCATCCATTAGAGGCAGCCCAACTTGCTCATGGAGTAGCCACAGTTATTGGCCTGCCATTATTGAAAGAGCTGCCAAAGAAAACACTTGTCATTACAGGAATGCGCAAGACTACCGATGTTGATCGCGGTCAGCATGTCATTTTGGCAGCCTTTGAAAGGTTTGGGCCGATAGAGCAAGCAGCTATATCCCCCAATAATCGCGGGTTTGGGTTTGTACGCTTCTCCAAGCCGAAGTCAGTTCAACGAGCATTAGAAAAGTATCGCGTGGCTGAGATTGAAATACAGAATGTGAGTGTGTCGATAAAGACTCTGGAAAATACTACGCCAGCACGAGAGTAACGATATAGTGGTAGGCAGACAAGTAGATCGGCGTAGTATAATAAAATGTATATAACTCACAGACTTAAAAAGTGTTTCATTCTAATAACTAAGAAACGTATTTGCTGGATTCCCTCTCAAACGCACTCTCAACCTGAACAAGACCCTGCACAAAAGGATGATCTGCATGACCAGCCTTCAAAGCATTCAAATATCGTTCTAAATCCGCAGGCTTTCTCCCCATGTGTTGCCCACAAACAACAATATTTACCAACGCATCGGCATTATTCGATCCCCCAAATTCCTCTGACAGCGCTTCTTTCAAATTACCCTCGGCAGCTTCATACTTCCCCGCAACCATATTGGCGACCGCCATACAATTCAAGAGCATGATGCTAGGACCATACTGTTCCGAAAGCCCCCCAAAAATATGAACTGCATCCGCACTTGAACTAGATCCCTTTGCAATCGCAAGATAGGCAGACGCCAACTGTGCCAAAATGGAATCTTCATCCGCCTGCTTTAGTAAATTGAATGATTCATTGGCCAGATCAAATCGATCAATCTTAATATAGATTTGAACACACATGGCTAGATGCTCCATGGTCAATCCGTGGTGGACACATTGGAGCGCCTCACGGAGGAGATTGGCATGGAGATAAATATGGCATGCCGTCAGTTGGGCAGAGGTATTGGATGCCGCCTCGGGATTTGACATGAGTACTTTGAGGTTGTCTACTACCGATGGACGTGCGTCTAGTGATGAAGACAAGTACATGGCATGGAGCGCCAACGCTTGCATGGAAAGGGGCTTATCCATTCCGCTGCCATCCGCAATGACCTTGTCGTAATTGCCGAGGGCGAGTTGGGCACGGAGGACTAGTTCTTCGCGTTCAGATTTTAGATGAGGGGGCATGGGGCGTCGTGCGGCCTGTCGGGCCTCATCGAGGGAGAGGGCGTAGTGGCCAAGCCAGTACTGGGCTCGGACGGTGTAGAGTTCATCAGGTTCGCTCATGGTTGTTATCTTTTCTTTGTTTTGGATTTTGGAAGTGATCAGCCTATGACATAACAGATCAGGACAACGCCACGTCTACTGTCACATGTATGTGTCCTGATGTCTGAGAAGTTTTGAGGAGGCAGCGTGAGGCAGGGCAAGGAATGGTGCATCCTTCTACTTGTTGCTTGGCTGCTTGACTGCCCTTTCTCTACTCTATCATCTTATTTGAAAGTGACATCTTCAATTTATTGATGTGATAACATCAATTCTCTTGCTCCTTCTCCTCGTCTTGGTGGATCCACAACAGAAAGAAATAAGTTGAGATTATAAGAGATAGCTTTTTGACTGGACGGAGAGAACTGCTATAAATAGCTGCAGATACATATATTATAGCTTCTTCTAGTTATTTTCTCACTCTATCCCTTACAAATAGCCCCATCCCTTAGCATTAGTTCGCTCCAACAGGAGTATCCTTCGCAGGTTTGTGGCTCTCAGGCAAATCATCCGCAATTGTATTCCAAACCTCCTCCAAAAGATCGTTATCTGTCTTTCCTTCCGTCGAAATAGGTTTTCCAACCCTCACAACAGCCTCTGGGCGGTTTCTCGAAATCTTGGCAGGGAATGCATAGTCTAGAGGCTGCACTCTGTCAGCGTATTGAATCGAAATAGGTACGATCGGAGCATTGACCGCCTGGGCCATCTTGAATGCTCCCTTCTTAAAACTTCCCAGTCTACCAGTCTTGGAACGTGTTCCTTCAGGAAATGTAACAAGATTAACTCCATCTTTCATCCATTGTACGCCAGATTTGTATGCGACCATTTGAGATCTGCGGTTGGTACGATCCAGCATCACATGTCCAGCAACCATAAGCGCACGACCAAGGATTGGTACTTTCTTTAGCTCGGCTTTGGCAATAAATTTGTAATTCTGAAATCCTAATACATGACACACAAAAGGGATGTCCATCCAACTGGAGTGGTTGGCAACATACATTGCTGGTTTGAGGCCCTTCTTTTTGCCATTTTCATCCACCTCTCTTAGTGCCTCCAAATTTTCCATACCCTCGATTTTTGGCCACATTCGGAACAACGTAAAACTTAACAAACCCCACGTGTACCCTATGTTGATTGGAATGCGTCGGAAAGGATCAATTTTCTTCCCAAGTAAATCACCTGGGAGCATGGAACTAATTTTCCTTGAAAGCGCGTAGAGCATCAACATGGGGTACCAGAAGAAAATACCCCAAAAAACTTCCCACACTCCAAATATGGCACCGAATATATTGATTTTGAGTTTGCCCAATGTTATCGCTTCAGAGAAGTGGACAGATTGATCGATAAGATTAGGATATATCTTTGTTTGTAGATTTCTCAAGACGCATACACATGATATGTCAGCTCACTTACCAGGTCCATACTTGACTTTATAATTTTCTTTCGAGGCATCAGTGACCCCGTTACTGCTAGCAGCAACATTATCACCACCATTTATTCCTAATCCAACCGAGTTCCCAACAGATAGATTGTTCGAAGATGCTGCAGCGGATGAGAACAACTTGGATGATTGCAGTGATCTGACAGCATGCGGCCGTGGCCCAGATACTAGCGCATTAGCGCAGTATGCGGAAGATAGCAAAACGATAGCAGCGGAGGAGAACTTCATGGTGCTGAACGACTACAATAAAACGACACCCTATTCCTTTCTTTAACAAGCTGCTGTTGCAATGCTCATCGAAGCGAATGATCTTTGTGATGATCTCGCAAAATGCGCCGTCATTTTTAACACGTCAGTCTTCTCTCCTTTTCCTCTTCTCCTCATATCCGCTTTCTTCTTCCAAAATTCGAGGCATCAAAACACAAGTCACTGCAAGATGATATGATGTTCATGATGATGTTCTGAAGAGTTCAAATTATTACATGGCAAAAACAATAGACAGACACGATGGAGCAAGAAGACGAAGCAATAGAAAGGGCAAGTGATTCCATCTTGAGGCGTCGAGCCGTCAATAATGGCAATAATACCCTGTCGGCATCAAACGCCACTTCTTCTTCAAATGGTAACGGCAGCATCAACAATAATAGAAATATCGATGAAATTGAAACCATCATTCAGGAATACACAACCGCATGTCAAATCTATGGATGTGCCGACCGAATCAACCCAGGAATTTTGACCACCTTTCGGTTCCAATTACCCTCATTAAGAGTATCGGGAGCATTCTTCGATGCCGACATGCTAGCTCTCGTAGAGGTCTTACTCCATCATGTCAACGGGGCACTTTCCTACATTCGTAGATTGGATTTCAGCGTAGCTGCCAAAGAGGGAAAGAGTTTCGGAAAGAAGGGTATACGCTCGCATGGAGCATATGCCTTATCAAAAGTGTTGCAGATGTCGCTGCATATTGAAGAGGTGTTCTTGCCAAAGAATAGAATTGGGCCTTATGGTGCATCGGCCATCTTTTGTGCTGCCAAGGAAAACAAGGCGCTGAAGACTTTGTTGATGAGAGGATGCCGCATTGGAGAAAGAGGAGCATTTGCACTAGTTTCGCAAATATTAATGAATGAGGACGCAAGCAAAAGTGGACTGAGGGAAGTAGACTTGTGTGTTAACCAAATGGGTTTCTATGGAGTCTTCGCCATTGAAAAGGGCTTGAAAAATAGAAGAGAACGACTCAAGGCGCAAGGAGTTGAAGACGATGATATTTTAGTTGACCTAGAAGGCAACATGGTGTTCCAGGAAGTTATGAATTGTGTAACTCATGGCTTGGGAATTCTTTTAGGAACAATTGGATCGTTTGTCTTGGCTTCAAAAGTGAGAGAGATGGAGAATCACTACAAATTGTCTTGTGCGGTTTACTCGATCTCGTTGGTTGTGCTGTATATGAGTTCTACTCTGTACCATTCATTCTTTGCACTGCCACGGACGAGGTACATTTTTCAGGTGTTTGACAAATGCGCAATCTATATTTTGATTGCAGGCTCATACACCCCGTTCCTGACGATTGTGTTACATCACAAGCCCTTGTGGTCAGGTTCATTACTAGCATTTATATGGGTATGTGCTTTGAGTGGCATCGGCGTAGAAGCCTTCTTTCCACTTTGGAAATACAGACCAAGATTTAGCCTTGCAATGTACCTAGGTATGGGATGGTCTTGCCTCATCTGCATGAACGATTTCGTTGAAGTACTCCCAGCAAACGCTTTGTATCTAATTATAGCAGGAGGAGTAGCATATACGAGCGGAGTTCCTTTCTTTGTGAGGAATAACAACCTGGACCACAGTATATGGCATGTCTTTGTGATAGCTGGTAGTTTCTTCCATTGGCTTTGTGTTTACTTGTACGTGGTTGAAATTGAGACTGGTGGTACCAGCATTGAGGCGCAGTAGACAAAGAATCATGCTTATCCTCGTTGACACTAACATATAAAAAGGCAGGGGCAACACCAAGTATGTATAACTGTAACTAAAACATTTTTGTTATGCTGAGGAGTCCATCCTTAAAGCCTAGTCATTCCATTCACGAAGTCACCAAGCGCATTCAACAAACCGAATCCTTCGCCGGGTGCGCTCATTTCTCCATTTTCAATATCATAGATATCTTCGACCTCAGGATTAGATGGCAACCTGTCCATAGCTTTGATCAATCTGTATCCAGTGCTCTCTTCTGCGTCCTCCTGCCACACTGTGAATAACTGCGGCCACACACGCGTAAGTGCACCCCATGGCAGTGTCCGCAGATAATAGGCAGGAATTAAACCATCAATCAAACGTTCTCGCAACCGTCTTCCAGCCATGCCGAAACCCGTGACACCCATGTCTACCAACAACGGGTTCACCATCACAGTTAGCATTAACTCATCCCCTCTCTTTTCTTCCGTCTCGTACAATATCTGCTCAACAAATTCTGCCTCACTAGCTCGTGGACAAAAGAATAGCACTACCGAATCTTTGGACGTATCAGCCACTTGGACTCCACCACAGGAAGAAAACTCCACACAAGAAGGAACTTCCGATTTCCAATCACGTCGAGCAAGCGCGGCAGATCCTTCGTCAGGAAAGTAGATTCGTAGTTTGGCTCCATCCCACGAATCAGTAGTTGGGTCAAACCCTTGATTTGCAATAATTTGCATCAATTCTTCTTCTCTTTGTGTTAATTTGTCGACAACGTCAGATTGTTCGCTACTTTCTTCTGCACCTTCTTCGTCATCACCAGCAAATGCAGTAGCTTCATCCATTTGTTCTTGCACATCCCTCAGCTCTGACTTTGCTTCCATCAATTTCATCACTTGCCGCTGTTTCTCTTGCATCACGCCTTCGACACAAGCCAAGCTCAGTGAGGACACAAACTGTTGCATAAACTCCGTACTGGACTTTAATGTGGTATATGTTTCATCACCGATACTTGTATCAAAGTCTACACGGCAGCGGGTCATTGAGCCACCATTTAAGTAGAGTTGATGGCATGCATTTGCAGCGATTGCGGCAGCGTCGGAGAGGGAATCGGGGAGTTCGGTGGGTTTGTTGGCGTTGACTAGTGGATCTGAAGAAAGTTGGAGGAGTGACGAAGACGTTGCAAATGATCCTGCTGTTTTGAGAAGTGGAGCCGGCACAAAGGCTAATGTGTACAGAGGCGCTGTGGCCAGTGCTAGGGCGGCTATTACTATCTTCATGGTGATAACAACTTTGACCAAGTAACCGGTGGCTTCTATGATTGCAAAAGTGGATCCGTCCGAAGTGGAAAATCTATTCCATCCGCGTGGCAAGTCACGTGCGGAGTTGAGTACTCTAAGACATTCTCAAAAGAGAAAGAAATGAAGCAGCTCTTCCGAAAGATGAAGTACAGATAGAAAGAGCAAGCCAGTCATATCTAATATGTCACAGTCTCAGTATGTTCATCTGCTCATGTCCAGATTAATACTTCCTTCATGTTTTATGCACTAGCTTTATCTCACAGTTATCCTTTCCTTGCCAATTACAATCAAACTTTCAAGCAAGGAGAGTCACGCGACTAAGGATGTACTACTGTTACAGCAAAATATGCTGACCAGTCCACATTGTCAAAATCGTGCGTCGACTTGTACATGATAGCATAAATCAAGTCAACCAATTAATATGCATTTGGTGCGCGGCACGGATAAGTTCTCTCAACTCATCTAGACTCAAGTTGATAAAGTCAGCATACCACTCTGGGACAAGCTCTACCATGATGACAGGGGGTACGATGGGAAAGTCAATGTGAGGCATTTCTTCGTCTCGGACGTAGTGGGTGCAGAATTCAATGACCTTTCCAAGGACAGCAGAGCTCACTCTTCTTCCCATTCCCTGTATTGTATGTATATGCATTGTAATTAGTTCATCTTTGCCCTCTTTGCTGCAGCTCCTTTTGTAATCTTCCTTTGCTCACGCGCTGCAATTTTCACAAGTTCAGTCACACTGACCTCATAATTTTCGTCATCATCATCTGATTCGTTGTCATTGTCTTGGCTTTTACGCTTCCGGCCCGTGCCTTTTGCCTTCTTAGAAGTAGGTGTCATCTCCCCCCCCGTGTCTCATACACAATCCTCCCCTCTGTACTTGGTTATCACACCCGTTGCGGCTGCACAGCATCTTGGGTGCTACCTTTGCACCATGCTTAATGCACACTCCTGCACCGCTTCCTCTTTGAAATGGACTTACGGACTGCTTTAATGACATCATCATATGTCAAATTAGCAAGATCGTCTTCTATCTCCGCTTGGAATGCAATCTCATTTTCCTCGATCTTCTCGTCCTCTTTATCAGGGAACCAGTTATCCAGATCGGCATATTCTTCATCCGAACAGAGTTCACGCAGTGCATCTTTGAGTTCTTTGTTTTTGATTTCTTTTCGAATGTGTTTTTTGATTTGAAGTTTCACGAAGTTCTTATCAGGTCCAATCGCTCGCTGAAGAATTGATCGAAACAATGCCATGAAATCTTGGTAGGTATGGGCGGACATGGTGTGTAGAGGTGTGTTCAGTGCAGGTAATGATTGTGGCGCTGTATTGTACCTCTTCAGCTCGATCGGTGCGGTGATGATTATTTTTTCATGCTCTCTTGACCTATTTTAGCTCAATGAAAACCGATCACCATCCACCATGGCGACTTCCACAAGATTTTATTTGCAACATGCAACGTGCTCCGCAGAGTCCGCAGTACTGCCTTGCTCGTCGCTTCACGCCCTTGCTACATACAAACCTATACACACGCCTCTTAACTACTTATCAGTTCACTTTTACACTCTAAAAGATCCAGAAATCCAGAGAATTGTTGCACTAGAGTGAATTTTTTCAGAACAATCACAATGACGTCAAGATGCTCCTATTCAAGATGCTCCACCAACAACAACGATCAAGCAGCCAACAATACGGCTCATCTCCTCGGATGTAGTCGCTGCAAATCAGCCAGATATTGTTCCACGGCCTGCCAAAAGAAAGATTGGGTATTTCATAAATTCAAATGTGTTTCGCCGGAAGTTAGTCGTCATGAGGTTCAAGGTGGTTTCAGTATTGACGCCATCCAGTCTGCCATTAATTCAGCTAGTCCTGGTGATATTGTTGTAATAAAAGAGGGGTCATATGAAAACGTTGGAGAATCTACTCTGTATGTAAATAAACCTATTTATCTGTGGGGCGGCGAAGAGAATAGAGATAATGTTGTACTCAATTGCAATCTGGTGATTGATGAGAGTGGCGGTGATCACGATGGTAGTAAGGCTGTTGTGGTGGCTGGTTTGTTTCTGGATGGGGTTGTCACAATCTCTGACAACAGCTACAAGAGTGTCACCCTTTGCAATATTGAACTGAAGTGTCCAGATAATTGTGGTGACGCACTCGAAATCAAGGGATGTAAAGGAAAATGCCTCATTCTCGGCTGTGATATTTACGGGGGTAGTGATGGAGTGCACATCGCATCAGAACAAGTTTATCTAAAGCGTACTTGCATTCAATATGCTCAAAACCGAGGGATTTTCTCAAGAAGGATTTTCACTGTCGAGGATTGCGAAGTGAGTGGTTGTGGTGGTTATGGAATCAAAGGAAGCGCGGGTTGGACTGAAAAGGGGAGGCATAATGATATTCAACCTGGGCCGTGGAGTTCAGATGGACCGTGGAGTTCTGGATGGTAAACACAGTAGATGTAGAAATCGATGAGGAGGCGTAGGATTAGGTAGGATTAGGATGCTTGTTTGATGTGTTCATACCTGGTGCCATCAAGCGCCCCCAGTCGTTCGGGAGGTCCTCCCATTGGTATGTGGAGAAGATCATATTCACACACCACTAGGTCATACTTATTATTTTCGATTATTTCGTTTTCTGGTGTTACTACTATACAGTTATGTCCTACTTGTCTCCCCTTAATTTCAAGCAAGAATCATTTCCAGAACTATCACTGATATCACTGTTGCAGCCCCAACTGATTTTGTGCAAGAAGATGATGCCATTTTGTAGTTCTCCCATTTTCCAAACCAAGCAGATTTTTCATAATCCTCACCCGTTCCTTTAATTTCTTCCTGTGACGTGCTCTCTTCGGTGGGCTTGCCAGACTGATTCAAGTCCCATTGATCATTCGCAACGGCGGAAATATCCGTAGCCGTACTCGACCCGGATACAGCAGTTGAACTCTCATTTGAACTTTCACTAGTGTCTACCGTGGTGTCGATAACCACAGGGGGAGGTTTGATGTTAACGACAGCAGGAGCCAAGTTGGTGTTTGTCACATCGACGCAACAGTCTTCTGCGAGTGCATCCTTCGCGGAGATGCAAGATGCAGAACCTTCCTCAAATTTTGAAATGGAGTCAAAAGCATCGGCACAGTTAATGACCTTGCGGGTGAAGGTGACCTCGCTGTATGATGATATGACTTGATCGATTCGACACAAGCTGCAAGGAGTTCTCTCTGCGGACTCGGCGGATTGATCTGCGGCTGTGGACTCAACTGTTTCGGTTTGTTCTACCTGTGGCGAGCTAAGGTCCTCTCCATTGGTTGTAGCCTCAACTGCTTCGGTTTGTCCTACCTGTGACGAGCCAAGATCCTCTTCCTTGATTGTGGTCTCAACCTCAACGTCAGGTTCGCGAGCAATGCAACCAGATGAAGCAAAACAGCCATGCGAGGATGGACAGTCATCCGCGTGTTTGCAACTTGTGGCGCTGGTACAATCAACTGGCCATTGGGCTCCGCAGAAGAATTTGTTTGATACTTCGTACTCGGACGTTGTAACATCACTTTGTGACTCTACAACGAGGCTTGAAACGTCTGTCACAACAGAGAACGTGCCTGGAAGATACGATTTCATGTGTTCGATGTATGACTGTCGGTACTGTTTTGTGATGAACGGCTGTGAAACAATAGTGATGAAGCTAATACTATCGTCCGTTGTCTCCCACGAAATAGGTACCTTGAACGTGATGGTAGTTGTTCTGACTGCAGATGTTCCAAATTCCACTGACAGCATTTCAATCTGAGCCAGGACAGATTTCACGCTGCTTTGAACGTAATCCCTTGAATCATTCTCGTTGTTGTAGAAGTTTTGGAGGTACACAGAGGTAAAAGTTTCCCAATCCTTGAGGTGTTCTGCAACAACTAAATTGGTGCCGTGAATGACCATCTCTCCGTATACATCGGTCATGCCATGTCGAGTATACGTACTGCTGTCAATCGCTTCGGTTTCTAGGACGGAATCGAGGATGATAGATGCGTCAGGTTTGGACTCATGAGTAGGCGCTGTTTCAGTGAGGGATGGTTCGGATTCAGTAACAGCTGGCTGCTGCTGAGAAGAATTGACTGCACTCGCGGATTCAGCAACAGTTGGCTGCTGCTGTGAAGAAGTGACTTCACTCTCAGGAGCAAAGAACATGCATACATCACCAGCATTGCATTCGCCAGATGGGCAATCCAAGCCAGTGTTGTGACACTTGAAGCCCTTGAACTTGTCGCTACTGATGATGGTGTCAGTCTCTATGGAAGTGCTTTCCTCAAAAAACATGTCATCCGTAAGTATGATAGATGACACAGCTGATAAGGACGAAAAGAGGTAAGGTTCTTGTGCCTTGAGATAATCGACGTAATCATTTCTTCTTGTCGAAGTGTCAAAGGGGTACTCGAGCACCTGTTCAAGGCTTATAGTCAAGTCGGCATCGTAACTAATCCACTGTAAGTAGACCATGCGATAACCCTCCGAAGCGAGAGTCCTCCTGGATCTCAGGTTGCGGCGGCCAGGGCCTTCAACCTTGAGTACACTGAGGGTTGTGTCAAGATTGGCAACACTGTCCCTGACTGCATTGTTTGCAGATGAATCGGTATTGTAGAACTCCTCAAGATATGTTGCGGTGTGCCTCTCGAATGCGTAGACATGAACAGCAGTCAACTCAGACATTCCGTACAAAATTAATTCAAGATTTTCAACCACCAAAGTTGAGTCTGATGATGATGGCATCTGTAAAGTTTGGACCGGTTGTTGGGGCAACGGCTCACTCTCTGCTGGCTGAGGTTCACCCCCTATAATATCCATGAAAATTTCGGCTTTAGAGGGAGGTTGCTCAGGTTCCGACTCTTGCTCGGCTTCAGTCTCAGCAACTACTGTATAGACTTTACCGCAAACAACGTCGGCATAACAAGTCTCGCCGGATGGACACTCCTCGTCGGTGCCACCGCTTGGACAAGCCGTGCTACACTTCGATGCGTCTTGAAATTCTGAACCACAGTACATCGTGGAAGGGTCGCTCTCCTTGATTTCTTCCTCAGTTTTAGATTCCTCGACAGGTGTGGAGACCTCGGTTTTCGACTCCTCGACTTTACTGGGAGGACGCTCAGTTGCCGACTCTTTCGAAGATTCGGGTGCGGATTCTACCTCTTCGACAGGTTTGACCTCGGTTTTAGGTTCCTCGGCAGGTTTGGAGACAACGGGTCTAGAGACAACAGTTTGTACTTTGCCACACACTACGTCGGCGTAACAAGTCTCGCCGGATGGACACTCGTTGTCGGTGCCTCCGCTTGGACAAGCCGTACCACATTTTGCTGCGTCGTCAAATTTTGAACCACAGTACATCGAAGATGGGTCGCTCACCGCGGCTGCAACCACGCCCACTCCTTCAACTTGGCAATCACTGTTGCTAAAGCACTGCATGTCGCCTGGACAGTCGTCATTTGCTCCTGATGGGCACTTCTTTGGGCAACTTTCATGCATGTGGGCAAACGTCTTGCCACAAAATCTCTTGGATGGATCATCCTTCTCCTTCACGCCGTATCCCATATAGAGACACTTCTTCTCTTCGTTACTCATATCGTAGCATATCATACCGTTTCCACACTCTTCATCTGAACCTTCGGGACATGCCTTGGGGCAGTTCTCAAGCATGTGCAGCCAAGTCTCTCCACACCAAAGGTTGGCAGGATCTACCTTTGCCTTGATGCCAACACCTTCTTCGGAACAAGACATTTCTTCTTCACTCATGTTAAAGCAAGACATATCCTCCCCACACTCGTCGTCAGAGCCGTTTGGGCACTCCTTGGAACAATTCTCAACGAGATCTTTGTAGGACTTTCCACACCACATCTTGCCTACAGAAGCTGCCATTTTAGCTTCAATTTCAGCCGTCGTGCCGGCCGTACCGCACTGACTATCAGCAAAACACTTCTCTCCGTCACCGCACTCTTCATCAGTTCCTTCGGGGCATTGCTTATGGCATCGACTGGACATGTCATCAAACGTCTTGCCACACCACCTACTGGCAGCCATAGCTTGCTTCTCTAGTTCTATTTCTTTACATTCGGCTTGGTGTTGGAAACAGAACTGAAAATTGTCACACTCGTTGTTGAAGCCACTGAGGTGAAATAAAAAGAGGGTCAGCAGAATAGAGTTAGGGGTGTGAAAATTAACCTCAGCCAATGATAGAAACAGAATCATGATAAAACTTACGTTGGACAAGGATTGCCACACTCTCCATCCCAACCACTCTTACAGTAACTATTGTATGGGTTTGGATCCTCCGTAGGAGATTGTGTAGGTGCTCTCGTCGGTTTGGCCGTAGGGGGTGATGCGGTTGGCTGTGCTGTGGGCTTCGGTGAAATAGTAGGCTTAGGTGAAATAGTAGGAGCAGGTGTGAGCTCGCATGGACTGTCGGCAAAACACGTCTCAGACCCTGGACATTCCTCATCAGTTCCGTTTGGACATGCCACAGCACACTTCGAGGCCATATCATCGAAGGTGCTTCCACACCACTTATCCGTGTCTTGCGCAGCACCCCCTTCCATTACCGTCATGTCGACATTAGTCCATCCCATAAACGTAAGACCTTGATCTTCACATCTCGGTTGATTCGCGAAACACTTTTGGCCACTTGGACAAGCCTGGTCGCTTGTATTTGGGCAGGGGTAACCACATGGTCCGGTGTAATCAGAAGCGTGCCATACAGAGGAGCAAAACCAGTTGCCCGGATTTCCAAAATCAATTGCTGAAAGGTCCATTTCAGAAAGGTCGGGTGCCGGGGCCGGAGGAGGCGTTTCAACCGCAAGCTTTTGCTTGCAGTTCGGCGTGGCGTAGCACCTTTGACCATTGGGGCATTCCCCGTGTTGGCCATTTGGGCAGGGTATTGCGCTGCAATCTCCATCGTAATACTGTCCGATGTAATCAGTGCTGCAAAACATCTTGAGTGGATTCGTAAGTGATCCGGCCAGGGTCGTTGTATGTCCAAGGATTTCGTTATCTTCAAGATCACCCTCCCTCCAAGTCAGTCCGGGGCACTCGAAGTTGGTCCCTTCTGGGTTAACACATTGGTTTGATGTCTCGTCGAAGAGTTCGCTGTGGATGCAATTGTAGAATTGACCAACGATTCCGAAGCTGCACCAGTAGTAGCTCTTGCAGTCCTTGCTAGCTTTCCAGGTGTTGATCTCTTTTGTGCATCCAAAGCCGATGACCGCGGTGGGGAGGTTGAGCTGTATTAGCAGCAGTAGCAGAGCGCCGGCGGATGTCGTTGAGGCCACCATGGTTCAAAATATATGAATATCGTTGCAGCGCCTCTCTCACGTTGATGAATTGAGATGAGGAGGAAAGTTGGGCCCATGTGATGTGGGTGGGGCGCTGGTAGAATTTTACTACTGGATTCCTTTGTAGCAACAATGAGGCCCAAAGAGGTTGCAAATCGGCTGGGCCCATTGCTACCACTGTTATTTTAAGACACACATCTTTATTTTAAGCTGCGTGTCTTGCAGCAGCGTTCTCATCAAAAAAATCGCCAACACAAAAATGAGCAGAAATCAATCTCACTCTGGCTGATTGAACTCACTTCACAATACACCTCCTCTCTTTCAGTAACCACGTAATAATGACCGAAACACCAAGCAATTCATCTCTTCTTCGTCCTCTCTCTCCTCTCCCAACGTCGAACGTACAGCTTTCGACGCCGGCGAAACAACTCCCAGAGAAGTACAAGACTCCAAATACACCAACTTCCGATGATGAAATGGACTTGGCGAAATGGTGCGATGATTTCGGTGCTGTAGATGAGTGTCGTGATGAGAATGAGGAGTCAATGCATCTTTCTCCCATTCAGCATGTCAACTTGAACAACACAATGGCTGCTAGTAGTATGAGTGTTGAGCGTGTGACTTCTCCCAGTATTGACGGCATGATGAACTCTTCGTTTCCTGAAAACGAACGAGATGTTGAAATTCAAAGTCCCAGCACTCCTGATCCACAAGAACACGAAGAGGAGGAAGAGGAGGAGGAAACGGAAGAAGAACGCATTCAGCGTGAAATGGAGGAGTCGGAAGCTTTGGCTCGTCAAATGATGGCTGAAGAAGCAATGGCAACCTATCATATGTCCATTGAGAACCTCCGCGATAACGCAGAACACTTCTCTGAAGAAGATCGCACTGCAATGCTAGCGGCTATGGCGGAAGAAGATCCAGAGGAGGATGAGGCTGGTGAGAGTGATGACTCACATGAAATGTCTTATGACGCCCTTTTACGCTTGGGTGAACGGATTGGGGATGTCAAGGAAGAACGATGGGCATGTGTTGCACAGGATAAGATTGAAAAGATTCCTACTCTATTGTTTGAACCATCCATGGCAGAAGGGAAAGATGAGAATCATACGGAAGTGAAGTGCTTGATTTGTCAAGAGAATTACGAAGAGGGAGAGGAGCTACGCTGTTTGCCTTGTCAACATTGCTTTCATAAGGACTGCGTTGATATTTGGTTGAGCACTAAGGACACTTGTGCTTTCTGCAGGAAGTCTATTGAATCCGAATGAATAGTTGCATGATGAATACTCATTAACTCCAAATCATCATTCAGCCACACAGGAATCTAGCTAGCAAAAAGTACATACACACTTAACAGGTTTATTTAGGACGTACTTTTGAACCGACTTTCTGTACTTGTTTTGTGGTATCAATTGATACAAACAAGCATCCAGATTCTTTACCAATCATTCTTGTCATGTAAAGGTCATATTTGTAGCATCGTAAACAAGCAATGAATTAACAATCTCTCTCCATTTTTGGAGCACACACATGTACATGTACGAGGCTATTGCCTCTTTCTCTCTATTTTGCATCTTGCATGGGTGACATGCAGCACTACGGCTCAGCTAGGTCTGACATTCGTCTCATTTGATTAATTGCTGCAACTTTGTATTGATTCGATACATTCGATCCCGCAGATCCCGTAGAACTCCGCCTAGATTTTTTCCCGCCTGTGCTGTCTACTGTATCCACGGTGGCTCTTCGATTTCGTTCTTCATTATTGTGCCGAGCAGAAGACTCGCGAGACAACATACTGTTGCCCACATTTGTTGCAGGATACTGATCCGACCCGTTCCCTATTGTGATTGTTGGTGACATTACAGCAGGAGATGTAATATTATTATTTTGTCTTGCGCTTTTCGCTTGCTTTCGTTTCTTGTACATCGAGTAGATTGCAAAAATAGACGCAATGACTACAACGAAGCAGGCCAAGGTGACAAAGATAATTTCTCCCTGAGTTAGCCCAATAGAGCTTCCTCCATCTTCGAGTGATCGTGACATATTTTTGATTATTATTTTGGTGGCGCTGGTGTCTTCGGTGGCAGCTGCTGCAGATGATGACGCCATCATATTATAACCATCTTCAGGGTTTGACAACATGATTATTCTAAAAAAACTTGTGCTGCGGCTTCAGTGGGAGAGACAGATAATCAAATGGTTCTTTCAACTACGGTGCATGTACTTAGTAGACGTGCAATTCACTACTATTGTACACGATAACAGCAAGCGATGAAAGTTGTATGTACCGATTGCTATTGTGACCATTATGACTCAAATGTCCGAGGCGGTGATGTGGGTTCGCAGTTCTCCTCCGGCGGTCTCTCTTCTTTGTCAGAAAGGAAATGAAGTCATGTGCTTCCTAAAACTTCGTGCCGACCTCCTCGCCAACAATGAGAAGCTTTGGCCGCAACCCCAAAGCAAGCAGGTATCGTACCCTGCATAACTTTCACTTCTAGCAAGCAATCTTCGACATGAAATCGCAAATTCTCAAAGCAGGCTTCCCACTGGCGGCGCTATCGCTGGCCTGTTCATCGGCTGAAGTAGGCGCATCGGCTGGCATTCGTGGTAGCCTTCTTCGTACTGGGCCGATGAATGAATTGACTTCCGAACTAATTCAAACCAAGAACATCCACCGTCGGCTTGATGAAGGCAAGGAAGAGGGTGAGCAGAAGGATAACGCAGAAGAGGAAGCAGCTGAAGAGGAAGTAGCTGAAGAAGAAGAAGAAGAATACGCCGCAGAGGGGGATTATGATTACGAAGTCGCAGAGGAGGAGGATGAATCCTGGGAGACAGAAGATATGCAATACGCTGATGAAGAAGACGAGGCTACTACCACTTACCAGAGCAAAGTTGAAGAGTACGAAGCGCAAGCTGTGCAGCTGTTTGAAACAGCGCCAGCAGAATGGAACCCGGGTCAGTGGGACTTGTTGTTCGCCTTGTTCGGAGCTGTACTTGTGTCGTGTTGTGTTCTGTCAGCCTTCTTCGCTTACTGCTGTATCTTCAGAGAAGATGATGATGTCCCCACAAAGAAAGGCCGATCACTTCGAAAGCGTAGACGTCACAGGGATGACGATACGGTGGATTCCGAGAATATGAAAAATACGTCTCTCCTTCCCAAAGCCTCTGGCTCACGTACCTTTTCGCCAAGAAGTTGGGTGTCGGGATCCACATACTTCAGTAGTAATGACGAGAGTGATGCTGAAGATCGTAATGCAAAGAAATATTCGGCTCCAAGTGCTGCAATATCTCCAACTGGCACCGTTACGTCTGGTGGGTTTGCTCGAATCGATGAAACTGCCATTCTGCATCAACATACTGGCGTAACGCAGAAATCCGAAGTTCCTCATCCAAACAGTGGCATTACGATGAAATCAGAAGTAGTAGAAATGTGAAGAGCTAGTTCAAGGACAACAGCGATTAGCGCGCTTGAACAGTAGAGAAGAACGAATAATCTGTAATGTATAGTATTTATATGTCAGGTGATTTTGTCAAGTAGGTCAGCCCGTTCTGAAGTATTGTTCTAAGAAGCCTTCGCTGGCTATATAAGAAGAATGCAATTTTTAAGCTGTGATGTAACATAAATTGAGTTGCGTATTGTACTCGTTGTATCTTGCTACTTGTATAATGTATCTATTTGCGAAGTCTGAATCCAGGGTCATCGTTTTGGGGGCACTGAAGAAACTAATGTGGTTCACTAGGTACTATGAACAACGAGGCTAATACAAAATACAATACCACATTCACAGACGACGACAGTCTGTTTCACAATCTATTCATTTGATTAATAAATTACAGCTTATCTTTAACGCTTAACGTTCTTAGGGACCTTGGGCGCACGAACACCACTGCTGGTTCCCTTATTACCCTTAGCCTTGCTATCCTTCTTCCTTTGCTTGACCTCCTTCAAAGCAGCGTCACGCTGAGCGCTTCGGAAATCTGGCTTTTGTGCTGCCTTCTTCTTGATATCATCGAGAGATAATCCCACAACAGCACGTTGGACCTTGGTAGATCTAGTTCTGCGCTTCTTAAGGTTGGTCTCAGTGATTCCCTTCTTGTGAAGACGACGCCACGCCTGTGTCCATACAAGCTTGGCTGGCTTTTTACGTTGAAGAGTAAGAGATTGGGCTTTGGAGGATCCGAGGTAAATGGGCTTTCCATCACGACGGATAAAAAGCTTTCCGGTTCCAGGCCAAATCCTGTACTCGGACATTGCGCAAAGTTCAGCTGTGAAAATTGTACAGAGAGAAAAACAGAGAGATTAGTTTCAATATTACAAGTGATGATAAGATGCCTGTTCGGGTGCATTAATGGTGTGCGGCTGGTTGGTTCTCAGGTTGATGAAACAACCTTGAACATTATCTCAAAACAAACAGCGGCATGATTTGTGTACAAATCTGTCACAAATCTGTCGATGGATGCATTGTGTTCGAGAGCCAGCCGCATTCCAAATAGATGCATATCAACACCTGGTTTATGGACCAGTATGTGCTGCCTTGCTCGATAGGACGAGGCAGTTGTGTTACGTTGAATGCAGACGGGGATTATTCTCTCCCCAAGCCTGCCGGTTACACCACCGCCCTCGCCGCCCCATCAGCAGCATCGAACGCATGATAATAACTATTATATTCTTCCCATCATGCCTGTCTTTTAAACGTACTTGCGATAACCATGGTGCCTAGTGTTGTTTATATTTCCGCCGCTTCGTAGTACGCCACTTCTTTCATGAAGGTGATGAAGAGATGAAGATGGGGGAAAGGAGGAGTAAAATAGAGACGGGGGTTACAATGTACTATTCCTACGTTACAGCTTCTACGTGAAAATTAGTAGAGGAGGTAAGATAGGAGGTAAATTTTGAGGGCTAAGCCCCCAGCGCCCTCTTTCCCGATTACAGTCCTTAAAACGATAGTCTTTAATACGTTGAAGACATGAATTGCAAAAGTCAGAAGAAACCATGAGAAGTTCGGAAGAATAAAGCTTTCATACCACATCATACAAACCATCTAATCACAGTAATCAAAATGGGAGCGGCATGTTGCAAGTGTACACCACGTTGGAAGAACGAAGAGGATGTTCTATGTGCATATCTTTACGAAGAATGTGGCTGTTGTCGACCTAGAAAGTTCAACCTGCGAGGTTGTACAGCTGATGATAACGAGCATGAGTGGAATGCGGCTACCAACGCAACTGTACGCAAACTGGTCGAGGAAGAAATCTTTAACCCATTCGGTCAACCAGTCGAAATTGCAGCCGACGTCCCAAAGGCATGTTGTGGATACGAAATGTTTGAAGCAGCTGTTGCCAGACTGGAGAAGGAGTGGTCACCGAAAATGAATCAAAAGATTGAGCCATATGGGTTTATGGTAGAAGGATTTGAGTGGGTGGAGTACAGATATGTTAGTCATGGTCAACACGGCGGGCATACTCAGCCAGTACCACATTTCTGCATTAGAGTGAAGAAGCTTGCTGAGAAGGATGAATGAAAGTGGGAAAGAGTATATATGAGAATCCTGAACCTGCCTGGACAGAAATGATGTGAATACTTCTTATGTACAACTAATTTCGCTCTAATACACGTTAACATATTTGATTATGATGAATACTATAAAAAATCTAGGCAGGTGCAGTAACTGTTGCTATCCTGATGCAAAATGGTAGACAGTTTCGTCGTTGCCTTTTTGGTCTGGCTGGCTTGAAGCGTTCCCGTTGTTTTGAATCACGTTTGAAGTGGGCTGACCAGCCATTGCCAGATTTGCTCCTTGTAGTGCATTTCCAATGTTAAACTGATTCTGCATTGGAATTTGCTGTAACTGCTGTTGGTACTGTGCAAGGTTGAAGAGCTGCGGATGTATCTGTTGCTGTTGTTGCTGAGCAGGCTGCTGCTGAAGTTGCTGAATAAGTTGCATAAGCTGTGGAGGTAGAACAGCTGCAGCTCCACCTACGCCGGCATTGACTGTCGGGATTACCGGGGTCATGGCAGGTGGTGGGACTGGTACGGTCGAGTTGTTCAGAACGACGTTATTTATCAGTCCTGGGTTCGTCAGTTGATGTTGCACTTGCTGAGGCACACTTGCTTGAGGTTGGACTTGAACATTAGGAACAACAGGCTGAGACTGAGGCGACGATTGAGCTTTCAAATCACCTCCTTGATCCTTGCTGGCTTCAGATGATGTCGTTGAGATTTGAGGTACCATGCTCGGTACAGCAGGTAAGGCAGGGTTGAATTCTTCGCCATTCGATCCTGCATTCTTAACAAGCGTGATATTGAAACATTTCGCAACGTTATCTTCGCTTCGGACCAATGTGATGCATAATCCGAGATCAGGTCTATTTGGGAAAGACGATCGGATGAACACTGGATCATCTGAGCAGCTGTTACTTGACTGAGGAGAAGATGGTCGGTTGGTTCCATTCCCATTGTAGCCAGTATCAACCATATGGCTGATAAGTTCAAGCGCTCTTGTTAGGTCTTTTGGATGGACTATGTTGAAAATAGTGGTACCGCTGTCTTCCCTGATTGCAAGCCCAGTTTCTAATCGGAATGCAGCTGAAAATGACAAGACGTGGTACAAATGTTAGTTTGATCAAATGAGTGCAAATAAAGTGCTGATACAGTTGTGTTTACTCACCATTGCAATCTAAAAGCGCACCTCCCATCGACGCCACAGCCATACCTGCCATAGAATTGTTAAATATCAGGTAGTAATCTTGAGAATCAGTTTTCGAAGAGTCACCGCTCTTCGATTGATCTTGTGGCTGCTGAAAGGGCGCACTGCCGGCTTGCAAACCCTGCCTCGCTGTCACTGCCTTCAACAGCTGCTCCTTAAGGCTTTCCATCTCCATACTCATCAGCTGCTGACGGTCTTGCAACGTTCGAATGTAGTTGCTTGCTTCGGTAAGGACCGTACTTTTCGTGTTCTTCGGGATATAAAGTCCTCCACGTTGGAGCAAAGTTCGCAGAGTATCCACTTGAGAGGCAATGCGATTAGAACGTTCCTTCTCGCGTTGATTCCGCTCAAGACGGCGTTCTTCGCTTGACATCTGTTTGTTGGCCTGCTGAAGACCTCCAGGGAACTTGGAGGATTCATGAGCAGGAGAGCCAAGGGAGTTAGAATTTTGGCTCATTGCTTGTTCTGCATTGGATGAAGAGTCCTGGCCTGTGGATTGAGTCATCCCTGAGCCTGTGTTGGACGATGCGGAAGACACCATGGCCACAGAATGGAAGGATGGGATCTGCTGGTTCCTTTGAGCAAGCACTGCAGCATGAGTTTCAGATAATGATGCGCTCTGCTGTGCAGTACGGGCCTTCTTCGAGGGATCCTGATGTTCCGCTGTCCCTGATGGATCACTCTTCCTCTTTGTTGAGACTACAGCTGGGGCGACGGCATTGTTGCTGTCGCTGCCGACGCTGCCGCCTTCGCCTGTGCAAAGCTTTTCGGGGGCAAAGGAAACCTTGATCGACTGAGGCTGTTGATGAGAGTAGCTCTCTGAATTTGTGACAGACTTCGCCCTTGCTACTACACGGGTACTCAACTCATCACCTGCAATGTCTTCTGAGGAGGAGGAGGTACTCATAGAGTCACTCTTGCTTGCGTTATTACAATTCTTTCGCAGTATACCGGCCCTGCTGCCGCTGCTGTTGCTGCCATCGTTCGGTTCCGATCCAGAAAGGGAGGACATGGGGCCAAACGTAGCTATACTGAGAGATGCACCCATCTTTGCACCTGAGGAAGTATTTGAGCCTCCCGTTTCATCGCCACCGCTATCGTCTTTATCGGAGGTGTTCGATGAGCTGAGGGAGTCGGCTGCGGCTGTGGCCGACTTCACAGCCTGACCCTTGCGGTGACGTAAGCCCTTGATTAGGCTTAGAGGTAACGATATGTCATCCTCATCAATTTTGTTGCTGCCGATGGATTGCGAGATGGGCCTATTTGTGTTGGTGGCACCTGGTAAAGGTTGCCCATCTTGCCGTTCGCCTTCTTGGTTTGAATTGCTTGACATCTTCTGAAGTTTTGTGGATGATAGTTACAATAATATTGATTACAGAGATTATTACTTTGCTGTCAACAGGATTTACCTTGTGATGATGTTATTCGTTATCAATTGCGGCCTCTTCTTCGTGCAATCTGGAGGTTGTGATTACGGTGCCATGAGTTGCTTTATGCAAGCACGCGTGCAGATGGAAGGGAAGACACCCAGGGTGAAATGCTGAGAAACGAAGCCGAAAAAGATGTTGAAGCAGCTTATCTATGACGTCATGTAGGCTAATCTAGTAACCTCTACAGAATGGAATTAGTACACTCTTTACGAAACCACTGATGTCAGAACTGATGCAGACAATTGTCAGTTCTACGCACTTACGTGTATTTTGAAAACTCCGCAAATCCGGTGATAGTCTGTCCAACTTTCTTTTCACTGCAGCAGAATACGAAGGACAGGTTCAATCATCAAATGTTTCAGTCATACAACAACGGATAAAGAACCTTGTTCTTTCTCAAACTCTATTTAGATGACGTAACTCCATTTTGTTTGAAATGACGTACTACAGCTCTCGATTTTGCGTGACGTTCTTCAGGGTGGCAGCCGGCTTTGTGTTTTGTGGACTGCTGACAGCTAGCTGAATTGAAGCAACTCTTCCTCCTCCTTGACCTTCTTCCTTGACATGGTTGAGGTCGCACTAATCATGGTTTAGGCACCCTTGACATTACTTTACCATCAACAATAAGAGGTTCATCCTAATTAAGCTGAGGGCAGCTAGACCAAAGGACGTCGCAGACGGAACCCAGGAAGGACTATTGTACCCTTAGCCTCTTTAGAGCACTTTTTTGCAATATATGTTTTAGAACCGCGGCGATGTGTAACAAAAGAATAACTTCTGATTCGCTCTTATCATGAACCGTGAAGTAAGAACATTAGAGAGGTTTGTCACTCCATTTTTTCTTGTGAACTGGTTTGCCAATGAATACGCCTGATTTCTACAGGCAAGAATACAATGCCATTTCATTGTACGAGAGTTATACTCCGTCTCTATCCGTCGTTTTTGACTGCTGCGAGGCTTTTTTTGATGATGTCATAACTGCAAGAGACTGCAAGCAGCCAAGAAGCTTGCCATTCACCCCATCAAAATCCATTGCCGACATTTCTTCCTCTTCCAACTCATCTAAGCACACTTCTTGCTACTCCTCAAAGCTTGCTGTTTTCCGAGGTATTATCATGAACAAATGAACAAAACTTTCCCCTACAAGCCTTGACCAGTCAGCTATAGACCTTAGGTTGACCTTGGGCGCATTTACTGAAGCTGTTTCATGAGTGCTTGGGGCGTTGATCAATATGTTTCAATCAAGAGACTATGTGAAGTATCGTAGCTAATGTATACCCAATATTCTCTACTTAGTTGTGAATGAAGATACAAAATCAACTTTTACCGTTCTACTATAAAATAGAAGCATCATCAATACGTGGCACGCAATAAACGAACCCAGTCATCGATCTTGTTGTGAATGCTCTCTCGTAGCCCTCCATCTCTGACAAAACGGGCCAAGAGTGGTCCAGTCCCAGCAGGTGAGCTTCCATCAACGTGATAATCAACAATATCATAACCATCACCAAGTTCTACAGTTCCATCTACATCTGGAAAGGTGACCTTTCCATGACAAGTTTTGGTATGATCATCGCCGAGCGTCAATACCCAATCTAAAGTGAATGCAAACTCATAAATGTAACGCTTTTTCCCTCTAACTGTTGCGTAGGATGCATGACCTTCGAACTTTGAAACTTTTGATACTGTAGCGCGGGCACCAGGAGATGGCGATCCTTCGGGGAGGATGTACTCAGATGTAAGCAATGCAGCTTCAAGAGTTTCCTTTGCCCAAGATGTAACGTCCCTCTCCTCCCAAGTACCGGCTTTGTTCCATGCCGATGTTCCTTCCGTGACAGGCAAAGGTTTTGGCGCATTATCCTCAGTTGGAGCATTAGGATCAATCCTTTTGGGGGCGATATCACCAATGAGCTGTTTGCTTTCCTCACTAATCTCTCTATCAAAGAACGAAGTTTTCTTTCCGTCAGATCTTATTTTGTAGCCTCTTACATGATCCGATGAGGTGAACAGATCAGTATCTTCGTCCTCTTTCACACTATTCTTATTTGATGATTTTGCTGAGGAAGTTGGTTTTGTTGTATTTGCGTTTGCTGTCTCCTTCTTTGCCGGTGCCACAAGCTTTGGTGGCTCAGCAATTTCAGCTTCAGCTTCAGCTTCAGCTTCTTTCGCTTCTTTGGCAGCCGCCAACAATTTTTCCTCCTGTTCCTTCTTTGCCTTGGCAGCCTCAACTTCTCGCTTCAGCGCCTTGTTGGCCGGTTCTAATGATAGAGCTCTCTCAAATGATGCTAATGCGTCCGCGGTGTTGCCAAGTGCATTGCAAGCCTGTCCCCTACGCCAATGCGCCTTGACATAAGTGGGATCATTCTCGCATGCACTATCAGCCGACTCAAGCGCCTCGGATACTTTACCCATTTGCAATAGCACAAGCGACCGATTGGAGTAGAGAATTGCAGCCTCTTTCTTTGCAGATTCGTCACCCGTGATGGACGAGAGAACTTCAATTCCTTTGGTGTAAAGAGATGCAGCATCTGGATAGTTCTTGCAGCCCACACATGATCGTCCTCTGCTTTTGATTTCTTCGACCAACCTCAGCTTTGATGGGACATCTTCTGGTGATGCAGACAAGACATCTGTGTGCGCAGATGGTACGCCGCCGAAGCCCATGCCCATTCCCAATGACATGCTGACAGTTGATTTAGTAGTAATAGGTAGAAGGAGAGCCAATGCAATGATAAAAATGAGATTGTGGCGGAGACGCAAAGATTTCAGGAGATCTTTTTCCTTCGATCGGACAGACGCCAAACGCCAAGACCCTCGAGCGAGCAAAGCTGCTTCCCACAATCCACAATACTCCTATTGGTAATTATGAACAGGCTTTACTTTATTACAAGAAGGCGACAGAGCAACAAGTTTAACACCTCTCAAACACTTTGTAAAGGCTATTCAAATTTGCCAATTTGACCGCTGTGCCATTGTTTGCTAGTCTTTGTGGAGGAACCAAGAGATAGCTGATTGCAGGGAAGAGAGTATGTCTAACATACTTCTTCGCCTCATCATCGATGTAGTCAGGACTTTCACTTTTCTCACTCTCTTCGTCGTTAGTGGGGGCAATAGGGGGCTCAGCGTAAAAGGAAGCAAGCTCTCTGCAAATTCCATTGAAACATGGTTGTTCTTCCGACCAATCAACCTCAGTTGCGAGTCGTATCAAGAATAACGGAAGTGCGTGGGGTTGCGGAACGTGTCCGTCAAGTAACACAGGGAGTCCCGTAATGAAGAGTGCTGATACTTGTTTATTCTTCTTCAAGACTTTGCGCTTCTCGACTTTTATAGAAAAGTATTCCTCGAGCATTGGTGCTTTCTCTGCAAGACACTTGGCTGCTTCTAAAGCCAAATTCGCATTGGCACTACTTACTTTGCTCAACGGGACCTTTTCAGAAGTATCATTTGCATCAATGGAATCGGCCACTTCTTCAAATTGAAGCCTCTGCCCAATTGCTGACATGACATCCACGCCATCTCCGCCTAGCTTTGCCATTGGCATCTCACTAAACTTCAGCAAGGCCACTTGATAAAACATTTCACAAGCAAGCTCTCGGTGATTGATCATCAAGAGGTCGATACCACACTGTATCAAGCTCCTACTTCTAGACACTGCTCCGACAAAGGTTGAACCACGAAGTGTTTCGTTCAATTCTTGATGGTTTTGGTTCGATATTTCATTGCGAAGGTTGCAGATAGATTCATAATCACATTTTGATGGGATGATCTTCTTGGGTATAACCTTGTTGTTCACAGCGCCTCTGACCACAACACTATTTGAAGCTGGCGGCAATGCCTCCGAACGTTGCACTTGGCAGCGGCAAATGGCAGAGGCGAAGGCACCCGGAATGCTTAGGTCCATTTGCGCTTTACCGTATTGAGGACATCCCGGTTCATGTCGAATTGTTTGCTCACTTGCTGTTGGAGGAACTGGGTCGCTCCCTTCAGATTTGCCGCTAGCAGCGACCGTTTCTTTCTTGTATAAGAATGCTTCCATCGCTCCAGCTGGTGCCGCACGGTTGGTTCTAACAAGTCTTGATGGGTCATACGGCTTTTTGGCTGTAGAAGTACTCTTGCTTCCTTCTGCTGATCGTTTTCTAGGAGTCTTTTCGGCTGATTTTGTGTTATCAGATGCGGCTTCCCCTTGGTCTCCTTCTTCTTCTTCTTTGGCTTGTTCATTCTCATTGTCATCAATATCAGTACCAACTTTACTGGACAAAGAACTAGATGTTGTCAAATCCGTAGAACTCTTCTTGCACATCATGGCAGCTGCAGGCGCTGCTGCTGATGAAGGCTTCTTCGTTTCAGTAAAAAGTGCCCCTGATTTCTTCACCTCAAACGTTCGTGAGGACGTAGCACTTCCAATACATTCCCTAACCGCAGCTGCAACCGCGTCACACAGTCGATCTTCATGTAGAAATGCTACCTCTCGTTTGGTTGGGTGGACATTTACATCGATGTGTGGCCCTGGAAGTTCTAATGATATGTACACAAATGGCTTGCCTCCTTTTGGGAGTGTATCAGAGTAGATTGATTCGACTGCTCGACGTAGTGATGAGCTTTCGACCAGACGATCGTTAATAAAGAGTATGAATGCAGAAGATGACTTTGGTGCTGTGTAAGATCCATTTGTAATGAGACCAGTCGCTCTGTATGCGAATGCAAATTTTGATGTAGATGACTGCTGCTGTGTTGCTGACGAAGAGGTGTTTGGACCATTTTGACTACTTCTTTCTCCACTCATCATCATTTCAGCCAACAAATCATTTGATTCAGCTAATGACGATGCATCGGTAGCAGCTGATGATGATCCATTCTTGTCTTGCAGCATTGCCTTTAATGCCAAAGCACTAACTGCATCCACATCGCCTTCTCCAGCTTTCAAGGGTAAGAGTTCTCGTGAAACAGCTGTCCCAAAAACATGTCCAATCACATCTTTTGTAGCCGACAGTTGATTTTCATCTTTTGACATCACATTATTTGGAACTATTGTTGTTGTAACAGATCTCCTTCTCTTTCTCTCATTCTGCAACTTCTTGACGGAAGCCAAACTTTGCGTGTTCAAATCAGCAGTATTCCCAATCTTCTTCCCCTTTGTCTTATCACGACACAAAAATCCCACACCACGCTTGGCTTCATGTATAGCATACCTCTGTGCAACACCCAATGTCCGCTCATACTCCTCCCGTTCATTCTTCCTTAGCTCCAGTGCCCTCCGTCGTGACGGAATATTGTAAAATAAATCTTGTACTTGAATGACTGTCCCTTCTCTTCCGGCGTGTGGTCTTGCTTTTCCATTTGGATTGGATGTGGAGCAGTGTGCTCCATCTTTGTATTGCATTTTGAAGGCACAGTTGTTGTGTGGTATATCATCATCGTTGCTACTCTCTCCTCCATTGTTTGTGGATGTTGATGTTGTTGCATTATTATTTGCACTGCTAGTATTCCTTCGTGGTCTTGGCCTCACCCGACTAGTAATAGCCACCCTCGCCACCATACTAGCACTAGCCAACGCCTCCCCCCGAAACCCAAACGTTCGAATAGACTTGAGATCCTCCACATTCACCAACTTACTCGTCGCAAATCTCGTACACGCCAATGGCAAATCTCGAGGATGAATCCCCGTCCCATCATCGGTCACTGTGATGGATTCTAAACCTCCTCTTTGACAGGAGATGTCGATTTGGGTTGCGTCGGCGTCGAGGCTGTTTTCGAGGAGTTCTTTGACTACGCTTACTGGACGTTGGACTACCTCGCCTGCGGCAATTCGGTCGACGACATCTTTTGGGAGGGGGCGGATCTGACTTCTTCGATTACGCAAAGAGCTCATTGGATGGTAATGCCTCGTCACGAGGGAGTGTTGGAAAAAGCTTAGAAGTTAACACTATATCCTCTGTTTCCTAGCACTTTATATT